>OKRW01000960.1_pt1 | contig 26744 bp, 23 predicted proteins | sample 1601151 | NCBI WGS metagenome assembly OKRW01 (sample SAMEA3541471, study PRJEB24748) | human gut metagenome | biome: human gut; feature: human-associated habitat; material: faeces | place: China | collected 2012 | reverse complement strand
TCTGCCGCACCTCGCTCGCCGTATCGGCACTTAGAATTATGCGGTATTGCCCTTAATATCTCTGGATCAGGGGGAATATCATGGCCAGAACCGCCCAGGCGACCTGATACAAGGCCAGTGCCGGAAGCGGCAGCCCGGCCAGGCCGCCGGCCAGCGCCATGATCATGGCAAGAATGCAGCTGATGAGCACCGAGGCCGACAGCACCATCGAAGAACGGTGTTCCCCCTCTGCCGCACCCGCAGCGGCTTCCAGGCCGCCGACAAAGCTGGCAAAGCTGCCCAGGTGCAGCATGCTGCCTTCGCTTTCCGGCAGCCAGGCCACAGCGGGCTCCAGCGCCTTGTGTTCCTTGCCGCTCAGCACCTTGACGGTACCAACCGGCAGGTTATAAGCAGTCTGCAGCAGCGCTTCATCGCAGTTAAAGTCATCGCAGTCCACAATGAGCGAAAGTCCGGCGCGGCGCAGGGAATCCAGCACGGCGGCGGTATCGGGATCACTCTGATAAGCCACCTGGAACATGCTGAACAGCTTGCCGGAAACCGCCAGGTAGATGACCCGGCGCTGGTTCACGGTATGGCGGCGTTCATATTCCATGCTGGGCAGCTGGATATCATAGGTATCCATCAGCCGGCGGGAGCCGATCATGACCCGCTCGCCGTTGATCCAGCCCACATAGCCCAGGCCGTCCAGCGTTTCCAGGTTTTCCACCTTGCACAGCAGCTTGCGGTTATCGCCCGTCATGCCAAGGAAGATATCTTTCAGCGGGGTATTCACATCGGCCAGCATGGAAGCGGAGTAGATGATGGCCAGCTCAATATCCTCTTTGCGCACCGGCTTGATGCCGCGCAGCGTAATGCACCCTTTGGGGAAAAGATCCTGCGCCGTGACCTGCAGCACGTTCACACGGCCCAGCAGTCGGATATCCTTCCAACCGGGGATGACCGCGCCGATCTGCGCGGCACTGCGCTGCATCAAACGCATGGGCATGGCGGAGATCAGCGTACCGGCCAGCGGCGCGCCCAGGCAGAGTACACCGGCCAGCGCAGTGAACGCCGTTCCGGCATCCTTGCGGTAAAGCAGGGTGAACAGGAATGCAGCCACGCCGCAGCCCAGCAGGATGCGGGCAAACTGCTGCTGGTTTTTATCCGATGTGCGGCGGGATTCGCTGCCCGCCAAAAAGCCTTTCATCAGGCGGGTGGGACGGCTGACCAGCACATTGGGGCGCGGTTCCGCCAGCCCGGCGGTCACGGTGCGCAGTACCCCGGCATCTTTCAGCCGATATGCCACAGCGTGGTCCATCCCGGCGCTGACAAGGGTAAAGTTATCCCGGATGGTGTGGGCGTCGATTGCCTTGCCTGCAGCGTTGCCGCACAGCAGCAGCGCTGCGGGGCCGGTCATCAGGCAAAGGGTTGCGGGGTTATACCATTCCGGCTTTGCCAAAAACATGATACATTGCAGGATGGAGGCCACCGCGGCCATGGCGGGCATGGTATCTGCGGTATTGCCCCGGCGCATGTTGATCAGCCCGGCCAGGCCGCCCAGCATCGTCTGCCAGCACAGGGCCGCGCTGGCAGCAAGCAGGATCAGCATGGTCACCAGCAGCGGTTTGGTGCTGGCTGTGGTATCCAGCGGGCCAAGATTGGCTCCGGTGGCCGCCATGGTGCCCAGAACGATCATCATCAAGGCTGCAGCGCCCACAGCGATTGCTGTGCCGGTGGTGATCATCACCCGCAGTTCCAAGTCATGGCGCACCACGGGGGCATCATCGGTGCTTTCGTATTCGTGGCGGTGCAGGACGGCGGCCTGTGCGGCAAAAGGCGCTTCGCCATCGGGGGTGGTTTCGTCCTTCGGCTTGCCTGCAAACCGGAGGATGTTAAAGCCTTTGCCGGGCTTTTTTTGTTCCGGTGCTTCCGGCTCCGCCCCGGCGTTGGGGTCGCTCAGGTACTGGGCAGCCGCCTGGTAATCGGTATCGGTCTTTTCTGTTTTTGCCTTTGAATCCGATTTGATCTTTTCCAGGTTGATGGACTGTTCAATGCCGCGCACAAATTCCGCGGTATTGGGCTTTTCATCCACCAGGGGGCCGATCAGCTCCTCAAAGCTTTCTTCCTCTTTTTTCGGGGCGGGCTTTTTCGGTTCTTCCGGCTGCTCTTCCACCCCTTCGGCAATCTCGCTCAGGCGGATTTGCCCGGTCAGGGTCTGGGCCAGCTCCTGCGGCAGTTCCTCAAAGGTATCGCCGCTGGCGGGTTCTTCCTGCACGGGGGCAGCTTTGGGCGCAGGCTTTTTGCGGCGCGGCGGCAGGGCTGCGTTCAGTTCATGCAGGAACGACTGGGTGCTTTCCGGTGCGGGCTCGTCCCCCAGCTGCATGGTAAAACCGGTGGTCGCCTGCGGGGCAGGCGCGGGCTGCGGCTGCACCGTATCGTTTGGGGTCATGACCGGCTCGCCCACGGGTTCCGCTTCGCGGCGGGGGGCAGGCCGAGTGAACGGCATGGTGCGTTCCCGCTCCTTGCGGGGGGTGAACTCCACGGTATCCCGCTTTTTATTTTTGCGGTAAACATTGGGCTGAGGTTCCGGCTGCGGGGCCGGCTCATCCTTCGGAAGCAGCGGTTTGCCTGTGGCGGCAAACTGGGAAGTCTGCCGCCCGGAGATGGAAAGCCCTGCGTTGGTAGCGGTCAGGCGGGGCATCTCGCCCGTTTCCTCTGTTTCCGGCTCCTCCCGGGGCTGTTCCGGAACCTCCCAGTTTTCTACCGGGGCTGGCTCGCCCTCATACGGGCCATAGGATTCCAGCTCGTCATAGACATCGTGCTTTTTGCCGCCGAACAGGCTGGCAAAAAAGCCTTTTTTCTTTGCAGCGTAGTGGCGGGGCGGCTCTTGCTCGCGCAGCTCCATCTCGTCCGGTTCATCCTGTGGCAAAACATCCTGCAACCGGGGCAGTTGTTCTTCCAGCTGCTGGGTGCTCTGGTTTTCCACCCTGCCGCTGACCGAAACATTGATCGGCTCAAACTCCCCGGTATCGGTAGCATATCCAAAGCCAAATAAGCCCTTTTTCTTGGGAGTCTGCTGGCGCTCCTGCTCGGACTTCATATCATCCGGAACAACGGCCACGCTGGTGCCAAAAAAGTTGGTAAAATCTTTTTTGCCTGCATCCAAGGACTTGCTGTCCGCTTCCGGCACCATGCGGCCCAAAAAGGCTTTAATGATGCTGGTGCGGGTGGTATCCCCTGATGTTGCATCCGCCGGTCTTGGTTCCGGCTGCGGGGCCGGCTGCTGGGGCGCAGTTTGTGCCGGGGCAGGGCGGGCAGGCTGCGGAACAGGTTCCGAGCGCACCGGCTGAGTCGGTTGTACAGTTTGTATATTATTTTGTTTTTCTACTTTAGGCTCAACTTCCGGCATGCGGCGCGGCTCCGGCACAGAAGCAGGCCGGCGGGCCGGGGCAGCGGGGCCGGGTTTATTCTTTTTGGCAGCCCGCATACTGGGCAGATCGCCCAGCAGGTCGTCCAGCACAGCGGTGGAAAACCGGTCCTCGGTGTTAAAATTATTGCCTTTGCCCAGCGTGATATCCGGCAGGTCCTCTTTCTGGATGGGCCCCAATGCCGAACCGCCGCCGGAGGATTCCTCCATGCTGCCGTGGCCCAGGCTTTGCAGGATGGCATCCACCTGGCGGTCTGTTACACTATCCCGGATGCCGCGTTCGGCCTGCTCATGGCTGAGCTCTTCCAGAATGCGATCCACGGAATCATTTGTACGTTTGCTTGGCATGTTGTTCTCCCCTTTGGTATGGGATTCCTTTTTTTGCGCAGCCGTTACTTGCGGCGCTGCATGATGTTGTACATCAAAATACCGGCGGCCACGCTGACGTTATAACTGTCCACACCGGTTTTGCCACCGGCCATATCCAGCGTAACGGCAGCATCGCACAGTTTGCGCACCAGTGCGCCGGGGCCTGCACCCTCGCTGCCCAGCACCAGCGCCACCGGGCCGGAAAGATCGGTCTTTTCCAGCGGAGCACCGCCCAGGTCGGCACAGTAAACAAAAATGTTCTGCTTTTTCAGGTCACGGATGGCCTGCGGCAGGTTGGCGACCCGCGCCACCGGGATGCGGGCAGCTGCCCCGGCGCTGGATTTCATGACCGTGCCGGTCACGCCAACGCCGCCGCGCCGCGGGATGATCACGCCGTGGGCACCGCACAGCAGCGCGCTGCGCAGGATTGCGCCCAGGTTGTGGGGGTCCTCAATACCGTCACACAGCACGAGGAACGGCGGTTCGCCGCGGTCTTTTGCGATCTGCAAAAGTTCCTCCACGCCAACATACTGGATGCGGGCAGCCCAAGCCGCCACACCCTGGTGGTCCTGGGTACCGCACAGCTTTTGCAGCTTGCCGGCGGGCACACGCTTGATGACCGCCCCGGCCGCTTTGCCCAGCGCGGTATAATACCCGGCCATGCGCGGCTCCATGCTGTCGGCCAGCAGCAGGGTGTCCACCCCGGCTTCGCTTTTCAGCAGTTCGGTCACGGGGTTTTTGCCCCATACCAAGGCGGTATCCTGCTCCGCAGGGGCCTTGTCTGCCTTGGCCTGGGGGGCCTGCTGGGGCATGCGTTTTTTATTTTCCATCTGCAATGTGGTTACTCCTTAAAACGATTGGGTAAAGCCCTGTGCGGCGGCGTTTGGCAGCCCGCACAGCTTTCTGGCATGATTCGATAATTATACAGATATAGTATAGCACATTTCCTATGCTTTTGTCACCTTTTTCCTTGGCGTCAAAAGTACAGATTTTTCACCCTTTTGCGCGGTGCTTTTGTGCGTGTTTTCGCGGTTTATACAAACCGTACTGGAAAGGTTTTCCTTTGAAGATGTTGAAAACCCTGTTGAAAGCGTGGAAAACCCGCTTGTATGGCCAGTTTTCCACCGTTTCAGGGGGTGTTTTCAACATATTGTGGAAAACCTTTCAACATAACAGTACGGATAAACACCCCCTCTCACTGGGCAAACTACCAGTTTTACCCCTGTTTTTGCGGGTAAAACTTACAATTATTACGGGGGTTTTGCCCGTTTTTTCACTTTCCACAGGTTTTCCCCACCCCGTCTGTGGACAAAAAGCGAAAAGTTCATCCTGCATGTTGAATGCAAAAATTCCCCACAAAATTCCATCCTGTTCAGGCCATTCCGGCTGCTGCAAACCAGTCCGCCGCAGCCCGCAGAACGGGCGCGGCATTGCTGCCCCCGCCGCCGTATTCGATCACCACCGCCACCGCAAACTGCGGCTGCTGCACCGGCCCATACCCGATGAGCACCGAGTTTGTGTAGTGGGTGCCATCCGGCAGCGTGCCCGCCAGCTGGGGGCTGCCGGTCTTGCAGGCAAGGGGAATGGGCGATTCCCGCAAAGTGCGCAGCGTTTGGGCCATCTGGGCCATCCCCTCCCGGATGGGGGCAAACACTGCCGCCCCGCCGGGTGCCTGGGCTAAAACTTCCGGCTGCGCCTGCCAAGTTATATTCCCGGCGGCATCGGTTATGCTTTGGGCAAAGTGCAGTGCCGGGCGCTGGCCATCCCGCGCAAGGGCCCCGGCATAGGCCGCCAGCTGCAAGGGGCTGACCGACGTGTTGCCCTGCCCAATGGCCGCCATCAGTGCAAGGCCCGCCTGATAGTTCTCATCGGTGCTCCAGGTCAGGCGACCTGTAGTTTCCGGCAGCTCAGTACCGCAGGGTGCTCCAAGGCCCAGCTGCTGCGCGGTAGCGGAAAACGTATCCACCCCAAGGCGGCGGCCAACATCATAAAAATAAATGTTGCAGCTGTGGCGCAGCGCCGTAACCATGCTGACGGCCCCGCGGTGCCCCAGCTGCAAACAGCGCGGCTGGTAGCCCGCATAGTAAGTGTACCGCCCGCCGCAGTTTACAGTGCTTTGCGGGGTGATGATCCCCGCCGCCAGGGCCGATGCCGCTACTGCCGGTTTGAAAGCCGACCCCGGCGCATATTGGCCGTTCAGCACCCGGTTGACCAGCGGCGATGTTTCGGCTGCAGTCAGGGCGGCATAGTCCTGCCGCCAGCTGGCAAGGTTATAATCCGGCAGGCTGACCGCCGCCAGAACGCCGCCGGTCTGCACATCCACCACCACAGCCGCCCCTGCGCAGGCTTCTTTGCCCTTGCCTTCCGGCTTTGTGGCCTGTAAAGTTTCAATTTGCTGCTGCAATGCGCTGCGCAGGGTGCGCTGCAGGTCAGCATCCAGGTAAAGGTGCAGGGTATCCCCTGCCTGTGGCGTACTTTGTATGGTTTCGGTGCGGCCGCCGCTGCTGCGGTCAACTGTCACTTTCAGGCTTCCCGCTCTGCCGCGCAAAGCATCCTCCCAGGCGGCTTCCAGCCCCCATTGGCCGATGGATTCATCCATGGCAAGGCCTTGGGCCTTTTTCTGTGCCCACTGCTCGGCACTCATGGCCCCCACGCCGCCCAGCAGCTGCGGAGCGAGTGTGCCATCCACCGCCGTGCGGGTACCGCGGGCAGTCAGCCGCACCGCCCCGCTCTGGGGCAGACCGGCAGCCAGCAGGCTCTGGCACTGTGCCTGAGTCAGATTTTCAGTTAGCGGCAGTTCCCCCGCCGAAACGGCAGAACAAAAGGCGGCAAGCTGTGTTTCCACATCCTTGCCGCCTAGATCCAGTTCTTTTAACGTTTGCAGGGTCTGCGCCATCTCGGTGTCCGGTGGGGCCGGAACGCAGAGCGCCAGGTCATACACGGTGTCATCCTGCACCAGCGCCGTGCCGCTGCGGTCCACAATGCTTCCCCGCGCCGCCGGGATACGCACGGTATAGCTGGTCTGAGATGCCTGTTCCAGCTTTTTAGCATAGTGATCCACCATGGTAAACTGCATCCAGTACAGCCGCACCAAAAATGCCGCAAACACAGCAGTGCAGAAAATCAGCAGGAACCACACCCTCTTTTTGCCGTCTTTTTTCATGCGCACCTCCCGGCAGGCCACTGCCTGCTCTGGTCTGATCGTTCTTTGGTCTGTCCTTTTGCCATATGGGTATTATACAAGGTTTTGCCGCAGCTGTCAGCCCCCGATGAAATACAGGCAGTCGGTTTCATCGGCAGTATCTTCCAGCGGGGCGCGCAGGGTCAGGCCGCCGGGGTCGGGCTGAGGCGCTGCTGCCAGCTGCCCGGCCCAATACTGTCCCTGCGCGGTAACGGCCAACTCCCCCGCTGCCGCCTTACAGCTGCAGGGCAGGCCGGTCACCCACAGGACTCCGTTCTGGCGGGTCAGCGTGCCAAGGGCCTGCCCCACCAGAGCCGGGACTGCCCCCGCTCCGCTGCCCGCCGGGGACACCGTGCCATGCTCCCCTGCAATGCCCGCAAAACGGCCGCTGCGGTCCAGCACGGCGGCCCCCGCCTGCACCGGCTGCGGCAGCAAAAATCCGCCGGGCCAGCGGGCGGCGGTCCACACGGGGTCCCAGCGTTCGCCGTCCGTCTGCCTGCTTTGCAAAAAATTGCGCAGGGCGGCGTTTTCTTCGGCATCCGGTTCGTGTTCTGCCAGCCGGCGGCGCAGGGCAAACAGCTCCCGCTGCATCACGCTCATTTGGGCGGCATAGTGTTGGGCTAAGGCATCATCCAGCCGCCGGGGCAAAGCCGCCCCCCACACGGCCATGCTAAGCAGGGCAAGGCCCGCCAGCCCCAGCAGCAGCGCACAGAGCTGCCGGAGCGTTTTGTGCCGTCTGCGCGGTGCCGGGCGCGCAAGGTCCAGCCCGTCCCGTTCTTTTCGTCTGGTATGCCGCATGGTGCGCCGCCCGCCTTTCGCTCATTGTTTTTCTCCACAACTATATGTTTGCCCGCCCCCTGCTAGACTTTGGGGGCGGATTTGATATAATAGAAGAAACCAAACCAAATGTTAAGGAGTACCTGCCATGCCTGCCACTTTGCTTGTTTTAGATATTGACGGCACCCTGCGCCCCCATGGGGAGCCGCGCGTGCCCAAAGAAAACGTCGATGCCCTGCGCACCGTGCAGAAAGCCGGGGTCAAGCTCGTGATTGCCACAGGGCGCTGCCGGGCAGAGATCCCCGCCAAAATGCTGCGCGGCATCCGGCCGGATTACTGGATCTGCGCCGCCGGTGCCCAGGTGGAGGATGCCGCCGGGACCGCCCTGTACACCAGCCACATGACCGCCGAGGAAATGTACGCTCTGGTGGATTTTTGCGAGGACTATGAGCACCCGCTGGGATTCAGCTTTTCGGACGGCGGGTATGTTTACCTGGATTATGAGGCCTTCCATGTGCAGGAGAAAGCCGCTGCACTGGAAGGTTGCCTGAAAGACGGCGAGGACCAGGACCGCCACCTGTTGGATATGCCGTTTTCCGCGTTCGGCATGCTGGCGGCGGAAGATATCGCCAAGTTCCAGGCCAAATACGGCTACCTGGGGCTGCAGTTCCTGCCCTACCACGTGACGGGGTGCGATATCCTGCGCGCCGGACAGGACAAGGCAACCGGCCTGCAGGCACTGCTGGACCATCTGGGCCTGGCCGCTGCGGACTGCGTTGCCGTGGGCGACGGTCCCAACGATGCCGGAATGCTGGCGCTGGCCGGGCGTTCCTACTGCATGGCGGACGGCATGAAAACCGCCAAAGCTGCCGCCAAGGCGCTGGCCCCTGCCGCTGCACCCGATGGCATTGCCCAGCTGTGCCGCAGTCTGTGGCCGGAGATATTCCGTTGAACACCAAACAACCGTACACCCATGTGGGGCCGGGGCTGCCCCCACTGTACGGTGCACAGGCCAAAGCGCTGATCTTAGGCAGCTTTCCCAGCCCAAAGAGCCGGACACAGGGGTTTTATTACGGCCACCCGCAGAATCGGTTCTGGCCGCTGATGGCTACCCTGACCCACAGCCCCACCCCCGCATGGGAGGATCTGGATGCCAAACGCGCCATCATCATTGGCAGCGGGCTGGCGGTGTGGGATGTCATCCACGCCTGCTCCATCCGCGGGGCATCGGATGCTTCCATCAAAGATGTGGAACCGAATGATCTGGCAGCCCTGGTGAACCGCCTGGGCGTACAGGCCATTTTTTGCAACGGTGCCACCAGCGGCAGGCTGTACCGCAAATACGCCCAGCCCCTGACCGGGTTGGAAGCTGTGGTGTTGCCCTCCACCAGCCCGGCCAATGCGGCGTTTACCATGCCGCGGTTGCTGGATGCCTGGGGCACTGCGCTGGAAGGATATGTGAACAAACCGTAAAAAGCGCAAAAAAGCGCCGTTTTGCCGCCCGAAATGGGCAAAATTGTTTGCATTGTCCCCGCCGTTGCACTATAATGAAAGGGTATTCCCTTTGCTCCGGCGTTTGCCTTTGCCGGGGCGCACCTTACTACAAGGAGCTTTGAACCCATGAGCAAGTGGATCGAAAAGCGCACCCGCCCGGTTCTGCCGCTGTACCTGGCTGCACTGACCTGGCCGGTTGCTTCCCTGATTCTGCCGCCCTACCGGCTGGTAAACCTGGTTATCATTGCGGCACTCAGCACTGTGGTGTATCTGGTTTCTTCCCGCTTCTGCCCCACGCGGGTGCAGCGGGTGGAACAGCCTTACGCCACCGGCAGCGAGAACACCGATGCCATGCTGAACGGCATTGCCGCCAACCTGGACGCGCTGCACAAGCTGAATGACGCCATCCCGGATGCCGAACTTTCCCGCCAGCTGGACCGTATGGAAAAGGCCGGGCGCGGCATTGTGCAGGCGGTGGAGCAAAAGCCGGATAAAGCCCGCACCGTGGATCGCTTTGCACGGTATTACCTGCCGGAAGTGGTCAAGATCATGAGCGCATACGCCCAGATGGAAAAAGGCGGCATTACCGGCGAAAACGCCGCCCAGATCTTGAGCGAAGTACGCCGCAACGCCGGCACCATGGCCACCGCATTTGAAAACCAGCTGGACGCCCTGTATTCCGCAGAGGCAATGGATATTTCGACCGACATCGAAGTGCTTGAAAACATCATGCGCGGTCAGAATTTGACCTGATGCTCCCAACCCAAAATATAAAAAGAAGAAGAGAAAGGACTTGCCACTATGTCTGATCTGGATTTTGACCTGAACGCTCCCGCAGCACCTTCCCTGACCTTGGATGCGGCCCCTGCCGCCCCCACCCTGACCCTGGATCCCGAAGCGGATGCCAAGGTTGTGGAGGAAGCCAAAAAGGCTACCCCCGTTACCGTGGAGGATACCCCGCTGAGCCCCGAAGAGCAGAAGATGGTGCAGGATTTTGCTGAAAAGATCGACTTGACCAACTCCCAGATGATTTTGCAGTACGGCGCCGCCAGCCAGAAAAAGCTGAGCGATTTTTCTGACAGTGCGCTTTCCCGCGTGCGCACCAAGGATATGGGTGAGACCGGCGAACTCATCACCCAGCTGATCGGCGAGCTGAAAGGCTTTGACGCCACCGCAGAAAATCAGAAAGGCTTCCTGGGCTTTTTCAAGAAAAAGTCCAACGAGCTGGAAGCCCTGAAAGTGAAATACGACAAAGCTGATGTGAACGTGGAACGCATCAAGGCCCAACTGGAGGACCACCAGGTAACCCTGATGAAAGACATTGCCATGCTGGACAAGATGTACCAGCTGAACCTTGTCTATTTCAAGGAGCTGAGCATGTATATCCTGGCCGGCCGCAAAAAGCTGCAGCAGGTGCGGGAGAACGACCTGGCCGCCGCTGAAGCCAAGGCCAAAGCATCCGGCCTGCCGGAAGATGCCCAGGCCGCCCGCGACCTGGCCGACCAGTGCGACCGCTTTGAAAAGAAGCTGTACGACCTGGAGCTGACCCGCAATATCTCCATCCAGATGGGCCCACAGATCCGCCTGATCCAGTCCAACGATACGATGATGGCCGAAAAGATCCAGACCACCATTGTGAACACCATCCCCCTGTGGAAGAACCAGATGGTTCTGGCCTTGGGCATGGCACACAGCCAGCAGGCCATGCAGGCCGAGCGCGCCGTGACCGATGCCACCAACGAGCTGTTGCGCAAGAACGCCGCAACCCTCAAGCAGGGCACCATCGACATCGCCAAAGAGTCTGAGCGCGGTGTGGTGGATATTGAGACCCTGCAGCAGACCAACCGCGATTTGATCAGCACACTGGATGAATTGAACAAGATCCGCGCAGACGGCAAGGCCAAGCGCGCCGCCGCCGAGCAGGAGCTGGGCCGCATTGAGGGCGAGCTGAAGCAGAAGCTGTTGGAAATTAACAAGTAATTATTTTTAGGGTGCATTATTGCATCCCCGTTAAGTGAGGACGACCCATGCAGTTGGAGCAGCAGGAAACATTTGAGATCAAAAGCCCGCAGCTGGAAGTGTTTGGCCAGGTGGAAAGCAAACTGCCCGCCCCCGCCAAAAAGCGGCCTTTTGCGGCCGGGTTCCTGGCCGTGATGGTGCTGGTTTCGGTGTTTGGCATTGGCGGCGTGCAGCTGAAAAGCCGTTACCGCAATGTGGCTGAAATTTACACCAGCGAGGTTGACAAGCACGGCAACAGCATCCAGGGGGATTTTACCACCCTGACGGATACCGCTGCCAACCTGATGCGTGCCTGCCAGAAGGTACTGGGCGAAGCTGACAGCAACTGCACCACCGTAGCAGACCTGCTGGCCCAGTGGCAGGATACCGCCATCGCCCCAGCCGCGCAATATGCGGTCATCCACCAGCTGGATAACGCTGTGGACGCCATGTACACCGCCGCCAAGGCAAAAGCCACCGACGATGCGCTGGATCAGATCAACAGCCTGGATGCCAGCTATGTGAGCACCCAAAGCATTTTGCAGCGCGAAATTGCGCAGAATTATACCACTGCTGCCCAAAGCTACAACACCATGGCTTCCGGTTTCCCCGCCAATGTGATCGGTACATTGTGGGGCGCGGGGCAGGTGGAGCTGTATGCAGCGCAGTGACCCCGGAAAGGAGGGGGCCGGATGAAAATTTTGACCCGCACCGCAGCCGCCGTTCTGGCGGCTGTGACCGCGGCGGCAGTCTGGGCGGTACCGGCAGCGGCAGCTGCTTCCGTTCAGGGCATCAGCAGTACCAGCTGCATTGCCGATAATGCCAATATTTTAAGCCGCGATACCGAAACATATATCACCAACATTTCTGTTGCCCTGCAGGAAAACTGCAGCGGTGCACAGATCGGCGTTTACACCACCGATTACGTCGGCAACAACACTATGGAAGGCTATGCCTACGAGGTGTTCCAGGCATGGGGCCTTGGCAGCGCTGACCAGGACAACGGCATGGTGCTGCTGATGGCCACCGGGGACGACAACTATTGGGCCACCCCCGGCGAAGGGCTGGAAAGCGCGTTTTCCGGCAATGTGCTGAGCGATCTGCTGTATGATAACCTGGAAGCTTCCTGGGCAAAGCAGGATTACGATACCGGCGCACGCAAAACCGTGCTGGCCATGGCCGAGCGCATCTGCGATGTATATGGCGTCAGCCTGGATATGGACGCGATCGGCTCCGGCCTGGCAGATTCTTCCGGCAGGATTGTGGAAAACACCCAGAGCCGCAGCAATGGAGGGTCGGTGCTTACCTTGATTTTACTGACGATTATTATTGCAGTGATCGTGATTGCGATCCTGAAAACGCCGCGCGGACCCCGCGGGCCGCAGGGTCCCACCTACACAGGCGGCCGCCGCGGGCCGAACGTATTCTTTTTCAGCGGACCAGTTTACCGGCCGCGCCGTCCCCGGCGTCCTCCCCCGCCGCCCCCTCCGGGCGGTGGATTTGGTAATCCCGGCCCACGCCCCGGCGGCGGCTTTGGTGGGCCTGGCCCCGGTGCCAGACCTGGCAGTTCCGGTCCGCGTCCCGGCGGCGGCTTTGGCGGAATGTCCGGCGGGTTCCGTTCCGGCGGCGGCAGTGCCCGGCCGGGTGGCGGTGCCGGGCGCAGCGGCGGGTTCAGCGCCCCGCGCGGTGGGGGCGGCAGCTTCCGTGCCGGCGGCGGTTCCACCCGCGGCGGCGGCGCCGGTCGCAGATAACGCCTTTGCCCGTTGAGCGGCAGACGGGGCGTTTTTGTGCGCTTTTAGTTGCCTTTTTTACTTTTCAGGTACAAGAGATAGGCTTTTTTAACATCTTGCCGTATACCATCTGTGTCTCCTGATGAGGCGGTCAGGCTGACACCCGAGGAGCCAAGAATGGTGCTGGAAAGAGGATTTTTCTTACATTGCTGGAATGAGGGAGCTAACTTGTACGTGCGATATTCTGTGGCTGAATATCCTAAGACATTGCCACCGGTTGCCATAACTTTATTATTGAGTTTCATCGTATAACCTGCATAAAAATATGTTTCACCTGCGTACTCCGCAACAGCAATGCGATTTGGATAATGTATGGGATAACTGTCAAATTGTTTACTCCAAGTCTGGTAATTGTTTACAATGGTTTCAATTTCTTCCTGCTGGGCAGACGTGAGAGAAGGCTCCGCTTCCTTGCGAAAGGAGACAACGCTGACAAAGATAAGTAAAACAGCCGCGATAATTACAGGAACGAGATTTTTTCTGTTCAAGCCCATAGATTTTAATCTCCTGTTTCATCAGATTTTGAGGAATCATCGGAGAAATTCTGCAGTTCAGCTCCACATTTGCTGCAGAATTTTGAACCAGCAGGGTTTTTGGCCTGACAAACAGGGCAAATACAAAGGTGACTTACGGTATGTGACTGTGTTTGTGGTTTTATGGTTAGATAGTTTTTAGAGGTCGTTGACGGAAAATAGATGTTTTTGATTGCTTTAGAAGCACAAGAAACACATAAGATAAGTCCAACTATAAGCATAATGAGAACCTGTGTCTCGTGAGCTGTAAGAGGGGGGCTATAGGTATAACGGCCGTTCATATCACTATGCATTGTGCCAATTTGAACAAGGGTGAAAAAAGCGCCAACGGCAGCGAAAATGATATTGAGCAATGTATCCAGAAATGATGTGCTGCTTTTTCCTGACGACTGATTTACTTTAGCTCCACAATAGGGACAGGTTTCAACGGTATCACTGATTTGATGACCACATTCGTGGCAGATTTTTATTGCCATTATAATCACAAATTCCTTTCACAAGATGATTTCGTAATGATGTGGAACAAAAAAATTACTACCCTCCTTTTCTTTGAAATTGTGCGATGAAATAAGATTCTATCGCTATTTTACCACCGTTTGATAGTATGTCAAGCACTATCAAACACTAGTGCGGTATACTTCTGATAATTTATTGTGATAGGAAATACCGCATGTATTATTTGAGTCGTTTGCGTGATTTGAGACAAGACCGTGATTTAAAGCAAAAAGAAATTGCGGCACTGCTGAAAATAGATCAGCGCGTCTACAGCACCTATGAGACAGGAAAAAGAGAAATCCCGCTTCGCCATTTGGTTTTTCTGGCGCAGTATTACCATACAAGTACCGATTATCTGCTGGGATTAACGAATGAAGAGAAGCCCTACCCGGCGATCAAAACAAATCATCGAGTAGGAGACTCTCCCAAATAGAGTGCCGACCAATGCACAGTGGCTTGGCCGCATAAGTGCAGAGACTCGCAGCTGGACACCTTTGCCTTCGGCTAACACTTCTTACTGTCAAGCGTATAGAGTGGTCTTTTGCCGCCTCATTGTTTCCATGCCGGACGCACGCAGCAAAAAGCCCCGGCCCCCTGTGTTGAATGCGCACAGGGGGCCGGGGCTTTTATGGTTTTATTTATGGATCATACGAACGGGTTATAGAACCGGCCGTACCGGATGGTAACAAACAGGCTGACCAACAGCAGCGCTGCGCCAAAAGCCAGGGCGGCAAAATCCCGCTTGGCAAAGGGGCGCTGGGTGTACCAGGTGCGCTTGCCATTTTTGCCAAAGCCACGCAGCTCCATGGCGTTGCTGATGGTATCAATGCGGTTCAGGCTGGTCAGAATCAGCGGCAGCAGAATACTGACCGAATTCTTGAGCCGTGCAAAGAACGGTTCGCTTTTGCCCAGCTCCACGCCGCGGGCCTGCTGGGCCTGGCTGATGCTGTGGTAGTCGCGCTGAATATCCGGGATATAGCGCAGCGCAATGGCAACCGAGTAGCCAACCTTATAGGAGATGCCGATGCTGTTCAGGCTTGCGGCAAACTCGCTGGGGTTAGTGGCGGAAATAAACAGGATAGCCACCGGCAGTGCCACAAAGTATTTGAGCGAGATATTGACCATGTAGAACAGCTGCTCCGCCGTTACATCATACCGCCAGAACAGATGGAACAGCACATGCCGCGTGCCGTACAGCGTGGTGCCCTGGTTGGGGTCAAACAAAAAGATGAACAGGTTATTCAGCAGCAGGAATACCAGCATAAAGATCATCATAAACCGCACTTCGCGCAGTTTGATGTGGCTGAGCTTGAACGCTGCAAAGCTGACGGCCATCAGCCCCAGCAGCACCCAAGTGTTATAGGTGATCATGCTGGCAAAGGTAAACAGCAAAAAGAATGCCAGCTTGGTGGTGCCGGTCATTTTGTGAACAACGCTTTGGCGCAGCAGGTAATTGAGCACGGTATTAGCAGCCATGTGTGCGCACCTCCCTGTCTTCATGGATAAAGCGTTCTACAAAATCTTCCGCCGGGGCAATGCCGCAGCGGTTGGCAAGGGTAAACAGGCTGGTTTCTTTCAGCGCAGCCTGCTCGATGAGTTCAGGGTCACACAGCACGGCAGCAGCGCTGCGGTCGGCAATCAGCTGGCCATCACAGAACACCAATGCGCGCGGGGTGTATTCCAGCATCAGGTGCATATCGTGGGTGATCATCACCACGGTCACGCCCTGCTCGTTCAGCCCGCGCAGGAACTCCATAATGTCGGTATAATGGCGGAAGTCCTGCCCCGCGGTGGGTTCGTCCAGAATGATCAGTTCCGGCTGCTGCACCAGCACGCTGGCAATGGTTACACGCTTTTTCTGGCCAAAGCTCAGTGCGGAAATGGGCCAGTTGCGGAAGGGGTACAGCCCGCAAACCTTCAGAGTATCTTCCACCCGCTGGCAGATCTGTTCCTGGGTCATATCGCTGCCCTGCAAGGCCAGCGCAACTTCCTCAAAGATCATGGTTTTGGAGATCATCTGGTTGGGGTTCTGCATCACATAGCCAATGTGCTGGGCGCGGCGGCGGATGTTATCCTGCGCCAGGTCACGGCCATTCAGCAGCACCTGGCCCTGCTCCGGGGTCTCGAACCCGCAGATCAGCTTTGCCAGGGTAGATTTGCCCGCGCCGTTGCGCCCCACAATGCTGACCATCTCGCCTTTGCCGATGGAAAAGCTGATGTCATGCAGGGTGCTCTGCCCCTTGGTATAGCCAAAGCCAAGGCCGCGCACTTCCAGCAGGTGCTCCGGTGCGGGGCCGGGTTCCGGCAGCGGCAGGGCGTTGAACCACTTGTGCAGGCGGGCGGTATCGGCATCATCCAGCACCACGGTATCCACATGGGCAGGGCGCTTTTCCGGTGTGATGGCAATACCCGCATAGCGCATGGCCGTCAGGTACAGCGGCTCCCGGATGCCGTTTTCGGCCAGCATATGGGTGGCCAGCAGCTCGTCCGGGCGCAGGTCAGCCAAAACAGTACCCTCATTGACCAGGATGATGCGGTCCACATTGCGCCACAGCACATCCTCCAGCCGGTGCTCAATAATCAGCACGGTGGTATCGGTCTTGTGCTGGATCTCGTCGATCAGCTCAATGGCCTGCTTGCCGGTGGCGGGATCCAGGCTGGCAAGGGGTTCATCAAACATCAAAATTTTAACCTGATCCACCATAACGCCCGCCAGGCTAACGCGCTGCTTCTGCCCGCCGGAAAGCTCATGCGGGGCATGATCCAGGCGTTTTTCAATGCCCACCAGCTCTGCGGCATGGCGGGTGATCTCGTGCATTTCCTTTTGGGGAACGCAGCTGTTTTCCAGCGCGAAGGCGATATCCTCGCCCACCGTCAGGCCGATAAACTGACCGTCCGGGTCCTGCAGCACGGTGCCCACATGGGCCGAAAGTTCAAAAATGCTGCTGTTGGGCGCATCCACGCCGTCTACCGTCAGGCTGCCGGTGCATTCGCCGGGGTTAGAAAACGGGTTCAGCCCGTTGATGCAGGCCGCCAGCGTGCTTTTGCCGCTGCCGGAAGGTCCGGCGATCAGCACACGCTCACCGGGGTAGATATCCAGGTTGATATCATGCAGCGTCGGCTTTTTCTGCGCACGATACTGGAAGGAGAAGTTTTTGAATGAAATAATGGGGTTTGTCTGTTCAGACATGGGCATGGTACCTCAAAGCAAGATATTCCGGTGCCGCCTTCCCCAACGGCAAAGCGGCAAACAAAAAAGCCTTTCCGCAAACCAAAGGCCACGGGAAGGCTTTGCGATAGCAATTATTCTTTATCCAAAGAGCCTTTCTTGGCAATGGTCTTGGTGTAGGCCAGCACCAGCAGGCCGCCCACGACCACAGCAGTAATGCTGTTGGAAATACCGGCAAACACGCCCTGTGCAAACACCTTTTTGGCAGGCTCCGCATAAATCAGGATGTCCAGCACGGGAGCAACCACGATCCAGCCGATCAGGTTGGCGATCACGTTGGCCAGCGCAAACACGCCAACCTTCTTTTTGTTAAAGTCGCCTTCCTCAACATGCAGCTTTTTGGTGAACAGGCCCACCACAACGCCGACAAAAGCGGAGGTGATGACCCAGCTCCACCATGGGATGCCGCCCCAGGACAGGTCGATCAGAGCATGGCCGATGAAGCCGATCAGGCCGCCGGCCAGGGGGCCGTACATGGCGGCCAGCAGGCCCAGCACGGCGTATTGCAGGCTGATGTTGGTATTGGGCACGCCGCTGGGGATGGCCACAAAGCGGCCCAGCACGAAGAACAGCGCGGCGCCGATGCCGATGGCGACCACGGTCTTGATGGAGGTGTTTTTCATGATGATTCCTCTCCTCTTCCTCTTTGGTTTATGGCAAGCGGGGACCTCCCCGCGGGGGACGCTCATTCATAGATGATGCGCGGAGCCTTGCGCAGCGTAATGCGCCAGGTGATGCCGGAGCCGATGTTGTATGCCTTGGAAAAGCTGCCCTGGTTGATGGCCACGGCCACGCAGTCGAGGCTGTTGACGTAGAGGAGCGGCTCGCCCACGTTCACGTCGGCGAAGGAACGGGCGTACACCATGATGTTTTTGTACAGCGTGCGCGTATCGTTGGTAATGGTCACCTCCGCGCGGCTGCCATGCGTAAGGCCCAGCTTCAAAAACAGCTCACGCGGGATGTTGGTCCACAGCGATCCGAAGCGCACGTCCAGCACGTCGATGGTGCCGCTGACGCAGTCGCCCTCCATGGCGGCCTCCACCACAGGCAGCTCGATCACGCTGTCCGGCGGAACCTCAGGCCCCACCTGCTCAAAGGTGATGGCCCCGCTGGCCAGACGCGCGCCGGTGTAGGCGTAGATGTCGCGCCCATGGAAGGTATAGCTCTCACCGGAATTGGGCAGGCGGTTGACCGATTCATCAATCACACGGGCTTCGGCGATGCCGCAGATGCGCTTGACGTGCGTAAGGGTGCCGTTGTCGGGGGTGATCACATACTGTCCGGTCAGGGTGCGCACCGCGATGGAGCGCCTGGTAGAGCCCACGCCGGGGTCCACTACGCTGACAAACACGCTGCCCTCCGGCCAGTAGCTCACCGTCTGAATCAGCCGGTAGCTGGCCTCCCAGATATCATACTGGGGGATGTCATGCGTAAGATCGAACACGCGCAGCTCCGGGCACACGTTCTCCGCCACGCCGTACATGGCGCATACCGCCCCGTCGGCATATCCAAAGTCAGATTGCAGGATCATCGGCTGCATAAAAAGCCCTCCCGTTCCAGATGATGCACACGCGACAGGCCAAGTATACCCGTGGCACATGGGCTTGTCAACTGCTATTTTGCGCTATCTTTTGATATCGTAGTTCATGTTCATCAGGTTGCGGATGCCGCCGGCGTCGTCGATGAGGTTGGCGTCGCCGTGGATGGTGTGCTTGAGCACGCTGCTGGCCACCGCAAAGTTGAGCATGTCCAGGGGGCGGTCCCCGTGCAGCATCGCGTAGATGAGCCCGCTGGCAAAGGCATCGCCTCCGCCCACGCGGTCCAGAATGGTGAAGGTGAACAGGCGGCTTTCAAACGTGTGACCCTCGTACCACATGAATGCCTTCAGGCTGTTCTCGCTGCCGCTGTGGACATAGCGCACATGACGCGCGATCACGCGCAGGTTGGGATAGCGCGCCACAAACGCCTGAAAGATTCGATCCTGCTGCTCATAGGTGGGCTGCAGGGATACGCCGTCCTTCACATCGCCTTTGCTATGATCGCTCTCGTCGCGCCACAGATGATAGGGTTCGATGCCCAGCAGCACATCAATATAGGGCAGGCACAGGGTGCAGAAGTCCCGCGCCTGCTCCCATGTCCACAGTGAGCTTCGGAAATTGCCGTCAAAGCTGATGGTCATCCCCTTGGCGCGGGCAGCTTTCAGGCTGCTGAGCACAAGCTGCCGGCAGTTGGGCGCCAGGGCGGGCGTGATGCCGCTTAAATGCAGCCAGTCAAAGCCATCCAGCAGCTCATCCAGGTCCAGGCCGGAGAAATCGTATTCCGTGATGGCGCTGTGCTTGCGGTCATAGATGACCTCGCTGGAACGTATGCCATAGCCCGTCTCCAGATAGTAGGCGCCCAGCCGGTGGGTGGGCGTCTGCTCGGGAGTGGAGAGAATCATGGGCGTACAGTCCACGTCATTGCTGCGCAACCAGCGCACGGCGCTCTTGCCCAGGCTGTTGTCGGGCACCACGCTGAAAAACGTGCTGTCCACTCCCAGGTTGGCCAGGGCCAGGGCGATATTCGCCTCACTTCCGCCATAGCTGGCCTCAAACATGGACGCTATGCGGATTTTGTCATAGTTGGGCGGAGTCAGGCGCAGCATGATTTCCCCAATGGTGATAAACTTTTTGCCGCCGGCGGCGAGCAATGGGTTATGATGGTCCACCGTGTATGACCTCCTTTGCCTATGCGGGCAGGGTATTTCATGGCCGCCGGAATCATTGTAGCCTGTTTCCTGCCATTTTTCAACGGCAATCGCGCTGCGGGCGGCTTCGCTTTGCCGGCAGGTTCTGCGGGCAGGGATTGCTTCCTTTTTTGTCTTGCCTGTGCTATAATAAACCAAAGGTGCAAAAAAACTGAACAGGAGGTCACCCGCCATGGCTGAAACCAAAACAACGACTCCCCAGACTCGAAACCAAACGCCTCTCTACATCGTGTGCATTGCGCTGCTTGTGGCCGTTGTGCTGGCCATCGTGGGATTCGTGGGCAAGAATACCGCCAACCAGCAAAACGCCGAACTGACCGCCCAGCTTGAGGAGCTCACCGCCACAAAGGCCGATTTGGAAGAGCAGGTCACCGCCATGACCGCCGGACTGGAAGGCAAGGATGAGGAAATTACCAAGCTCAACACCCTGCTGGAGAACTTGGAAGCCGTCCGCGCGGATCTGGAAAACCAGCTGTCCTCCGCCGTGACGCTGAGCACGGATACCCAGGCCCAGCTGACCGAGGAGCAGGACCGCGCCAATGCGCTGGATGCCTCGCTCACGAAGGTGGAGGAGGTCCTTGCCGATACGCAGGCGCAGCTGACCGCTGCCCAAGCGCAGGCCAGCGATCTGGCCGACCAGCTCTCCACCCTTGAGACGCAATACGGTGCTTTGGAGAAGAGCAGCACGACACTGACGGAGAAAGTGGAAGGTCTTACTTCTGATAAGGCGGATTTGGAGAAGCAGGTGGAGGAACTGACCGCTTCCAAGGCCGATCTTGAGGCAAAAGTGGCGGAGCTTGGCGACGCACTGGAGGAGAGCGAGGCACAGGTGCTACGGCTCAACGAGCTGCTTCAGCCCACACCCACGCCTACGCCTACGATCACGCCTACTGTTACGCCCGCGGCCTCTCCGGCCGGCCGCTGATGCACAAAGCAACAGAAAAAGGGAGGCGCTCCGCTGCGGCGGCGCCTCCCTTTTCCGTATCTGGGATTACATCAGGTTTTCAATCAGCATAATCGGTCCGTCCTGATAGATCAACGGATACTCGCCCAAGATGTCCCAGTCCATACCGATTTCGTGGCAAATCAGGTAGGCGCTCTCCTGCTCCTGGCAAAAGGCCTCGACGCCCCCATCCAAGCATACCAGATCGCCCGCAAGCATGGCGGTCAGCTCGTCATCCTGCACCCAGGAGCGATAATCCACCGCATAATAGTTATTCTCGGATTCATATTGCACATAGATGCGCGTACCGGCATCCATCTCGCGGTCGAACATCTCCCAGATCAGCCGCTGGTACCGATCCTCATTGCCGCAAGTACTTACGTTCTCCCAGTTCTTCAGGCCCAGGGAAACCATCAGGACAACCGCCGCAGCCAGGCAGGCCAGGCGTGGCAGGGCTTTCCATCCGGAGCGCAGTCCGCCGCGCGCCAGCTTGCCTAAGGCCATGCCAAACCCGACGGCCAGGGGGGGCAGGCACACATAGATGTACCACTGCAGCTTGCTCACGCACAGGCTGTAGAGCACCAGCGGGACGGCGAACCACAGCAGAACACCCCATTGGTCCCGGGAAAGCCGCAAACGCCGCACAGCCTTCCAACAGAGGGCGATCAGCACGGCGGCCGCCGCCACAAGGACGGCCCTGTCGGAAAGCAGGTAGGAAACATAGTACCCCGTACCGCCCCAGTGCTCCTCATGCACAGAGGTTGCGCGCTTCACCACGTCGATGGAAAGCATCTTTTCGAAAAACGTTAACCCGTCGCGCTGGTAGCGTGCGATTGCCCAGGGCGCGATGGGAAGCAGTCCAAAGAAAATCAGCCCCAGATAGTGCCGCGGTTTGAGCCGGCGGATTTCGCCCGTCACCACCAGGTACACAAGGCATGTCACCGGGATGAGCGCCGCATGCCAGCTCTTGCTCATGAACGCCAGCCCAAAGCACAGGGCGGTGCCGTAGAGCAGCCGCAGCCGACGGTGGCTTTCCAGCATACAAATCATGGCCACCACGTAAAACAGCAGCATCTGCGCATCCGCGTCACCGAAACGGGCGAAATGTGGCCCGTAGATAAGCCCGCACCCCAGCAACATCAGCTGCGTACACAGGCTGGCAATCCGTCCGTAGCGCCGCCGGGTCCACAGGGCCAGCACGATCATGGTCAGCATCATGCTCAGGGCGCTGTAAAACCTCAGCCCCAGCGCGTTATATCCGAAGAGCCGGTAGCCCAGCATGATGCAGTAATCCGTCAGCGGGGGCTTGAGGTTCCAGTAGTCCGGTTCGCCCCGGTAGGTGGTCACCACGTAGTCCCCGCTCTGCATCATCTCATAGGCGTTGATGCCGTGCCGAGCCTCGTCACAATCGCTGATGCCCGTTTCGCCCAGATTGGTGAAGAGCAGAAAGCCCCCCGCTGTCAAAAGCGCCAGCAGCAGCACCCAATACAGCGCATCCTGCCAAAGGTTTTTCTTTTGCACTCGGACCGCTCCTTTCGAGATCATGAGTCCACCGACAGGGATGTCAGAAAGCGGATCTCCAGCTCATCGTGCAGGGTCGTACCCACAGGCAGGCTGCACAGGGCGCGTCCCTCTCGCTCCACACGCAGCAGCACAGGCCATGTATGCTCCCCGTCGGAACACAGCGCCCGGTAGTTTCCCCTGGGCACATCCTGTTTGCCGTTGGGCGTCATAAACAGCTCCCAGCGCCCGCCCCGGCGAGCGGCTACAGCCGCCTGGCGCAGATAGGGGCGCCCCAACAACGCCCGCGCGCGGGCCACGTCTCCCTGGCGCAGCCAGCCGCGAATGGCGGTAGAGCTGACCTCCTGTCCCTTCAGCGTGATTTTGGGCACCACTGCGGTTGAAAATCCCAGCGCATCGCCCAGCGCTGCCAGCAGGGCCGGTGTTCCTCCGCCCTTCTTGCCAAAGGTATGGTTATAGCCGCATACCACATCCGTGGGATGGAACTGGCGCACCAGGTGACCGACGTAGTCCTCCGGCGGCATATCCATCACAGAGCGGTCGAAGGGCATGGCGTAAAACACATCCACGCCCAGGCTTTCCATCAGCCGGACTCGCTCGTCAAAGGTGGTCAGCATGGGCGGGCATTTGTCCGGCGCGATCAGCTGCAGGGGATGGTCCATAAAGGTGCACGCCACCAGCGGCACACCCTGCCGATCGGCCAGCGCGCGCCCTTTCTTAAGCAATACCTGATGGCCGATGTGCACGCCGTCAAACATACCCAGCGCCACCACGCTGCGGTCGGCCGCATAGCGGCCGTCCAGAACGGTCTGCATCTGTTGTCCTCCTCATTTGCTCATTCCGCAAGCCAGGTTTTCACCTTGACCTCGTCGCCCTGTCGCTGCGCCACGGCCAGCAGCGCCTCCCCCAGCCGCAGTCCAAAAGGCTGCTCCGCGCTTACGCCCTGTGCGGCAAAGCGATTCCATGGGACGTGGCCGCCGTTTCGCACGGCCTTTTCCAAATCCGGCGGCACCTGCGCCATGGCCATGGCCCCAAGGCCGGTTTCGGGCGAAAGCAGGCACCCGGCCAGCGTTCCCTGTGCGGCCTTTTCTGCGAGCGTCTCCAGCGTATAGGCCGTATCCAGCCCGAAAGGGCCGCTGCGTATGCGCAGCAGAAAGCGCATATGCGCGGGACAGCCCAGCGTCTCGCCCAAATCGTGGCACAGGGTACGCACATAGAATCCCCTGGAGCAGCGAACGCGCAAAAGCGCCCCATGTTCGGGTGTAAGCCCCGTAAGGTCCAGCGCATACACCGTGACTTCTCTGGCGGGGACGTTGGCCTCCCGGCCGCTTCGCGCCAGGTCGTACAGCCGCTGCCCATCCTGCTTCAGGGCGCTGTACATGGGCGGCGTCTGCAGGATTTTTCCTTTGAAACGCGGGAGGGCAGCGGCGATCGCGGCTTCATCCGGCCAGCGGTCTCCATGGGAAACGGGTACGCCCTGCGCGTCCTGCGTATCGGTGGCCACCCCGAAGGCAACCTCGGCCACATATTCCTTTTCCTTGTCCTGCAAATAATCAAACAGGCGCGCAGCCTTTCCCACCATCACCGGCAGTACGCCCGCTGCCTCCGGGTCCAGCGTGCCGGCGTGGCCCGCCTTCACCCCGCCCAGCAGACGGCGCACACATCCTACCACCTGTGCGGAGGACATGCCCGGGGGCTTAAGCACGTTGAGAAAGCCGCACAGCGGTTTTGCCTGCGTCATGCATTCACGCTCCCAAGCGCCTCCGTCAGCGCGCCTTCCACGACCCGCACGACCTCAGCGAGAGGCATGTCCAGGGTCAGGCCGCTGGCCAACCGGTGCCCGCCGCCGCCAAAGCGCTCGGCCACCTGATCCACGCGCCAGGGCTCCAATGCCCGCAGGCTTACCTTCACGCGTCCATCCTCCGTCTCGCGGGCGAAGTATGCCATCGCTACCCCTTCCAGATCGATGGCATAATCCACCAGACCATCGGTATGTCCCGCCTTTGCGCCCGCTTGACGCATCTGAGCGGCGGTCAGCGTGATTCCGGCCACCTTGCCCTCGCAAATCAAGTGCAGGGAGGGCAGCGTCTCGCCCAGCAGCCTTACGAAGGGCAGTTCCTTGACCCGGAACAGCCGCCTGGCATACTCCGCCAGAGGCAGCCCCGCATCCATAAGCGCAGCCATCATGCGAAAGCTCTCGGCGCTGGTGCTCTCGTAGATGAAATTGCCCGTATCGGTGGACAGGCCGGTATAGAGGCAGACCGCTTCCTCGCGGGAAAGGGCGCCACCCATGGCCTCCAGCAGCCGGTACACCAGCACGGCAGTCGCCGGAGCGTCGCCATCCACCCAGTTGATCTGGGCAAAACCGGGATTTGAGCTGTGATGGTCCACCACCGCGGTGCGCGCAGCGGCAAGAAAAGCCGGGGCACACGCGCCCAGCCGCTCCTTGCAGCTCACATCCACCGCAAGGGCCAGATCAGCCACATCGGCCGCGGCCTCCGGGCCCTCCACCGCACCCATGCGCGATAGAAAAGCAAGGTTGGACGGCACTTCTCCGTCCACGAGCAGCCGCACAGACTTTCCCATCGCCGTCAGACGCAATTTGAGCGCCAGCGCGCTGCCCAGCGTATCGCCATCAGGCGAGACATGGCAAAACAGCAAGACGCTGTCCGCCGCTTGAACGGCGGACAGCACCTGCTGCCGCGGATCGGGGTTATTCCTGACCGTCGCTTGATTCATCGTTCGTTTCTTCCTCCGAGCGCACCTGCTTGAGCACAGATGCGATATGGATGCCGTATTCGATGTTGTGATCCTCTTCAAAGAGGATTTCCGGCGCATAGCGGATAATCATGCTCTGCCCCAGCTCATGGCGCACGAAACCCGCCGCCTTTTTCAGCGCCGCCATCATGGGCGCGCGGTCGGCTTCCTCCAGAATGCTGACGTAGATCTTGGCGTAGCGCAGATCGCGCGTCACCTCAGCCCGCGTCACGCTAAAGGTGCCACGAATACGCGGATCGGACAGGCGATCGCGGATGATGCGGTCCACCTCGCGGCGAACCTGCTCTGAAATGCGGTCAATGCGTTGATAGCTCAATGGATCGCTTCCTTCAAAAACGTATGGTCACGCGGCGGGGAGGGAGCGCCCTCAGCGCTCGACCTCCTCCATGACGTAGCATTCGATCACGTCGCCTTCCTTGATGTCGTTGAAGCTGTCGAAGCTCACGCCGCACTCGTAGCCCTCGGCGACCTCCTTGGCATCGTCCTTGAAGCGCTTGAGGCTGGAGAGCTTGCCCTCAAACACCACCACGTTGTCGCGGATGAGGCGCGCCTCGGCGTTGCGCTGAAGCTTGCCGTCCTTGACGTAGCAGCCTGCAACGGTACCCGCGCCGGTGATGCGGAAGGTGTTGCGCACCTCGGCATGGCCGAGGGTGACCTCCTTGTATTCGGGCTCCAGCAGGCCCTTCATGGCCTTCTGTACATCCTCGATAGCCTGATAGATCACGCGGTAGAGGCGCACGTCCACACCCTCGCGTTCGGCAGCTTCGCGCGCGGAGGTGTCGGGGCGAATATTGAAGCCGATGATGATGGCGTCGAACGCGGAGGCGAGATTGACGTCATCCTTGGTAATGGCGCCCACGGCGCTGTGCAGCACGCGCACCTTGACCTCGTCATTGGACAGCTTTTCAAGCGCCTGCTTGACAGCCTCCACGCTGCCCTGCACGTCCGCCTTGATAATGATGTTGAGGTTGGTCAGCTTGCTCTGGTCGATGCGGCTGAACAGGTTATCCAGCGACACCTTGCTGGAGGCGGCCGCGCGTGCGGCCTTGAGCTTGTCGCGGCGCTCCTGCACCACCTGACGGCCCAGATGATCGTCGGCCACGGCCATCATGTCGTCGCCTGCGCTGGGCACATCGGTAAAGCCGGAAATCTCCACAGGCATGGAGGGTCCTGCCTCGGTCACGCGTTCGCCGCGGTCGTTGACCATGGCGCGCACACGGCCGCTGGCCATACCGGCCACGATGTTGTCGCCCACGTGGAGCGTGCCGTTTTGCAGAAGCACGGTGGCCACGGGGCCGCGCGCCTTATCCAGCTTGGCCTCGATGATCACGCCCTTGGCCATGCGGTTGGGGTTGGCGCGGAGCTGCAGCATGTCTGCCTCCAGCAGAATCATCTCCAGCAGCGTATCGACGCCCTCGCCGGTATGGGCGCTCACGGGCACCATGATGGTGTCGCCGCCCCATTCTTCGGGCACCAGCTCGTAT
>OKRW01000956.1_pt1 | contig 26839 bp, 21 predicted proteins | sample 1601151 | NCBI WGS metagenome assembly OKRW01 (sample SAMEA3541471, study PRJEB24748) | human gut metagenome | biome: human gut; feature: human-associated habitat; material: faeces | place: China | collected 2012 | reverse complement strand
CTAGGAGCTACTGCCCTTTCAGGGCGTGTGGAGCTTACATGCGAAAGTTGAGTTAAGAAGCATCAAGGCGGAACCCCCATGGGATTCCGCCTTGATAGTATATAGCGAGGGACGAGTGATTATCTCACAACCGTCTTCTTGCCGTTGATGATATAAATACCCTTCGGGAGCTTACCATTGCTGTTGACACGCTGTCCCTGGAGGTTATAGACCACCTTCTCAGCAGACTGCTGCTCCGGAGCCACCGTAGTGCCTTCGATACCAGCTGCAGTATTCAATTTATAGATACGGAGCGCGCTGGGGTTGCTGCTCACAACAGAGGTGAGGTAGTTCTGATCGTCGATGCTCAAGAGATGGTTGGCATAGTTGGCGGTGAAGCTGATAGAAGCCTCGCCATTGTTGATAGCCAGATCAAAACGACCGTTGGTGAGCGAAGAGGTCGTGGTCAGACCATCACGGCTGATAGCCAGATAACTATTGCCAACCTTGAGGGCCCAGCTTGTGGTGTTCTTACGAACGGTGAAAGCCTGGACGTCGCCATTGGCGATAACCAATCCGTCCTGGGCAACGTTGACGGCAGCCACCTTGCCAAGGCCATCACGGAAGGTCGTACCTACAGAGAGCGTATTGTTGCCATTGACGACAATCACGGAGTCACCCGTCGCCAACTCATCGACCGAACGAACGAGTGAGTAGTACTGACCTGTGGTGGGCTTATACTCACCATCGATGGTACGCTGGCGGAAGTTGAACGTGGCAGTACCATCCTCGTGCAAGAGCACGCGATAGATCTCGCTATCATCAAGGTTGACGCCAGAGTAGAGCGGGAAGCGCGTGATGTTATTCACATTGTTGCCGTAAAGCTGTGAAGAATTGACGCTATAGTTGATCTCGCTTTGATCGGCAGTGACACAGTGGCAGCGCTTCTTTTTCTTCTCATTGTTGAGGGTATTGAATTGCCACTGGTTACGGTTGTAAGCGATGTGGGTTTCCATCACACCACCGGGATTGTTGGTGAGGAACCAGTTGCCCGGCTGGCGGTTCTCGATGATGAAATACTCCGAGACGCTATAGGGGTTGTTGATACGGACGGCGAAACCAGTAGAAGAGGTGTTCGGATCGGTCAGCGTGACAGCCTGCTCGTCACTGATAGTCGGTATTTCAAGCCAGCCCAAATAACTCTTCTCATAGGCGGTGTAGCCCACGGGACGGTAGCCATTGCCTGCGTAAGGACCGCTATCCATGATAGAGTACATACCGAAGGCATTGTCGCCGCTATAGCTATAGTTGGTCACATAGAGGTCGGGGAGACCCAAAGCGTGGCTGAACTCGTGGACAAGGGTACCGATACCATCCGTACGGTTCTGTGAATTGAGCTCGTTACCGACGAAATAGGAATTGAACTGGATACCATTGATGGTCTTCTCAAAGTCGTACTCGTGCGGCCAAATAGTCTCAGGTGAACCGCCAGAGGCCTCGCCCTGACCAGCGTAGATCACGATGACGTTCTCCACCTTGCCTTCGGCATTGGTAAACTTAGAGAAATCGACACCCTGCTTAGCAGCGAGCTCCACAGCCTCGATCACCATATCCTCGGCACGGAGGTCGCCACCGTTGCTGCCACCACGGTTAGCACCGTAGTAAGAACGATCCTTGCTCAAAGTGACGGCTGCGACAACCTGGAAGTCAGGGTTGAACATACCGTAGCTATTCTGGACAAAATAGTCGCGGACCGAGCCAACACTACCATACTGGTCCGAATAACCTTCCTCGGTCATGATGCGCTGGTAGAGCTCAATAGTGGATTTTTCCTGGAGTTTGACATCTGCATAGTTGACCAAGATCACAGGGATCTTGGTATTACCAATACTTTTGACAGCACCCAAGGCACTCGTACCATACTTACCTATACCATCAGCAGTAGAGGCATAGTGGACGCGGCGGGGACCCTCATTGCCTTCTCTCAAATCGAGAACCTCAGGAGAAGCGGCGTTTATGGTGCAGGTAGAAAGGTATTCTATCTCTGCCTGTGTACGCTCAGCAATATCGTGAGCGACGATGCTGGTCGGGACAAACTTACCATCAACGACCGTGGCGTAGCACAAATCGTAGTTGATATCGGGGTTGGAATACAGCACCTTCCCGTCGAGGGTGGTGTAATAAGCACAATAGCTTTCGCCATGCTTATAGACCTGGATGGTCGTACCATCACTTTGCTTCATCGTGTAAACCATACGCTTGGCAGGAACAGCATGTGCACCTAACGACATGGCCAACAACGAGAGAGAAAGTAAGCAAGCTTTTTTCATTCGTCAAAAAATATTTTCTAATTGATTATTTATGCCGACAAAGTTAGTAAAAAAAATATTGCCATCAAAGAATGAGAGAAACAATTAATGTTAAAGGCGCTATAGAAAATGCATAGGGGATAAAAAAAGAAACTAAGACGCTATCAAGAGAGACTCAGAAAACGCTTAAAAAAGCTTGTAACATGCGTTCGTGAATGGAGTTAACTTCGTAGGCCGATGAAGTTAACTTCGTGGGCCGATGAAGTTAACTTCGTAGGGCGATGAAGTTAACTTCATAAAAGTAGGGGGAAAATAGGGAAAAAGAGGCAAAAAGGGGAAACGGCTAATAGCTAAAAAAAAGAGGAGGAAAAATAAGAAAAAAGGAAAAAGGAAAAAGGAGCTAAGCAAGAAATGAAGAGGGGTGCAGGATGACTCATGGTAAAAAGATCTTATGAGATAAACACACTTAAAATTGAAAGAGGCACGACCTGTACAGGCCGCACCTCTCAAAAAAGAAAGTGTGTATCTAAAAGTAAAAATTACTTCTGAAGCTTCTTCACACCATTCTGGATGACAACACCCTTGTAGTCCTTGCCAACCTGCTGGCCAGCGAGGTTGAAGATGCGGTTGTCAGCGGGCTTGGTGGTCTTTACAGTTACACCAGCAATACCAGTGGTAGTCGGTGTATAGGTACAATTATAGAAAAATTCGGTACCATATCCAGTTTGCTGAGTATCAAGATTGGACAGGCCACGGAAATAGATGTCACGGAAGGCAACCTCCCCACCAACGTAAGAACCACCTTCGATAGTAGCCATGTTCATATCCGTACTAATTCTTCCATCAGCAACGGACACACCACGAAGTAAGACATATTTGCCATAAGTTTCGTGTGCATTCTCGTCAGTAATGTAGTTCATCGCCTGACCAGTTGCCATGGTAGCACTTTCTCCGTCAACATCTACAGAGAATTTGCAACCATAATTTACGCCTAATTTAAGAAGCTGGTTGTAAATATCTACAACACCGTCAGTGGATGCACTGTAATCCAACCAAACGGGCTGCTCGAATTCCAACCAATCATCCTTGCCTTCGGCGTTCTTGCCAGTGATGTATCCAGTTTCGACAGCATTGGCACGTGCAATAGTCGGAGAGACATTGCGTAATACCCAGGCGTTCTGGTATTCTCCCTCGGTAATAATGAAATAATAACCAGCGACGGTATCATTCGGAACGATCTGTCCTGTCTCGGGATTATAAGAGGCAACAAAATTGCAGAATTTATCATTGGTACTTACACCTGTGAACAACACAGGAGACTGGCCAGCCTGACCACCGAAGTCAAACGGAGCACCATCATTGGTATACTGTTGCGGTACGATAAAAGAGTTTGTCTTCTCATCCAGATATCCGTAAACATAGCCTAACTGGTTACCAGCGACATTCCACTTGACATTCAAAGTATTGCCAGCTTCATCAGCAACATTAGCAGTGAACATTGTGTCAACAGTAGAATTATTGATTTCATTTTTCTCATCCCAGGCATTATTGACAAAAAGACCAATAAAATTCTTGACGTCAACTTTCTTGGTAGCTGGTGCCTTTTTGGCAACACCATCAAACTTTGCTGCAGTGAGATTGCCCAGCTTCAACTCATTGAATGAAACGGGAGCCTTCTGGAGTTTCTGTGCAGAAGCACCCATGCAAGCAGCTAAAGCACATGATACAAGTAAAAACTTCTTCATTGTTTTGTAAACTTTTTAATTAATTAAAAAAATAATGATCAATAAGTTATGCTCCCCCCCTGTCCGAAGAAAGGCAGGGGGAGAGAAAAGAGTTTATTGTTGCTGTGAACCGCCGAACGGATACATAACCTGAGTAGCGGTAAGCTCGAGAACATTCTCCGGATGAGCAACCTGGATCAGCTTCATATAAGTCGGCTTACGCGGGTTGTCAGTCTCCAACTTGAGACGGAGCTTGTTGTTCAGAGCGGAGAAGGTCTTCAGGACCGGTGTGAGCTTGTAGCTCTTCATGAATTCTTGAGCGGCCTTATTGGTGGGTGAGTTACGGTTGTACTGCAAAGCTATCTCGTCACCTGCCTCATTCGGATCACGAACCGTGAGCTCGACGTAAAGGTAGTCACTACTCAACCATGCGTGGAAACCGAACTTGTTGCTATAGGTACCAATCATAGCCTGGTAGAGAATAGCCTCCTTACCGTTGGCAGCCGTCTTGATAGCCTCCATGAAATCGTTCCAAGCACCCTCAGCGTAAGGTCCAACCTTGCTGCCATCGAAGAACCACTGGCCCTTCTTGAAAGCATCAACAACAGGCGGTACGACCGTCTCAAGGCAGATGCTGGCATCACCCTGCGGATAGAAACGCTCATCAGAGGGGTTATTGTAATCCTTAGAGAAGTTGGTGAACTTCTTGCCACCGATCTCAACCTCCTGGTAGAACTTATAGCCCTCTGGAGTAACGATGTAAGGATAAGCGTAGGCCTTCATAGAACCGGTAGAATCAGGATACTGGAAAATCAAGCTGTGGTAGTTGCCATACTGAGTAGCCTCTGCCAACGTATCAGTACCAGAAAGAAGCATGTAAGAGCTGGAAGCCATGAACTTCTTCACATCTTCAACCTCCTGAAGGTAGGTTGCCCAGTCCTTATCAGCCTTCATCGGGAGCATGAGGATGCGATCACCATGCTTCAGACCCTGAAGAACGATCGTGTCGGAAGTACACTTGAGCACGCGGAACTCGAAGTCGCCTCCGAAACCAGTACCAGCCTTACCGTAGTCATCATTCTTCGGATCAGCAAAGTAGTGGAACAACTTATTATAAGTATCGAAAGAGACAACGACACCCATAGACTGGTTGACAGTGAAGTGAGCCAATGAAGACTCCGTAATCAAGTTGCCAGAAGCATCGAGACCAGCCTCATGGTTCTTACCAGCCTTCTCAGAAGCGATCAGAACCGAGTCACCCTGGAACTTGCAGAGTACATTGTAGCCACCATAGGTGACATCACCATAGTACTCCATGCGCCATCCGTTGGATGCTTCCTGGAGGGTCTTCTTGACCTCGGCTACGGTCTTAGAAGCACGCTCAGGGGCACTCTCAGGAAAATAATTGTCCACGTCGCTGGTACAAGCGTTGAACGCTATGAATGAAACCAGCAGTGCGAATAAATAACTAATCTTTCTCATTTCTAAATAACCTTAAGCGTTGCTTTTAATTCTGATTTAAATCACGAAGATTCAAGCGAATTGCCTCCGAAGAGCGGCGCAGCAAAACAGCACGCATCTCATCGATGTCGATATTCCAGCTTTCGCTGAAGTAAGCACGAACGGCAGCGAGCTTGGTCTGCAGGAGGGCGGAACCCTCGGGGCCAGCCTTTGCAAGAATCATATCCCATGCAGACGGGGTCATCGTAACATACGTGGCATACATCTCGGCGAAGTCCTCATTGTACTCAGAAGAAGCATAGGCGGTTACGAAACCTTCCTTAACGACAACCGAATCCTTGAGGTTGCCCCAGTCCTGAGAGTGGTAAGATCCACCGGTGATGGTCTGGTAGTCGGTGCTGTAGTTCTTCTGCTGGGTCAAGATGTGGCAGAACTCATGGTGCATCGTGTGGAAGAACCAGTGGTTCATGTCGTTGAGCAACTCACTATGATTAGGATAAGGATTCTCAACATTGATACTGGGGTTATCGATATCCAAACGGTTGACACCGTAGAGCATAATCTTCAAACCACCCTCAGCAGTACCCAAAATGATAGCTTCGTTGGGACTGTACTCATGGGAACCGATGAGCTGCATCTGACGCGGGCAGTACTTCTTGAGGAAGTGGCGGCCCTTGCCCTCATAGTAGGAAGCAGGATCCTGGCGCTTATAGATGGAGTCGAAGACTTCAGAATAAGCGTCGAGCCACATGTGCTTCACGAGGATAGCCAGTGCCTTGGACTTTTCAACATCGGCCGGAATGACGTTATAGACCTGATCCGTGAGCTTATCGTTGTAACGATACTGGAAATCGATGTTGTACGTCTCCAGATAGTTCTTGGTAAGCCACTTGTCAAACTCACCATTGGCCTTGATAGTATCACCTGCGAAAACTGACGTAGAGCTCAAGTCATCGTCGCTGCAACCAGTGAGCACGAAGCCCATGCTGCAAAGCAGGAGAGAGGCGAATAAATATATTCTTTTCATTGATAGATGCTATTTAAATTCAACGGGGGTTAGCTGTCTGACCAGCGCTAATGACATCCTGAGGCAACTGGATAGCACCTCTCAAGTCACCGGCCTTGAACGTAATACCTTCACCTCCGGAGATCTCATGCGTATATTCCATACCATAGCGCTTCAGATCGTAGAAGCGGAGACCCTGGAAGAGCGTATCCAGACGACGCATGTGGAGAATGAGAAGAATCAGGTTCTCCTGCGTGTTGACCTCGACACCATAAGAAGTGGTGTAAGGCTGCTGAAGGGTGAAGCCCTGCGGGTGCAACTGCTTACGGATAGAATAGTCACGAGGACCATCGAGAACTGCGGGCTGGTAGTCCATGTTGGTGAAGAACGTATCGACCACGGCCGTCGTCAGAGTAGGACGGATCGTGGAACCTTCCTTCTCTTTGCAGTGGCTGACCATCCACATGTTCATATCCTTCAGCGCGTTGGCAGTATCGTTCTTCAGGGCATAGGCCTCGGCACGAACCAAGAGCGTCTCATCACCCGTGAACGCATGGTCCACGATGTGAGCAAAACCCGTCATGTTGATACGGTCAGTCACCTCGAAGTGCTCCCACATCGTCGGGAAAGCAGCGCAAGCAGAAGTACCATAGATCTTCGTAGAATAGTACAGCGTATTGTCAGAAGATCCCGAACCCCATGGAGCTCGTGCCCAATACGTGTCATAAGAAGCCACCATACTGTTGTGAGCGTAGCGAGAGTTGAGACCCGTGTTGAGGAAACGGGCACCAGAAGAGTAGGCCGTAATCAACATGAAGTTGGACTTCAAACCACTACGAATCACGGTGTTGGAGATATCCTGAGCACCAGATTGCATGATAGAGGGGAAGTCGAAGAGCTGTGAAGCCACATCGGTTCCCAAAGCACGGGAAGCATAGTTGATCGCCTTGTCGTAGTTCATGTAATACAAGTTGAAACGAGCGGCGAAAGCATATGCAGCCTTAGTGTTCCAGTGATACTTAGGCACGGAGTAGATTGCATCATCGACAGCAGGGAGAGCCTCCTCGATATCACGGTTGATGTTGGCATAGAGCTGACGAAGCGTACCACGCTTATAGGTATCGTTGACGCTCTTCTCCGGCTCCAGCGGATAAGCCAGACCGAGGTACTCGTCGGCCTTCTCCGGGTTCCAAGCCATACAGAAAACGCTGGCAAGCTGCATCATACTGTAGGCGCGGCAGAGCTTAGCCTCGGCCAACTGCGGAGCCAATGCAGCGGAATCGCCATACTCCTTGATCGCCTTGATAGCCTCGTTGGCCGTAGCAACAGAACTATAATAACCGTTCCAAACTGTGTTCGGGCAGTCATTACCAGCCGTAGATTTGACATCCTTGAACTGATAGAGCTCGTCAACAAGCTGGTCCACTCCATAAGAGTTACCGTTATTGCCGACATTATCAGAACTGATCTCAGCCATGACCGCTATGTGGCTAGCCGGATAGGCAGAGGTGAGCAGCTGAGTAATCTTCTCCTTCGTGTCGAGCGTTGCACGATCATCTGGCAACTTGTCAAGATAATCATCGCAAGATGCCAACGACAGAGCGGCAAGACCTAAAAATAAATATTTTGTCTTCATATTCTTGATTGCTGATATGTTTAAATTCCAAGACGAACCGTGAAGGTGAACTGACGTGCCATCGGTACGGCAACACCACCAGAGTTCATGAACTCAGGATCCTGACCGTTCAACTTCTTATCAGAGTAGATAAGGAAGAGGTTGGTACCCTGCAACTTCAAGCTCATGGAAGAGAGACCAATGTGCTTGATCAAGCTCAGAGGAACATCGTAAGCAATGGAGATCTCCTTCATACGGATGAAGTCACCCTTTGCGATACGGTTGTGTGAGTAGTTATAAGCCGTGTAGGCATAACCGAGGTAAGCGTCGCTCTGGAGCTGACGGTAGTCGGCGATAGCCGGGATGTCGGTGTGGTTCTCATCACCAGGCACAACCCAACGGTTCTGGAACTCCTTCGGCATGGCGGTGAGGTCAGAGTAGCCCGTGCTGAAAGCCGGATCGAGGCGAACCTTGTTGCCTGCTGCGTAGGTGATGAACACATTCAGGTGCAGACCTTTATAAGAGAAGGTGTTGCCCAAAGAACCAGAGAACGTCGGATCCGTCGGACCCTCGTAGATGAGGTGGTCGAGGTTGTACGACTGGAAGTCGATGTCGCTCGTTACCAACTTACCATCCTGGTTGATGAACGTAGGAATACCATGGTTGTTAAGACCCTGGAAGTCCATAGAGAAGAGCGCACGGTAAGGATAGCCCTTAGAGGTGAAACCAGAGCCAGCGATCATGTTGATCAGGCGGTTCTGAGACTGCAGATCCGTAACCTTAGACTTGGTGTGAGAGAAGATGAAGTCAGTGCTCCACTGGAAGTCCTTGGTGACGATATTGCGAGAAGAAATCGTGACCTCCTCACCATAAGAGCGCATAGAGGCAACGTTGGCGTACTTCATGATGGTACCGCCCTCACCCGTGGTGATCATCGGACCAATCAAGTCGTAGTTGTTACGGAGATAGTAAGCCAGCTCCACATTCAAGCGGTTGTCGAGGAAACCGAGGTCGAGACCGAGGTTGAACTCGTGCTTCTTCTCATAAGTCAGATCAGGGTTGGCGAGAGAGTAAACCTCGATACCAGACTCCTTGTCTGCGCTGAACGGACGCCACGGGTTGTAGCTCTGGAAGATAGACTCTGCGTTCGTGATAGCAGGCTTGTCACCCGTCAAAGAGTAAGAAGTCTTGAACGTAGCGTGAGAGAGAGCGGGACGAAGCTTTTCGAACCAAGGCTCCTCATGGATGTTCCAAGCACCAGAGACGTTCCAGGTCGGCAACCAGCGAGCGCTGCGGGCCTTACCCAGACGGTTGCTACCCTCGTAACGACCAGTGACGTTGAAGGTATAACGACCCTTCCAAGAGTAAGTAGCAGTAGCGAAGAAAGAAGCCTCGCGGCTATAGCCATTGCTCAAAGAGTAGTACATAGAGTTCTCCTCAGAAGCCTGCTTGAAGTACTTGTAGTCGTAGCTACCGAGCATACCCATGCCATACTGCATACCTACACCATTGAAGTAGGTAGAGCTACGGTCAACGTTGTTGACCTCCATACCACCATAGAGGTTGAGGATGTGGCGATCGTTGTAAACATCGTTATAAGAAGCAGTGGCACGGAAGTCCCAGCTGTTCATCTTATACTTGGTCTCACGGAAGAAACCACCACGGGGGAGAACCGTCTGACGGAGGCCGTTGGGCACATCCGGATCGAGGTACAACCAAGAGTTGGCGTCACGCATGGTAGCGTCGTCCATGGCACGGTAAGCCATAGCCTGGTTGGAGTTCTCCTTGATACGGTGATCCATCGTCGTGGTAGAGAACTTGTAAGCACCCAACACGCTGATTTCCACCTTAGAGATGGGCTTGTACTTCAACTCGGCCTGATACTTCAAGTCGACGATGTCGTAGTCCATGTAGTTATTGTCAAGCTCGTTCTTGATGTTGAACGGAGCGTAGTTGCGAACGTAGTACTCGTTAGGATCGAGCGTACGAGAAGAGTTCAACGCGTAAGAATACGGGTTGATATCGAAGTCACGAGACACAGCACCCGTCACGGCGTTGGTTGACTGGTTGGCGGTACCCGGAGCCTGCTGCTTACGGTAGCTGGCATTAGCAATCATGTTCAAAGACACCTTCTTGCTAATGTTGTAGTTGGCATTGATGTTGGCGGTGTAACGCTGCACGTTGCTACGCTTCGTCCATCCCGGGTCATCCAAGAAAGAGAAAGAAGTATAGTACTGAGCCTTATCCGTACCAGAGCTCATACTGATAGAGTGGTTCATCTGGATGGAGTTGGAGAACAACTCATCGAACCAGTCCGTATTGCGATACTCAGCCTCGCGGAGGTAAGCATTCATAGCCTCCTGCGTGTTGGCAAGACCGAAGCGACCATTGGTCTCATCGTACTCATTCATAAGGTGATACATCTTACCGAAGACACCGCTTGCGCTGGCGCGATAAGAGTTCATGAAAGAGAAGAAACCACCCTTCATCATCTCACGATAGACAGACATCTGCTCCTGTGAGTTCATGATGTTGAACTGGTTGTAGTTCGGCTTCAAGCGCATGGTGAACTCACCCGTATAAGAAATACGAGCGCTACCAGCCTTACCACGCTTCGTGGTAACGACAATCACACCAGCCATAGCGCGGGCACCGTAGATAGAGGTGGCCGAACCGTCCTTCAAGATATCGAAGCTGGCGATATCGTCGGCGTTGAGACCAGCGATAGCATTGGAAATGACCGTAGCGGCATCACCAGAGGAAAGAGCGTCAGCATCGACCTCAGTCACATCCTCCATAATAACACCATCGACCACCCAAAGCGGCTTGGAAGAACCATAAATAGAAGTAGCACCACGGACACGAATCTTCGGTGCCGTACCAAAGGTACCAGAGACGTTCTGCACACTCACACCAGCTGCGCGACCCTCCAACGAACGAGAGATATCGGCGACACCGTCGAGCTTAGCCTTCTCTGCGTCGACTTTCGTCGCGGCACCAGTAAACAGACGCTTGTCCATCTTCTGCATACCCGTAACGACGACCTCACCCAACTGGTGACTGTCAACGTCGGCTTCCAAAGTGATTTTCATGTTAGAGGCACCTTTCACGGTCAAGGTCTTCATACCTACGTAGGAGACGACCAACTGAGGATGAGCCTCCGTTGTACTGATACTAAAATTACCGTCAATGTCGGTGGCAGTTCCAGTCTTCGTGCCTTTCACCATAACGGTAGCACCGATTACTGGAAGACCATCGTCACCCAAGACGGTTCCGGATACAGTGTTCTGAGCTACGGCTATTCCTATGGAGAACAGCAAGCAGACCAAAACAAAGCCTAGTCTTTTACCCATATAAACCCCAAATATTAGTTATTAATTTGAATTACTTCAATACACAAGTACAAAGATAGCCATTATATCCCGAATTTGGAACGAAAGAAATAAAAAAATTAACTGACACACCTAAAAAAGTCGAATATACGGACAAACTTAGGCCATTTTTAACATTTCGAGGTGAGATTTTGGATAAACTTATCTAAGAAATGTGCTCAACTGAGAACAAGGAAACGAGGCTGGGAAAAACTCCGGGACCTGTCCGAACAACCGACAAGGGAAGACAGAACAAAAGAGAGCAGAAGAATACAAAGCCAAAAAAAGAAGCGCAAAGGCTTGCACAAGGGCAGAAAGGGGGTTTAAAAGGCTTCATAATTTGCGAATTTGCGAGCTGCTGGAGATTGGGCGCAAATTCGCAAATTATGAGCAAGGTGAAAAGGAAGGAAAACAAAGAAGAACGAGGATAAGGAAGGAGATGATGGTATTACAAACAGCTTATTATAAATGTACGCGCGTACATTATATATATACTCGCAAGAAAGGGAATAAAAGGAGGCATTTCCTTTTGCTCGTTCACACAATCTTTGTACCTTTGCATAACGGCAAAAAGAGCGGGCAAAAAGCAAGCTCCAAAAACAGGCATTTAAAACATGGCATCAACATACCATACGACAGGAGAGAGAAAAAAGCAAGGCAGGATTGAGGTGGTTTGCGGCAGTATGTTTTCCGGTAAAACGGAAGAACTCATCCGCAGACTGAAGCGTGCCATCTTTGCCAAACAAAAGGTCGTGATATTTAAACCCTCGATTGACACCCGCTACTCGGAAGCCGACGTGGTGAGTCATGACCACAACTCTATCTCCTCTACTCCCGTCAGTTCTCCGAAGAGTATCCTAAAACTCGCCCAGAATTTCGACGTGGTAGGAATAGACGAAGCACAGTTTTTCGACAAGGGCCTTACGAAGGTCTGCGACCAACTGGCAAATCAAGGCATCCGGGTGATCGTGGCGGGTCTCGACATGGACTACCTCGGCGTACCATTCGGACCGATACCAGACCTCTGTGCCATAGCAGACGAAGTGACCAAGGTTCACGCCATCTGTGTGAGATGTGGTGCATTGGCCTACTTGAGCCATCGCTTGACTCACAATAGCGAGCGGGTACTGCTGGGGGAACAGTCTGAATATGAGCCCCTTTGCCGTGAATGTTATCGAAAAGCCAAAGAAGAAGAAAAGGAGGAAAACAAATGAGAAAAGAAATCACTTTCGACCGGTTTATCCGCGGGGCACTCGTAGCTGCAGCCATACTGGCTGTCTTTTGGTTTGTGAAAGAACTGAGCAGCGTACTGCTGCCCTTCTTCATCGCGTGGTTTTTGGCCTACCTGCTCTACCCTATCGTAAAATTTGTGCAATATAAGTTGCATGTGCCTACCCGCGCGCTGAGCATCATCGTCACACTTATCTTCGTCACAGCGATTATCGGCGGCGTGACCTATCTGATCATTCCACCCATGATTGAGCAGTTTGACAAACTAGGAAGTATCTTCACGCGCTACATCCAGCAGACAGCCCATACCAACAATATTGGCGAGATGGTGCGCGACTGGATAGCACAAAACAAGGAATCGATCGCCTCATTCTTCCGTAGCAAAGACTTCACGGAGACCGTAAAGACCACGATGCCAAAGGTTTTCAACATGTTGGGACAAACGGCCAGCATCGTGATCAGTATCGTGGCGAGCTGTATCACGCTGCTCTATATGTTCTTCATACTCCTTGATTATGAGTTTCTTACGGAGAACTGGATTAGGATCTTCCCCAAGAAGGTGCGCCCCTTCTGGCACGAATTGGCTACCGACGTGGAGCGGGAACTCAACAACTACATCCGCGGCCAAGGACTGGTGGCACTCTGCATGGGAATCATGTTCTGCATAGGATTTACGATCATTGGATTTCCGATGGCGATCGGTTTGGGAATCCTAATCGGCATCCTCGACCTTGTACCCTACCTCCACTCCTTCGCCCTCATCCCCACGGTCTTCTTGGCCATACTGAAAGCGGCAGATACGGGTGAGAACTTCTGGGCCATCTTCCTGAGCGCACTCGCCGTCTTCATCATCGTGCAAATCATTACCGACATGGTGGTGACGCCGAAGGTGATGGGCAAGGCCATGGGACTGAACCCCGCTATCCTTCTCCTGTCGCTATCGGTATGGGGTGCGCTCCTCGGATTTCTCGGATTGATTATCGCCCTGCCACTCACCACTCTCATCATTGCCTACTGGCAAAGATACGTGACGAAAGAGCATGAAGGCCAAATCCCCCTACCCCTTGCTTCGAGCTCCGATGAGCCAAAGACCAAGAAAGGTGAGGAGACCGTTGAGCATCAATAGCTCATAGCCAAAATGATAGTCGAAGAGGCTTGAACAGCTATAATCGACAACGAAACAGACCAACGGACTTGCCACGGCGACGAAAGGAACCAGGCGATCGTTGGTCTTTTTTTTTGTAAATAAGCCAAAGGCAAAGAGGCCGAGCAAGGGACCATAGGTATAGGAACAAAGGATGTAGATGGCGTCGATGACGCTGGTGGAATTGACTACACGGAAGAGCAAAATAAACAGGACAAAAAGCAAAGCCACCACCGCATGAGAACGATGGCGGAGGCGCTCATCTTTAGGTCGTTCCATGATATCCACACACCAACTGGTGGTGAGCGCCGTCATGGCACTATCGGCACTGGAGAAACTCGCTGCCACAATTCCGATCGTGAAAAAGACCACTACGGAAACACCCAACTGGCCTGTGGCAGCATACATCGGGAGGAGGTCGTCGGTAGCCTCAGGCAGGACAACACCCTGACGCTGCGCAAGTTGCGCAAGCAAGATGCCTAAACAAAGAAACAGAAGATTGACTGGGACGAAAGCGAAGCCATAAGTGCACATATCCTTCTGGGCCTCGCGCAGGGTGCGACAGGTGAGATTTTTCTGCATCATGTCTTGGTCCAAGCCCGTCATGACAACAGGAACAAAGATACCACTCAAAAACTGCTTCCAAAAATATTGACGATTTGCTACATCATCAAAGACAAAAATACGACTTTTCTCGTCCGAAACAATCGCCTGGAAAGCATCTGTCAGAGAGAAGTGGAGATGGCCCATGACCTGGTAGATAATGAGCACCAAGGCCGAGAGGAGACAGAACGTCTGGAAGGTATCAGTCCAAACCAACGTCTTGATGCCACCCTTGCGCGTGTAAAGCCAGATCAGTCCGACCATGACCACTACCGTGAGAGGAAACGGGATGGAATAGGCATCGAAAACAAATCGCTGCAAGATGATACAGACCACATAGAAACGGACGGCAGCACCCGTCATCTTGGAAAGAAGGAAGAAAGAGGCTCCCGTCTTGTAGGATCGTTGGCCCAGCCGCTCGCGCAGATAGGTGTAAATGGTAGTGAGATGCAAACGATAATAGACCGGGAGGAGGACAAAGGCAATGGCAAAATAACCAAAGATGAAACCAAGGCACATCTGCAAATAGGTCATGCCCGACTGGAGCGACATACCTGGAACAGAGACAAAGGAAATGCCCGAAATCGAAGCCCCGACCATACCGAAGGCTACCATATACCAAGGCGAACGGCGATTCGCACGAAAGAAAGTCTCATTGTCCGACTTACCTGCCGTGAGCCGACTAAACAACAAAAGGACAAGGAAATAGACTATGACGACAAGGACTATCAGCATAAGATCCTTATAACAAAAATCCATAGGAGCACGAAACGTTCCGCACTCCTATGACAATAAGTATAAAATATATTCCAAAAAAACAAACTGACGGCCTCGTTACCGTTCGCACTCCTTCGGGATGCCTTCGGGATGCGTTCGGGAAGTGGGACAAAGCAACGCCCCGTATTTGCCTTAAGTTATGACCAACGACGGACATAAGTAACGTCTGGGGTCTAACATAAGCTACGACGGACGTTGGCCGTAAGCTACGACCAACGCTCGTCTGAGACGAAGCCCTTTCCGAGGGCCGCAGGTAGAAGTCCGAGGACTACTACTTCACCTGGACAACCAGATACTTGCTGGTGCTCCAGAACGTAGCCGGATCGCTGATGCGGAGGACATACTGACCAGAGGCGTCCTTCGTCAGGCTATAGCTGGACGTAGGATGAGAGGTCAGGATCTTGGCGTTCTTGGAGTAGAGCTTAAGCTCGCGCGTCTCGCGGATGTCGATCTTGGTGAAATAGTTCTTGTTGAATGATCCCTGAAGGACCTTGCCCTTGACGAGGACGTTCTGACGCTTCAGCTCCTTCTTCGTACCGAAGGCGAACCAAGCGGTATTGAGCTGCTTGTCCTGCGTATTGATGGTCTCGGTCTTTCTGTTGCTCTCGTTCTGCAGGTTCTGCTTCTCTGTCTGCAGGTTCTGCTTGTCGGTCTGGAGGTTCTGCTTGTCGGTCTGGAGAGCAGCCACATCGCTATTCAAGCCAGAGATGGTCTGGTCGAGCTCCTTGATATGGATGTTCTTCTTCTCGAGTTCGGCACGCAGCGCGCGAAGCTCCTTGTCCTTCTCGACGAGCTGAGCGTTGAGGGACTCGATGGCCTTCTGCATCTGCTCACCCTTGAAGCCCGTCGTGCGGAGCTGCTCCTGCAACTTCTTGATCAGATCGCGGTTCTCCTGCATACGCTGGGCGATAAACAGGATGTTCTCCTTGATCACGGCCGTCTTGTCACGACCTTCGCCATCCTTCGCCACCGTCACACGGTTTTCGGCCTCGTTGATCTCGGCAAAGCCCTGCTGAATCTCGTTCAGCGTACCCATCATATCATTGATCTCATTATCACGAGCCGTGATAATCGCACGCAGCGAGTCGTTCTGGATCTGCTCCGGGCTAATAGCAGGTTTCTTGTCCTGATTGCAAGCGGCCAACGACAACACGCAGGCGGCAATAAAAAATAGCTTTTTCATAATCGTTTTGGCTTAATTCGTACTATTTTGATTATTAGTCTCTTCTTTTCTCTTTCGATCACGTTTATGTTCCTTCACCTTGGGCGCTCCCGCCAGGACGATGACAAACTCGCCCTTCGGTTCCACCTCGCGGAAGTGGTCGATGACCTCGCGCAGGCTGCCACGGACACTCTCCTCATAGACCTTGGAAATCTCGCGGCAGCAGCTCACGCGTCGATCCTCACCAAAGACCTCGGCAAACTGCTCCAGCGTCTTGAGCACACGGTAGGGCGACTCATAGAAAATCATCGTCCGTTCCTCGGTCTTGAGATGCTCCAGCATCGTCTGGCGTCCCTTCTTCTGCGGCAGGAAACCCTCAAAGCAGAAGCGGTCGCAGGGCAGTCCACTCGACACCAAGGCCGGAACAAAGGCCGTGGCTCCCGGAAGGGTCTGGACCGTAACGCCGGCAGCTATGGCCTCGCGGGCCAAGAGGAAACCGGGATCGCTGATGCCCGGCGTGCCAGCATCGCTGACCAAAGCAATGACCGCTCCAGCCTTCAGTCGCTCGACGAGTCCGGCAGCCGTGCCATGCTCGTTGAACTTATGGTGGGCGACCAGGCGGTTCTGAACCTCAAAATGCTTCAGCAGGACAGACGACGTGCGTGTGTCCTCGCAGAGCACCATATCGGCCTCGCGCAAGATGCGAATGGCACGAAAGGTCATATCTTCCAAGTTGCCCACAGGAGTGGGTACGAGATAGAGTGTTCCCATAACGGTTGCAAATGTAGGCGAAAATAGCGAAACACCAAAATAAATTAAGTAATTTTTGAATATTCCCCCATTTAATAAGACCTTTGCTCGCCTTTTTTCTGGTTTTTGCATTCATTTAGCCTTTCAGGGGTGGTAAAAAGCGGCAAACAATGCACCTTGCAACGTCACAAAGAAGACACGAGAAAAGAAAGAAACCTACCACTCCCCTACTTCGGACAAGCACCAGAAAGAGCGAAGGAAGAAAAAATATCGGCATTTTTTTGTTTTGTTCAATAAAAAGCCGTACCTTTGCACCCGCAAAATCAGACAACGGCTCTCTGAAGGCGAGCAATCGACAGAAGGAGCACGAGGACGAGGAAAGCACATGCCACAAGAAGACCTGTTAGCTCAGCTGGTAGAGCACAACACTTTTAATGTTGGGGTCATGGGTTCGAGCCCCATGCGAGTCACAGATCTTCAAGAAAAAGGCTTTCCACTACGGAAAGCCTTTTTTTTGTTATATCCTATTACTGGATAATGCAGAAATTCCTTTTTAAAACATTTCAGCCTTAGCCTCTACCCTCTTCTCAACATCATCCGGAAGCTGAGGGAAGAAATCATAGCCGGTAATACGCTCCACTTCATCTACTGAATTTACAAATTCCGTCTTCTTTCTGCCTTTCTGCGACTGGTTACGGCAGATAAAGCCGGCGGCTTGCGGATTCTTGCCCGTATGAAGAACCACCTTGAAGAAGGCATCAGGCACTACCACCTTGTTCTTACCCAACTTGCGATGCTCCTTATTCAGAAATATCGGTCCGCAGACAATATAAACCTTGCCATACTGCTTCGCCCAGTTGCGGCACTGCTGCTCTATCGTGTTCCATACCCCCGCATTCAGACTGTGGTTCTGCGGACACATATTGGTCATCAGGAAACATTCGTCCATCGCCTGCTGACTCCATTTGTTGTCACCAGCCGGACACATGTGTCCCCTATCCAATCCACTGTTGTAATAATCCGCCAAAGTACCCACGGGTGCCGGCATCTCCTCATCATCAGCAAACTTACCGCGCGGCAACTTACCAGATGCATGCTCCCCCGTCAGCGCCCAGGCTACCCAATTCGGCTGTCGCGTATCATGATTATAAGATACCGTATAAGCCAACCGATGCTTAACCGTTTCAGATACCTTAACCTTAGATACCGGAATCTCCAGGCCCTGCGCCTCCAGATTCGCACCCTCTCCAGCAGTTTCCTGCTTGTTCTCTGCAGACGATTCATCGCCCGCAGCATCAGCAGCCTCCTGCATATTCTCCTTTACAACAAGTGACTGATCTTCTGTTGCCAGCGAAGAAACCTTCGGCAAGACAGAAAACGCCACAACTGCGGCAATCGCCAACAGCCAAATCTTAAATGTACCTACTTTCTTTTTCATATCAGATTCATCATTAATTCATTTTCCATGAGACTCAGAGTCTACACTATTCATTCCGCTTTTAGGTGAATAATCCCTAAAATCTCCACAAAAGTAGTATTTTTATGCGAAAAAGAGAAAGAAAATCATAAATTTCTTGCGCATTTCAAAATAAAACACTAACTTTGCATCGCTATGTAGGATAAACCTAGACATAACACAGTAAAAAGCTCAAACAACTAAGAACTGAAAGTCAGAGGTTACAATACATTGGCAAAAGTGCTCTATGAAATGGACAAGTGAAGTGCATTAACAGAGATTAACTAAAAGTGATGCAAGTTTCCCACCTTTTCTTGTTTTATACAAGGACTGAAGAGCCTCGAACAACCATATCGGGGTACATTTAGGCTGAGAAATATGAGAAAATAAGAATCAAAACATAACAGCAAAATGAAAAAAATCAAATTATTCTCAATTGTAGCTGCCTTCGTTGCAGCTTTCGCATTCACTTCTTGTAATACAGACGACAGCGATGGCTTCCAGTGGCCAACGCCTCAGGAGTCTCAGGCTCTCTTCAGCCAGATTCAGGGTATGCACAATGGTGGAATCCTCTTCCCTGGCAGCGTAGGCACTACAGATGCAGAGAAGTTTGACAAGGATTCAGTTACCACTTATTGCTATGTAACTCCTAGCGACAGTATGCTCACTGTTAGACAGGTAGAGGTGAGCAAGTTTGCAAAGTACTTCAGCGATGCCACACTGAAAGCTGAGGTAGAGAAGTTGCCTGCACAGGACTTAAAGATTAAGTTGGTGCCTTACAAGGCTGCTCAGCAGTTGTTTATCACTGCTACTCAAGACATCACTTACACCAATGCTGATGGCAAGAAGGTGCAGATTCAGTTCTATAGCGGCTTGAGCAACTATAGCTTGGCTTACATCGGCACAAAGAAGACCAACAACAAGAAGGAGCTCGGTGTATATATCACACCAGGCAGAGTGCTCGTAGATGGTCAGACTAAGGCAAATGCTCTCAAGTCATACGTTTACGGTGGTTATCTACAGGCTTACTACGCTATGCTCGAGATGGAACTCTAAGCCCATCTAAGAGCTAAGTTGCACAAGGAGCAGTAATCCTTATATATCAAGTAAGAAACTTACACTTACAAATATATATATGTTAATACTCTCTTAAAAATTAAACAAAAAAGAAAACTATTAGAGGCGCAGTCTTCGTGAGAAGGTTGCGCCTTGTTGCATTTATACAAAGAACGCTTTTGGTTGTACTCCTACCGAATGGCGGGAGAAAATGGCTGAAAATCATTCGTATTGAATAAAAAAGTACTGATTTTATTCAATACGATGGATAAAATGAATAAAAAACGACAAGGGTCTATATACCACGATGAACAGGTGGCGTATAGACCCTTGATTATATGGAGATATTCGTAATCTACATCTCCGCTATTATATTTTTTATGAATTGCTCAGATTCTTAATGATTTCCAAAGGTAGCTGGGTAGCTTTGGCAACCTGTTCGGCAGAAAGTCCCATTGCCAGCAAACGTTGTGCTGTTTCTGTGTTGGCCTCATGCTTGCCTTCAACTCTGCCTTTTTCCATGCCTTCAGCTCTGCCTTTTTCCATGCCTTCTTCCATTCCTTTCTGATATCTGTCATCCAGAAGGGTTCTTTCAACACTTACCGAATCCCAAAACTTGTCATAGGCACGGAGCTCGGCATCTGTAAAGCCGGAAACTTCAAGATCTTCTACGGCTTTTCCAATCTCCGGATCATTAAGCAGGTCGGCAGGAATATCCTTCGTATTGGAATTTATTTCTGTGAGGAAACGGAGCCACAAGACCATCATGCGCTTATCGGCAATGGAATGTGGAGTGAACTTAGGGAGTTCAATGAAGGTAAAATGCAAGCCTTCGATGATCTTATTGCTGTCCTTATCGTGCACGATGCGGTAGTTGTGGATGAAATCTGGAGTATCATGCGCAAAGATATCATTTATCAGGTTGAGAGAATACACTGGTTGCAGTTCGCTGTATTTTCCTCCCTTTTTTGCCTGACTCACATAGAGCTTGGATGCATTGAACAGTACTCGCTGCTGGAATGCGTCAGACCATTCCATCTGCATTTCCACGCAGAACTTCCTGCCTCTGACATCTGTGCAGAGTACATCCACAATGGTGTTCTTGCCCCCTTCGAGCTGGGGCACAAGTTCTGTTGGCAGATACTTGATTTCATGTATCTGCTCTTCTTCGCTGAGTGGCAGGAGGGCGTTCAGAAGACTGATCAGTCTTTTAGGATGATTGCCGAATATCTTCTTGAACGTAAGGTCTGCCTTAGGATCTAAGTACTTCATAACCATCTGTTTTAAAATTCACTACTGCAAAGTTACGACTTTATTTTCAAACCCGCAAGAGATTTTAGGGAAAAGTTTCGGAAAAAGTTAGAGAATGTTGAATGTTGAATGTGGAGTGTTGAATGGTCTATATGCCTCGATGAACAGGTGACGTATAATTAGTCTTTGTTGATAATTACTTCTTGAATAGAGTCTGAAAACGTTAAAAAACACTAACAAGGTGTCGCATTGCTCACGAATGAGACACCAAAAACCAAAAATTCATACCTGAAAAAACAAATATTACCCCCCCCACTTTCATATAAAAGCCTTAACTTTGCACCAGGATTTTTACAATCTGTATCATGAATGATTTAAAATATTGTAAATTATAATTAAAACATAATAGATATGAAGAAAGTTTTAACTAAGAAAAAAGTATGTTGCTCTTTGGAAAAAGACAGTATTTTTTCTATAAAAAAAAGATTAATATGAGAAATTACTTAACTGGAAAAGAACGATTGCTGGTCGCATTGCTTGCTTTTATTCTTCCATTTTCTTTCGCAAAAGCAGAAGTAAAAGAAGATGGAAAGACCGGTCAGCAAGGCTGGTATGTAGGAGTAGAGGGTGGAATGCCTTTCGGCTTCTCTACTTTCTCAAGCTTCGGACACGACAAGACGCATCTCGGTTGGGCTGCTGGCTTATATGGGGGCTATCGTTTTAACTCCATCTTCTCGGCTGAGTTATCTGCCAAGTATGGAGAAATGAACTTGTCTGCACAAGACTGCTGCGTAGAACGTAACTATTGGTTGGGTAGCGACGGCATGCTTTACAAGGCAGGTGTCTTAGGCATGGACAGTTGGGAATATGCCAATCTGAAAAGCCATGTCAGAATGGGACAATATGGGGCAAGAGTGAATATCAATCTCCTTGGACTGTTCCCTCAAACAGCTAACAGCCGATGGGATTTGGCTGTTTCACCTCATATATATGCAGTAACGACCAAGGCTGATATTCAGACTATATCCGATGATGCTAAGGTGATGAAAGGCTCCACCAACTGGCATTTGGGTTATGGTGCAGACTTGCAGGTTGGCTACCAACTGACCTCATGCCTGAAATTGGGCATCTATTCCGGTTTGACCCGTCTTACTGGCGAACGTATGGACGGAATGCCGGAATATCTGCATAAGAACAACTTCTTGTGGGAAAGTGGCATAAGATTAGGAATCAACTTGCCTTTTACCAATCCTCATCCGTAACTCCTAAAACAAGATAGAGAATGAAAGCAAAAAGAATATTTAATATTTGGTTATGGGTGCTGTTATGCGTCCCATGCCTGTTGGCAAGTTGCGACCATGATGTTCATGATGGTGAGGATGAAGGCGGTTTGTCAGTATCGCTCACTTGGGCAGATGAAGCCGACCAAGGTACGGAAGTGAATGACGTGAAGCTCTGGATATTCAATGCCGATGACGGTTCGCTTGTAGAGGAAAAACATGATGGTAGTGCGCAGGAGGTGGCAAGCCAGAGATTCGCTCTTCCTGTAGGGCATTATCAGATTCTGGCTGCCACCAACCTTATAGAACCGTTTTTTATCGGTGAGGCTACAAGGGCAACCCTCAATATGAACCAACTCATGTTTGGATTGTCCAATCCAAGTGCCTCTCCCGACCATGCCTATTATGGTGTCACGGACATCGGTATTGACAAATCAAATGTCAACTACATAACAAAAAATGAAATGCGCCATATACTTGCAGAATTGACCATCTTCATTGAAGGAGTTCCTGACAATTTTGCAATGATAGGTAAGGTTCTGAATGTGGCAACCGGACTCCTTCCCCTGCAAAAGAATGAGGATGGAACATTCGGGACGGCAAGCTATACCAAGGAAGAGTGTGATATTCCTTTGAAAATCGCAGTGCCTGGCGAAACTTTAAAAACGGAAACATTACGCTTGATGCCGACAGCCAACGGTTTTCATACCACCAAGTTGTTTATCCAACTGATTTCTCCTGGGGGAGTAGTTAGCAACTACGACATCGAAGCACCCGTCATGAAATCTGGCGGTAAGTACAAGATAAACTTGGAATTTGAGGAGATGAAACCTTACATGTATCTTGCGAGCACGAAGATAGATGATTGGACTGAGGAATGGATTTATCGTGGTGAAATCCTGAATCCTGAAGATTAAGCGACCCTCTCATTTAAGCAAGAATCAAAACAAGAATATAAACATATAATAGTAAAAGACAATGAAAAAGAAAACTTATCTCTTTACCCTGATGGCAATGGCTTTGACATTGGGCAGTTGTTCTGACAACGAGAACGGTATCGGAGGCGAGACCTCCAAGTATATCACCGTTTCAACCAGTATCGGCAATATGACACGTGTTGCCACAGATGAGAAGGGTGGACAAACCTTTGAGGAGGGTGATGAAATCAGTGTGTATGCCTGGACTGGCGATGCAACTGTTGCTCCTGAGACAAGAGAGCGTGTGGTGAACAACGCTATCAACAAGTTGACTAACGGTTCATGGGTATCTACTCCACAGATGCTTTGGAAGAACAACCGCGACAAGCATTATTTCATCGGTGTATACCCTATTTCAGCAATATCCGACCTTTCTGCCGGAGAATATACATTCGATGTGAACAAGCAAACAGAAAGCGACCTCTTGGTGGCAGTCAACAAAGATGGCTTATCCTATAATGTCGATGAACAGCAACCTGTTCCTCTCACCTTTACCCACGTGATGGCAAAACTTGTGGTGAACCTTACCTATAAGAACCAGTGGGGAACAGAGGGACCTACCGTAGATAAGGTAGCTGTAGGCAATGCCGCAAAAAAAGCAACCATCAATTATCTGACCAAGGTTGTCACCCCGTCTGCTGTAGCAGAAGATAAAGCAGACTTCGACATGCCAGCATTAACCGCCAACAAGCAATATGCTTCCATCATCATCCCGCAGGATGGTGTTCAGAAGATAATCATCACCATTGGCGGCAAGGACTTCATCTACGACAACGGAACTCCTTTCAAGTTTGAGAGTGGCAAGATTACCACCGTCAACCTGGAGGTAGGACGTGACGTCATAAAACTTGGCGATGTTAACATCTCAGACTGGGGTTCTACAGGCGAACCTATCAAGGGTGAGGCTTACGATTAACTTTCTTAAAATTAAAACATAAAATTCGACAATATGAAAGCAATTAAAATATTAGCAATGGCAGCTTTGGCAACGGCAGTTTTTGCCAGCTGCTCCAGTGAGGATGAATTGGCACAGAGCAATTATCCAATGGATAATGTGGTCAGAATCATGACAAGCGTAGATGGCATGAATACCCGTGCCTCTTATGGAAACAGCACCGACAAGCTTAATTCGTTTGGCTTCTGCATCAAGAATGCTAATAGCGAAACATATACCTATGATAACGTCAAGGTAACAAAGGAAGGCTGCAATTGGATTCCTGCTACCCAGATGTTGTGGCAGAATTCAACTACCGCTGTTGACATTCTGGCTTATGCGCCATATCAGGAGACTACCGAAGATGCAAATGGCAAAGTTAAAGTCTATGGAAATAATGATTACGCTTTTGCTGTACAGGCAGACCAAAGCAATGCTAATGACTATACTTCAGACTTCATTGTTTATAGACAAAAGAACTTCACTCCTGGTACGGAATTGAATGCCAACCAAGCTGTTGACATTACATTCTCCCATATCCTTAGTCAGTTGAATCTGACTATCGAGCTAAGAGATGAGTTTAACCAAAACAAGGAAAAGCCTATTACGGCAGAATCAGTAACAGATGTAAAGATAAATGGAACTATCCTAAGTAGTAAGGTGGATTTTACAGCAGAATCAATAGTTGCAAAAGTTGATAACACCCAAGGTGCAACTGCTATTACTCCTGAGGTTGTTAAATTCAATGGAGCCGATGAAAAAACAGCCCATCCAACTTTCAACTATTCAGCTATTGTAATCCCACAGTCTGTCACATCTGGGAAATTTAGCATCGGTTTTAAAGTGAATGGCAATTCTTATGTTTGGACTGCTACAGAAAATGATGTTGTATTTTTGTCAGGGAAAAGCCATCAGTTGCATTTATTGGTAGGCAAGGATGTGGTACAGATAAGTTACATTGGGGTAAGTCCTTGGGGGGAAGAGCATACCGACAATTTAGAGACAGAATAAAAGTTTGTTTGACATTAATAGATACAAAATATGAAGATAACAAAATATATTGGCGCATTAGCATTTGTTGCAATGCTCGCTGCTTGCTCTAATGAGGAAGAGCAAGGTATAAATACTTTGAGCAATGTAGTTGAGGTTACAGCCAACGTTGGTAAAAATAGTATTTTTACACGTAGTAATCCAGTGGGCAAAACAGAAGAAGCTCTGTCTGTGTTTAATGATGGCGATTTAATCCGCATATTGACTAATGGTAAAACCGTAAATTACACTAAAAGTGGTGACAATTGGATACCAGAAAATGGTGACTATTTGTGTTGGACGGGTGGCTTACAGGAGTTCAAAGCAATATACCCTTATAGCGCAAGTGAAAACACTGTAAATACGATATATAGTGGATATGTGTCTGCTGACCAATCTACCCTTGACAAAATAGCCAAGTCTGATTATATGTGGACTAATCGAATTGAGGCTAAAGCTCCTCAAGATAGAATGTTGGAGTTATATTTTCAGCGTCAAACAGCTCGTGTTGTTGTCAGAGTAAGTTCTTTTGGCAATGAATTCGATGGACTGAAGCCTGTGCTTACCGATGTAAAAGTTTATTCAAAACTTCATGTTTCGGCAGAAGAGCAAGTAGGAGAAAATGAGAACATAGAAGAAATCACAGCTTATAAAGATCCAACTCCTGATGAGAATGGCAATAATGTCTTCTATGCATTGGTTGCACCTGGTGAAAAAAAAGATGGAGAGAATTTCCTCAAACTCACAGTGACATACAATGATGAAGATGGCAATCCAACATTGTCAAAAGACTTGTTTGTAAAGGGTATTCCTGCTCACGAATATGCTCAGAGCTATACCTATAATGTAAAAATAGGTAAGGATAAGGCTGCGGTAGGAAATGTAAATGTTACTGATTGGAGTACAGGCAGCGTTATTGAAGGGGGCGATGCTGTAACAACTACAGAAAAAGCCTTACTGGTGATAGAAAAGGCTTTGGCTGCGAGTAAAAAGGACATTGAAATCACTTTAGATGCAGATGCAGGTAGAGATGTGCTTAAGAAGATAAAAGATGCCCTAAGTAGTGCAGATGATGGCAGTATTGAATTAACTGTTAACGGAGTTGAGACATTATGTGATGAAGCATTTCTGGAGTGTACTCAGCTAAAATCAATAAACTTGCCAAATGTTAAAAGCATTGGGCAATCAGCCTTTTATGATTGCTACAATATGGAAGCTGTTAATGCTCCAAATGCAACAAGCATAGGTGACATGGCTTTTGTGTCCTGCTCAAGTCTCAGAAAAGTGACATTGGGGAATATATCCAAGGCTGGTACGGATATCTTTGCTATTATTGATACAAAGAGCTCTATAGATTTGGTGTTGTCTGGCGACCAGAGAAAGATGTCTGATAAATATACAGAAACAGGATGGGAGCCTGATCCTGACGGGAAAAATTATAAAGACTCCTCGGAACATCTTAACTGTGATTTTCTTGGCTATATATTTAAATCTATAAGTTGCGGAGACAAGAAATACAACTTATACTCCTAAGTTGGGCAGGAGTATTAGGTGCCCAGCAATTATATTTACCCGCACCTCACGGGAAACGACAAGGGTCTATATGCCACGATGAACAGGTGGCGTATAGACCCTTGATTATATGGTGATATTTGTAATCTACATCTCAGCTTTCAGCAGCTTTATCTCCTCTGCCGTCAGCCCCGTCATATCCATGATAGACGC
>OKRW01000949.1_pt1 | contig 26929 bp, 21 predicted proteins | sample 1601151 | NCBI WGS metagenome assembly OKRW01 (sample SAMEA3541471, study PRJEB24748) | human gut metagenome | biome: human gut; feature: human-associated habitat; material: faeces | place: China | collected 2012 | reverse complement strand
GGTGAAGACGTCGATGCGCGCATGGCTTCCGTCAATTCCTTCAAAGAAGGCGGCGCTTTGAACCCTGAATCGAACGTGCAGTTCGGCGAGGGTGGCGCGGGCACGTTTTCCGACGGCAAGCTCACCACGAACATCAAGAATCCTCGTTGCCGCGACGTGCTGCATATTTTCGCGCAGGCGGGCGCCCCTGAAGAGATTCTTTGGGAAGGCAAGCCGCACATTGGTACCGACAAGCTCATGAATGTCGTGAAAACCATGCGCGAGCAAATTATTGCGTGGGGCGGCGAGGTGCGTTTCGGCGCTCGTTTTGAAGGCATGGAATTCGAAGACGGCCGTATTGTGGCGGTGCGGGGCTCCCAGCGCCAAGAAGACGGAACGCGTGAGAAATTCGTTCTGCCGGCAAGCGATGTGGTTCTCGCGTGCGGCCATTCGGCGCGCGACGTGTTCGACCGCGTACGCAATGCGGGCTTGCTTATGGAACGCAAGCCGTTTGCGGTGGGCGTGCGCATCGAACATCCCCAGAAGCTCATCGATAAGGCGCAATACGGCAATGCGGCGGGCCATCCGGCGCTTGGCGCGGCCGACTACAAAATGGCGGTGCATTTGCGCAACGACCGCAGCGTGTACACGTTCTGCATGTGCCCGGGCGGCGAGGTAATGTGCTCGGCGTCTGAGTTGGGTGGCGTTGTGGTGAACGGCGCGAGCCGCCATGCTCGCAACGGGCGCAACGCGAATGCGGCATTGCTCGTGAACGTCGAAGACCGTGACTTGCGTGGCGATGACGTGTTGGCAGGCGTGAAGCTTCAGCGTCGCATGGAAACGGCAGCATATCGAGCGGCCGGCGAAAGCTACAAGGCGCCGGCTCAGCGCGTGGGCGATTTCATGGCTTCGGCAGGGAAGTTCAACCGCAGCCAGAGCGAGCATCGCTCGAGGCTCGAGGTCGAACCTACGTATGCTCGAGGTGTTGAGTGGGTCGATTTGAATCAGGTGCTGCCGCCCTTCGTGGCGCGCTCGCTGCATGCGGCGATTCCCTTGTTCAATGGGCGTATTCGTGGCTTCAGCGACCCGAATGCCGTGCTTACGGGCGTTGAAACGCGCAGTTCGAGCCCCGTTCGCATCGTGCGCGATAAGACAACGTGCCAGGCGCTGTTCTCGCAAACGACCGATTGCGGCTTGAAGATTGCCGACGAGTCGGCTGGAGTTGCGGCGGCTTCTCGCACGGCGGAAGGCGCGCCCATCGCGGGCGGCTTTTACCCGTGCGGCGAGGGCGCGGGCTATGCAGGCGGCATTATGAGCGCCGCGGTCGATGGCCTTCGCGTGGCGGAAGCGATTGTCGCTTCGTACGAATAAAGGAACGAAACGGACGGCTCGCAAAGGCCGTCCGTTCTCTTTCTACGCCAAATCGTTCGCATCTCCCCGCCCGCCCTGAGAGGCCTTTCGGGGGCACGCTCGGCTACCGCTCGCGATGCTCGCTATGCGCCTCGCTGACGGTGTTTCATATTGAAATGAAGATCATATTTGAACACCGACGCCCCCAAAGGCCTTTCAGGGCGGGTGGGGAGACGGCAGAAAACGCGCTTCCGATTCTCGGGAATTGTGCTGGGCGAATAGGTTTTGCTAGAGCATCCAGCTCCGAGGGCATGCGCCAGGGCGTCTGCGTTCACGCTCGTTCTTATTTTAAAGTGAAGCGCAGCCAGCGAGGCGCATAGCGAGCGCAGCGAGCGGTAGCCGAGCGTGCCTAGGCGCATGCCCTCGGAGCTGGACGCTCGGCTGGCCGTTTTACGCCATTTCGCGAAGCAGGTTCACCATTTCGATGGCGCCCTGCGCGCACTCGGCTCCCTTGTTGCCCGCTTTCGTGCCAGCACGCTCAATCGCCTGCTCGATGGTGTCGGTGGTGAGCACGCCGAACATCACGGGGATGTCAGCGCCAAGGGCGACGTTCGCCACGCCCTTGGAAACCTCGGAGCATACGAAGTCGTAGTGGCTCGTGGCTCCGCGAATCACAGCGCCCAGGGTGATGACGGCGTCGTATTTGCCGCTTTCCGCCATGCGCTTTGCTGCCAGCGGAATCTCGAAAGCGCCTGGCACCCATGCCAGGGCGATGTCCTCATCGGCAACGCCATGGCGCACGAGTGCGTCCTGCGCTCCCGAGACGAGCTTCGAGACGATGAATTCGTTGAAGCGGGCGGCGACGATGCCGATTTTGATGTCTTCCGATACGACTTTTCCTTCGTAGAGTTTCATGATGCGGTGCCTTTCTTTGCGGTTGCTTGCTTGTGGGTTCTTCGGCAATTACACAGTGAGCATGTGGCCCATGCGGTCGCGTTTCGTCTCCAAATAACGTTTGTCGCACTCCGTGGGGGCGATTTCGATGGGTACGCGCTCGGCGATGGTGAGGCCGTAGCCCGAAAGCTGGTAGAGCTTGTCGGGGTTATTGGTGAGCAGTCGCATGCTCTTCACGCCGAGGTCGCGCAAGATTTGGGCGCCGATGTAGTACTCGCGTGCATCGGCAGGGAATCCAAGCGCGAGATTCGCGTCGAGCGTGTCCATGCCCTGGTCCTGCAGCTCGTAGGCGCGCAGCTTGTTCAGAAGGCCAATGCCGCGGCCTTCCTGGCGCATGTACAAAACAATGCCACGTCCCTCTTGTTCGATCTGGCGCATGCTCGCGGCGAGCTGCTCGCCGCAGTCGCAGCGCAGCGAGCCGAATGCATCGCCCGTGAGGCATTCCGAATGCACGCGCACGAGCACGTTTTCCCCATCGCCGATATCGCCTTTCACAAGCGCCACATGGTGTTCGCCGTTGAGCGTGTTGCGGAAGCCGTGTGCGACGAACGTGCCGTATGCGGTCGGCATTTTGGCTGCCGCGACGGGCTCGACCAGGTGGTCGTGCGTTTTGCGGTATTCTTGCAGGTCTTTGATTGTGATGAACGCCAAGCCCCATTCTTTGGCTTTTTCAGCGAGCTCGCTTGCGCGCATCATGGTGCCGTCGTCGCGCATGATTTCGCAGCACAGGCCGCACTGCTCAAGGCCAGCGAGGCGGCACAGATCGACGGTCGCTTCGGTGTGTCCATTGCGCTCGAGCACGCCGCCCGCTTTGGCGAGCAGGGGGAACATGTGCCCCGGACGGCGGAAATCTTGCGGCTGGGCGTCGGGGTCGACGCACTTCATGGCCGTAATCGATCGCTCGGCGGCGGAAATGCCCGTGGTCGTGTCGACGTGGTCGATCGATACGGTGAAGGCCGTTTCGTGGTTGTCGGTATTGCGGGCGACCATCTGCGGCAGGGCGAGCTTGGCGATGTACTCGTCGTTCATGGGCATGCAAATGAGGCCTTTGGCGTGGGTTGCCATGAAGTTGATGTTCTCGGTGGTGGCGAATTGCGCCGCGCAAATGAGGTCGCCTTCGTTTTCGCGCTCGGGGTCGTCGGTACACATGATGAGGCGGCCGGCGCGCAGCTCATCGAGCGCGTGTTCGATGGTGGAGTATTCAATCATGGGAGGTTCCTTTCGGTATGCCGAAGCGGTGTGACGGGTTTAGAAGAAGCCGTTGCTTGCAAGGAATTCGGTGGTGAGCGTCGATTGCGCTTTGCTCGCGCAATCGGACGTGTGCGGTTTAGTGACGGGGCTTGCGCGGCCCGAGGAAAGAAGCTTTTCGACGTATTTGCCGATGATGTCGCATTCCAAATTCACGATGTCGCCTGCCCGTTTACGTCTAAGCGCGGTTACGTCGGCGGTATGGGGAATCATCGAAATCGAGAAGCCGTTTTCGGAAACGCGCGCCACGGTGAGGCTGACGCCGTCAATGGCGATGGAGCCTTTTTCAACGACGTAGCGGGTGATGGCTTCGGGCGCCTCGATGTCGTACCACACGGCAACGTCGTCGCGCCGCGTGGAGGTGATGCGACCCGTGCCGTCGATGTGCCCCGACACGATGTGTCCGCCGAAGCGGCCATTGGCCGGCATGGCGCGCTCGAGGTTCACGGCGCTGCCGGCGCTCAGCGCTCCGAGCGACGATCGCCGCAGCGTTTCGTGCATCACGTCGGCGCAAAAACCCGCATCGTCTACGCGCGTTGCGGTGAGGCATACGCCATTGGTGGCGATGCTGTCGCCAATGCGTACGCCTTGCATGATCGCCGGCGCTTCGATGGAGAGCACCGAGCTTGCCGCGCCGCGTTTGATGGAACGCACGCGGCCCACGGTTTCGACTAGTCCTGTGAACATGCGTCCTCCTTTGGCGCGGCGTTTGCGATTTCGTCGTCATGTGCGGTTGTCGCATGCTCTGGCGTGGCGTTTTCGGCGGCTACGATGTCACCTTCGATGAGCACGTCATCGCCAAGCCTCTCGACGGTGGTTGCGGAAAGCGTCCATGCTTGATCGGGCGATTCGACTCCCGTGCCGCCAAGCGGGGAGGGTGCGTCGACGCCTGCGAAAATTTTCGGCGCAATGAACGCCTGCACGTGGTTTACAATGCCGGCCTCGAGGGCGCATGCGGCGAGCGTGGCGCCGCCTTCGATGAATACGCTGTCGATGCCGCGTTTTCCAAGGGCGGCCATAAGCTGCCGCAAATCGATGCGTCCGTCGTGCTCGGGGGTGCGCACGATTTCGCAGCCTGTCTCCTCGAGCTTTGGGGCGCGCTCGCCTGATGCGTTGGGAGCGCACGCGATAATCGTCGGCACGTTGCGGGCAGATTGGGCGATTGCGGAAGTTATGGGGGTGCGCAGGCGCGAGTCGCATATAACGCGCAAGGGGTTTCGTCCGCCTTCGATTCGACAGGTGAGTTGCGGGTCATCGGCGAGCACGGTGCCGATGCCGACCATGATGGCGGCGTGCCTCAGGCGTTCAGCATGCACGCGTTCTCGTGCGGCAGGGCCGGTAATCCAGCGCGATGCGCCGGTTTTCGTGGCGATTTTGCCATCGAGCGTCATGGCGTACTTCAACGTGACGTAAGGCGTGCGATGCGTGATGAAATGGAAGAAGATGGGGTTAATGGCATCGCATTCCGCTTGCGCGACGCCCTCGTCGACTGTGATGCCAGCTGCGCGAAGTTGTTCGCAGCCTCGTCCTGCGACAAGTGGATTGGGGTCGGCCGACCCTACGACGACGCGCGCGATGCCCGATTCGATGACGGCTTCGGTGCACGGGGGCTGCTTGCCAGTGTGGCAGCATGGTTCGAGGGTTACGTAGAGGGTCGCGCCTTTGGGCGAGATGTTTCGAGCTCGGCAGTTGGCAAGAGCGGCGCGCTCCGCATGAAGATCGCCGCAGCGTGCGTGCCAGCCTTCCGCGATAATTTCGCCATCGCGCACGAGCACGGCTCCTACGAGCGGATTGGGATTCGTGAATCCCGTGCCGCGCTGCGCAAGCTCGATGGCTCGGCGCATGTATTCGATATCGGCTTCGCTGTGTGCCACGATTGCCTCCTGCTTATGTCTCGTATCAGGGCGCTTGCAGAAGGAAGGAGGTTGCGGCTTGCGATTTCCGCCATGCGAGCACTGATGCGCATGATGTCGAAATCGGTGGCCGATCAACTTGCGTGGGTTTGGAGCGGGTGGGCGATGAATGCCCGGCGTCGCTCGGCTCTCGCGAGTCCAAACTCCCGAAATCCCGCCAATGCAAAAAAGCCCTGAAACGCGAACGTTTCAGGGCTTTCACATGCACTGGTGCGCGGCATGCTGCCGCGTGGTGCAATCTTCTTTCATCCAGACTGTACTGTCGGCTTCGGAGTTTCACCGAATCAACCTTGCGGTTCGTGGGCTGTAACCACCGGTGGGGAATTTCACCCCGCCCTGAAGATTGGTATTTCGTTGGCAGGGACTATACCGCTGCGCTTTTTGTGGTGTCAATAAGAAATCCGAAAAAAGTTTGCGAGGGGCTTTGGCCTCGAACCTGCTCAATGCTCGTAGCGTTGAGCAGGTTGGCATCTGGCGGTGCGTTTTCGGCGAACTTCGGCGCGCCTGCGTCAATGCCGCTACAATGATTCGCGAACGGTGAATAATTGGCTGCGCGTTTGAATGCACGCTCTTAGAAGAAGTAAACGCACCCTCGACAAGGAGGTTCGTATGCCCGAACAGAAATGGATGCCGAGTCAGGCGCTTCTCGATACGTTTTGTGAAATCGTTGGTACCGAAAATGTGAGCGTCGGCGAGCCTATGGCCGCGCATGTAACGTTTCGCATTGGCGGCCCTGCGGCGGTCATGGTGTCGCCTCAGTCGCCCGAACAGGTTGCCGAGGTGGTTCGTGCATGCGGTGCCGCTGAAGCTCCGATGCGCATCATTGGTTTGGGAAGCGATTTGCTTATTGCCGATGGGGGTCTCGCGTGTGTCGTGATTCGTTTGGCGGAAAACTTGAATGCGGTTCGCGTTGAAGGCAATCGCGTAATTGCACAGGCAGGCGCCACTAATCTGTTGGTTGCCGAAGCTGCGTGCGCGGCGGGCCTTGCAGGCTACGAATTCGCCGAGGGCATTCCGGGAACCATTGGCGGTGCCGCCATTATGAACGCGGGCGCCTATGTGGGCGATTTTTCTTCGGTAGCTGTGTCCCTAAAGTGCATCTCGCCTGAAGGTGAAATCGTTGAAGTAACGCGTGAACAGGCGAAATGGGGCTATCGTCATTCTATGATGGCCGATGCGGGCTATGTGGTGGTTGAGGCCACGCTCGAGCTTTCGCCCGATGCGAAAGATGAAATTCAGGCGCGCATGGACGATTTCCATGCCCGCCGCGTAGAAAAGCAGCCGCTTGAAATGCCGAGCGCCGGCTCGACTTTCAAGCGCCCCGAGGGCTATTTCGCGGGCAAGCTCATTCAAGATGCCGGTTTACGCGGCTACAAGGTCGGTGGCGCGCAGGTATCAGAAAAGCACACGGGGTTCGTGGTTAATGCCGGGGGTGCTACCGCTGCTGACGTGCGCCAGCTCATTGCCGATGTGCAGGCGCGCGTGAAAGAAGAATTCGGAGTTGAACTTGAGCCCGAAGTGAAGATGTGGGGCTTCTAGAGCGAAACTGCTTTTGTACGAAAAGGGTGTCGCAGCAAAACGGCCAGGCAAACAAGCCTGGCCGTTTTTACTTTTGAAGTCTTCAAACACGCTTCGGCCGTTCTCTCGAAAGTATCAGATGCACGTATGATGACACAGCCTTGATCGCCGGCCCTTTTGGCGAATGAGTCTATCGTCCAACCAGAAATTTCAGAACGTCGATTTGCTCGGGCGTAAGCCGCAAGCCCTTTGCGACGAAGTTCGTGAAGCTGCCGTATTGCGTTTCGGCTTCGTCGAAAAATGCCTTCAGGTAGCTCGGGCGCGCTTCTAGAAACGACATTAAAATGGCGTGCTCGTGGGGCGTCATGCCATGCGAAAGCTGTGCTACTTCTTCCCGAATCGCCTTTGCGTTGGTTTCGTTTGCCGCCAGGTAATCGGCCTCGATGAAATCGTGTGGAAAGTCGGCGATACGCAGCAGCGTGGCGCACAGCACGCCCGTGCGGTCTTTTCCGTTCACGCAGTGGACGAGTGCCGGGGTTCCTTCCGATGCCATGGAGCGTAGCGCCTTGCCGATGAGCGGGTATTCATGGGCGTAGCGGCGATAGTTCGCTCTCATGCGGGTTTCGGGTTCGCCATATTTTTCAATTACGCCTGCTATCAGGCGTTTGTTTGCATCTTTCCGACGATGTTCCATATTGGGAACAAGCGCTACGGTTTTCGTGCCTACGAGATAGGGTTGGGGGTGCGCGGCGATTTCAAACTCGTTGCGAATGTCGTATACGGTGCGAATGTCCAGGGCGCTCGTAAGGAAATCTGCTTCGGTTGCTGTGATGCCGAACAGCTCGCCCGAGCGGTACAGACGCGAGGCGCCCCAGCGTTGTTCGCCGATAGGGCGCACGTGGAAGTTTCCGAAGGGTAGCGGGAAATTCTCGCTTGTGCGTGGAGTTGCTGATTGGTGTGCTGCTTCGTTTCCGAGAACCTGGAACGCATACCCCGAAATCAACATGCTTGCCTCGCCCGCGCCGTTTACGGCGCGCACGCTTAGTAGAAATCGGCCCGGTTTGGTGGGCGTGTAGGCGAACTTCCATCGCACGCCGCGCTCGGCTGAGGTTCCCGGCGTAGCGTATTCGGTCCAGTGCTCGCCGCCATCGAGTGAGAACTGCACGGCGGCAATGTTGTGCTCGAAGTCGTCCACCCAGCCAGAAAAGCCGATAGTGCGCCCTACGAAATAGGGTGGTTTGGCAGCTATTTCCAAATTGCCGTTGGACATGCGGGCTCCTTCGGGCTAAACGTTTGTGCAAACTGCAATGCTAGCAAAATTGGCGCCCTCGCTTCGACCGATTGCGTATCGGCGTTCGCGTGGCGAAGTTTTGAAATAAGGCTTGAAAGTGCAGCGTTGGCGGCTCGGCTTGTTTGGGGGGCCGCATGGACAATGTATGCCGTCCGGCGGTCAGCGTCCCGTTTGCTGTCTGTGGAGCTCCTGCATAAGTTCATCATGGGAATGTACGTCGAGCTTGTTGTATATTCCTTGGACGTATGTGCGTATAGTTGCGATGGATAGCACGAGTTCGTCGCTTATTTCTTTTGGCCGTTTATTGAGGGCAAGCAATTCGAGCGTTTGTGTTTCGCGTTCGGTAAGTTGAAACTCTTTGGCCAGAAGCCTGCATGTTTCGTGCATCTGGCGGTCGTATCTGCTTTTTGGATCTTCTTTGGGCAGAATTCCCCAGACGGTTTTTGCGTATTTGTCTCCGTTTGCATTGAATGTGATGGCGAACAGCAGCGTGAAGGTTACTACGCCAATGCAACTTAAAAGGTCGTTTGTGAGTTGGCATGTTTCATGGACGATGCCTCCCGCAATATTGCCGGCCATAAAGCCCAAGCTGCGTGCGAAAAACGCATGCGCAAAAACAATCGATGCATCGGTGCGCAAAGTTTTGCATATAACGACGCATCCAAGCGCCAAAATCATGTCGAAGTAGAACAGCGCTGCTTCAGAGCATGTGATGGACAGAAGGTAGCCTTGTGCACGGGTGAAGGGAATTAATAGTCCCGCGAGCACGGCAAGGGGGAACACGAGTCGGTAAAAACGGTTCCATATTGCAGGGGAATCGAGTGAAGCCGAAGAAAACGATGTCGCCAATACGGCAGCGGCAATGCCAGCGCCAAGCAGATTGGAACTGATTCGCACGATTGGCGCCGATACAAAGCCGAATGAAACTGGGGTTGGCAAACCGAGTGGAATGACGTGATAAAAGCCAAAAACCGCCCCATAGAAGAAAATCACAATCCAAATAAGAAGCCAAGGCTGGGTGCCGTCTTCGCCGCTTTGCTTGGCGGCTGCCATGTCGAGCTGTGCGCGATAGACGCTAGACAGCGCTTCTATTGACGACGGGGAATCTTGGCGTTTACGCAACGACAGATAGCATGCGCCGCCGATTGCAAGCAGCGCAAGGTGCGTTGTTGCCATTGCGCCAAGCGGCATGCTCCCAATTGCCCCAAATAATCCTTGCGTTATGAACACGGGCACACCCACGCATATGGCAACAAGGGCGAGGGTTGTATTGCGGGAGAATGGACTGGCGTAATGAGCCAATCCAACGAAAAAGATAGCCGTTAGTGCCGATACGGGAACCTGCAAACCAACGATCGCAATTGGCGTCCACGCGGCGAATGAGCCATAGAATGCTACCACTAAAATGCCCTGCAGGAAGAAGAAGCTTAGAGCGTTAGCCGTTTTCTTGAGGAATGCGGAGCAAGCCTGCGCGAATAGCGCCGCGATGCCGAAGCCGGAGGCGAGTCCCACGGCATGTGCTGCGCATGATAGAGCGCGCACGTTTATAGTGCTTCCCAACAAAAAAGCTGTGTCAAGGAATCGGCTGCCATATTCATGCACAATGGATGATGAGCTTACGATGCACACAAGCGTGATGACGAGCAGCGTGCTGTCGATTATGATTGCTTGATCTTTGGAGCCCATGTTCCCTTCCTTATACGCCAAAGCGATTTACTCTGTGTCGAGGCTTTCGGCGTCGAGTTCTGAAACCGAAGAATTCATACAGTCTACCGAGAAGAGGCGGGTCGGGGCATCGTTGTTTGAATTCTCATCGCTTTTTTCGAAAAACGATGAGAGGTTATCTGCTTGGTTTATTGAAAAGAACCACTTCATGGCATCGCGTGTCGGGTCGTCATCGCCGTCGACATACGTCATAAGGAAAGCACGTGCGGTATAGACCCTCCCGTCGCCATCGATTGAATCGGTGACACAGTTCCAGGCGTTGGGGGCATCGACCGTGATGGTCGAAGCATCGGGAATTGCCTCGAAGTCGTCGGCAGATATTGACATGGGTCCGCTGTCTGCGACGGTTGTGTCTCCATCTGTGGCGAATACGGTATAGGCATAGGCCCTGTCGAACGAATAGAACAAATACATCCATTCGGAAGCGGAGTTTTCATCACTGTAGGAAGAGCTTCGAATGGCAAGCAGTTTAGCGTCGGGCGCCTTCGTCTGCACGGATTCAAGCGCCTTTTGGTAGGTGTCGCCAAGCGCATCCTTCATCGCTATGCTCGATGCGCTGTCTTTGGCGGGCGAATTTGCGCACGCATAGAGCATGCCGCATACCGTCATGAGTGCGGTTGCGGCTATTACGCAGGTAAGTAATTGAAAAATTCGCTTTGCCGATATTTTTGAAGCCCTCATAACGATCCTTTCTCGTGTCCGCTTTAGACATACCGATGGTAATGAGGCTTTTGACGTGGCGGTTCATCAAAAATTAATGAGATCTTGCTGGGCAACAAAAAAGATTGGGCAAGAGTTGCTGATGCCTTTTGCGATGCCCGCACGTACGCTTTTCTTCGTAGTTTGTAACACTTTGGTTGTGTTGCGAACGCTAGGGAATTGGGCAAAGGGCCTAGTTACGACAAGGATAGGAGGAAGGGATGAAGAGCAGGAATATAGCCAAAGGCAAGAAGCGCTTTGCGGCGCTTGCGGCGGTGCTTATTGCGGTTGTCGCGGTAAGCGCATTGTGCTGGGGATGCGCCCCGAAAGCCACGAATGCCGGTTCTGCATCTGGCCAGCAAAGTGCGGCCGAGGAAAAACAGGCGAGCGCAGATGCCTCGGCGTATCCGAATTTCACGGATAACGATTCGGGTATGTTCCCCGATAATTACACCAATACCGACATGCTGAATGCTGGCAATCGCGGATGCAACTCGTGCCACAGCGATTTATTCGACGTGATGCAACTTAAGGGCGGCAATAACCACATTCTGGTTAAGACTGGCTATGACAAGAATTTGACATACAAAGATTGCGAGCCATGCCATCGTGGGCATACGACGCTTACGGGCCCGTATCTGGGCGATTTGATTCATGCGAGCCACTACAGCAATGACACCTTCGTGAATGCTAACGGCAACTGCTGGAGCTGCCATGCGGTTAATTCCGATGGCGGCCAGGGCGATTACCAATTTATGCTCTGGGACGATTTCTATGAGAGCGGAGCCGTGGGCGGCTACGTGTGGGCTGATTCCGATGTGACCGTGCGCGATTGGACCGCATCGCGTGGTGCGCAGGGCGGCTACCTTACCGAGGTTTCGCTGGATTCCGCCCCGACGGTTGACGTTTCGTTCGATCAGAAGGCGACCGACCACGACGACGTGTTCGTCGTGAACAACTGGGGCCGTGAGATTACCGAAAAGAACGGCGAAACTTTCGACTTCGATGGGGTGTGCAACGAGAACAACGCGGTAAGCATCACCGGCGTGAACAATCCGAAGTCGTTCACGAAAGCTGAGCTCCAGGCCATGCCTCAAACTGAGTTCACCATGCATCTGGCATGCGCGACCAATGGCCAGGGTGGCTCGCTGGTATCGAATATCCCCATGACGGGCGTTTCCATGGAATACATCATCGACCAGTGCGGCGGTTTGGTTGATGGGAACAATGCGGTGAATGCCACGGCGTATGACGGCTGGTCGGCGTTCGTGATGCCGCTTGTTTCGAGCATTTATACCAAGGATGCCTATTTGGTTACCAAGTACTACGGCGAAGATCTGACCCAAGACGACGGCGCCCCCATTGTGCTGGTCGCGAAAGGCGAGCCTGGCGCACGTCAGGTGAAGCATGTGAAGTCGATCGATTTCTGCCAGTCTGATGCGCCGTTCAACGACACCGCCATGGCCATGTCCGATGAGCCTTCGCCGAGCTACGCCATCAATGGCATGTGGTTCCAGAATAACGGCGGCACGTACAAGGTTGGCGAAAAGGTCGACCTGTCGGGTGCAGTGTACAGCTGGAACAGGGTGCAAGGCAACTTGGCCAGCGTGAAGTTCAGCTTCGATATGGGGCAGAATTGGACCGAATATCAGGTGTCCGACGTGCTGTCCGGCTTCGATCCGACCCAGTGGATTTCTTACGACCTTAGCTGGACTCCTAAGAAGGCCGGAACGTACGAAATCAAGATGAGCGCGACCGACGACCAGGGCAACGAGATGAAAGAACCGGTAACGCTGTTTGTGAAGGTTGAAGAGTAGGAGGCATGGCAATGGAAACCAAGAAAACTGCGGTTGTGCTCGCGACTGTAGCCACCATGGCGGTGGCGCCGGGCGCGGCGTTTGCGGCGGGTGCTCAGGCCGATGGCTCCACTGCAACGAACGGTGCTGCGAACGACGTCGCGCTTACGCAAACCGTTGGCGTGAATTGGGCGACGCCGATTGTTCAGGAGCAAACGGTCGAGGGCACGTTTTCGTTCAGCCAGGCGACGGTGACCCCCATCGAGAAGATCCGCGCGGTATTCCAGAAGGCTGCCGCGGCGCTGTGCGGCGCCGATGACGAGCTCACGGTTGCCAATGCGGCCGACTGGAGCATTACGGTGGGCGGCGACGTGCAGGCAGGCTATTCGGCAACGCTTGGCGAACTTGCCCAAGACGACGAGAACACCACCATTATGGGGTGTGCATGTGTGTCGAATGGCGCGGGCGGGCCTGCGGCCATCAATGCCCAGGTTACGGGAATCCCGCTTGCGGGCATTATCCAGGCCGCGCAGCCCAATGCCGACGCCAACACCGTGACGTTCGTTTCGGAGGATGGCTATAACGTGTCGCTTCCGCTGGATTACGTGCTGGCGCGTCATTCGGTGATCAGCTACGAAATAAATGGCGAAACCCTGTCGTCTTCAGTGGGTGGCACGAACCAACTGTGGATCGATTCTGCTGCCGCGAAATATTTCACGCGTAACATCGTGGAGATTCGCGTGACGCATGAAGACGTGGTCCCGGCTGCTCCCGGCAGCGAACAGGCGGTTGATGGTGAATACGTGAACAGGCCGAATGTCGGTATTGCTGACGTTCGATAGATAGCGTCATTCAGGGAGGATTGCAATGTTGAAAACACAAAAGGGAAGCGTCGGCGCACCAATGACGTTTTCCGGATACGCCCACGATTACGACAAGGCGATTGTCGCAGTGCAGTTCTCCCTCGACGGCGGAGCCCATTGGACCGAGCACGCAACGCCCGGCGCGACAAGTGATAGGCTCGTGCAGTGGGAATTCGAATTCATTCCGAAGCGCTCGGGGGAGTACCGCTTGCTTGTTCGCAGCGTGAACGAACAAGGGCAGGCGAGTCCCACGCCAGACGGAGTTTCGTTCGTCGTAGAAGAATAGGCCTCTCTCACGAAGGGCTGCCGTCGATTCGTTTCGGCGGCAGCCCTTTTTATACTCGGAATTTTGTGTTTGAGGCTGTTGGAGGTGCGGCTTATGCCTGCGCTTTCCTCTTTTGCAGAGCTTCCGTAATCTTGCGCACGATGGCCACCGCGGCCACGCCGCATGCGATGCCCAGCACGGTGCCAAACAGCACATCGGTGGGGTTGTGCACGCACAAATACAGGCGCGAGAACCCTATGATGCACGCCGTGCCCATGGCAACGGGTTTCAGCCAGCGGTGTGCAAGCGGCGCCAGGCACAGCACGGTGGCTGCGGCGAACGATGATGCCGTGTGCCCCGATGGGCATGAATAGCTACTGGGCAAATCTACCAGCGTGGTGGCAAGCGAGGGGTCTAGCAAAAACGGACGCGGGCGTGCAATCAAATGCTTCAAACCAATTTCGCCGAACAGCACTACCAATGCGATGGCGGCCAGAATGGCGAACCCGTAGGTGCGGTGTTTGCCCGCGGCGATCATCGTCACAGCAAGCAGGACCCATACGGCTCCGTATTCACCAGCCGTGGTGAAAGAGACCATCAATGTGTCCAAGGCAGGGTTTGCCGCCCCTTGAATGGCGTGCAGAATGGACAAATCTGCGTTCTGTATCATTTCAATTATCATGCCTCCAAGCATACGCGAGATGAGTGGAGGGAGCTTTGCGGCGATTTGACAAACAGGCAACGCCCGCAACGAAAGCGCGAGGTTTCCACAGGCGGGGTACGTTGAGCAGGCGATGCGGGCGGATGCATGGGCAGAGCGAGCCCTCCCCATGCATCAACGAAGGCCTACAGGTCTAATGATTCGATTACTTCTTTCATCGTCTTCGCCGATTCATGCAGCTGGGCGAGCTCTTGCGCGTTGAACGGTGCGGGCACTTTGTACTCGACGCCGCCGCGGCCTACGATGGCGGGCATGGAAAGCACCACGTCGTCCAGCCCATATTCGCCATTCTGGTAATTCGATACGGGAATGATGGTCTTCTCATCGCGCGCAATGGCTTCGCAAATACGCTTCACCGTCATCGCGATGCCGTAATACGTCGCGTGCTTCTTCTCGATGATTTCGTAAGCGGAGTTCTTCACGTCTTCCGCGATGCGCTTCATGGCCGCTTCGTGGTCGTAATGGCCGCGAAGCTCGCAGAAATCGTGGATTGGAATGCCCGAGATATTCGCGGTCGACCATACGGCGACCTCGGAATCGCCGTGCTCGCCCACGATGCGCGCATGCACGTTGCGCGGGTCGACGCTTAGGTGCTCGCCGAGAATGTACTTGAAGCGCGCCGAATCGAGCACGGTGCCGCTTCCGAGAACGCGGGTCGCCGGCATGCCCGAAAGCTTCAGCGTGACATACGTCAGAATATCGACGGGATTGCTGACCACCAAAATGATGCCCTGGTAATTGAGCTCGTTAATTTGGGGGATGATTGTCTTGAAAATTGCGACGTTCTTTTGGACCAGGTCAAGACGCGTCTCGCCGGGCTTCTGATTCGCGCCGGCGGTAATCACGATAATCGCGGCGTCGTCGATGTCGTTGTAATCGCCTGCGTAGATTTTGCAGGGGTGGGCGAACGGCATGCCGTGGCTAATGTCGAGCGCCTCGCCTTCGGCGCGGTTTCGATCGACATCGACGAGCACAATTTCGCTGAACAGGCCGCCCTGCATGAGCGCGAATGCGCTTGACGATCCTACGAACCCGCATCCGATAATGGCAACTTTGCGATCATTGATTAGCTTGGACATGCGCGACCCTTTCTGTCCTGTGTGGTGCGAAGCGTTTCGGGCAATTATATGCGTGCGCGGTCGCTTATCGCCGGCGAGCGGCGCAAATATGGAGACGCCGTGGTGTAGGTCTTATCTCATTCTGAAATCATGCGGGATAGGGGGGATTGCGTGATTGAGGGAAGAGCTCGTTGTGGGTGCAGCTCAAGTTGGAATCGTTTTTCTTTCGCAAAATCATCGGATTCAGTTCCATTATTTGGGGATTTTCCGACCCTCTTCACAAACCGCAAGTCACCCTTGCGTTACTCGATTGTCGTGCGTGAAGATACCCTACGTTAACGAAAAGCAGGAGATGTTGAACGTGGGCGAAAACGGCAAGGCGAGCATGACGCTCGATGCGCTCGAGGTGGGCGCGTGCGCGATAATCGATGGGGTCAATGGGTCGGGCGAGCTGCGGCGCCATTTGCTCGATATGGGGCTAACGCCTGGTGTCGGCGTGCGGTTGCGCAAAGTGGCGCCCATGGGCGACCCGTTGCAAGTTGAGCTGCGCGGCTACGAGCTTACTCTGCGCGTTTCCGATGCTCAACAGGTGGCGATAGCGCCCGTCGACGAGCTCCCCGCGCCTTCGTATGGTGCCGCGTCCATTGCGCCGGTGGTTGCCGCCGGGCATCCGGGCATTGGCGAGGCGGGCGCTGCGGGCGACGAGGGCGTTCGCAATGTGGGTGAGCCCATCGCGAAGGGACAACCTATAACGTTCGCCTTGGCGGGCAACCAGAACTGCGGCAAAACTACGCTCTTCAACCAGCTCACGGGCGCGAACCAGCATGTGGGCAATTTCCCGGGCGTGACGGTCGACAAAAAAGAAGGCCAACTGCGGCGCCATCCCGAGGCGACCGTGGTCGATCTTCCGGGCGTCTATTCGCTGTCGCCGTATTCGAATGAGGAAGTCGTTACGCGCGATTTTCTTATCGACGATGCGCCCACAGTCATTATCAACATCGTTGACGCGACCAATATCGAGCGAAACCTCTATCTTACGCTGCAGCTCATGGAGCTCAATATTCCCATGGTGCTTGCGCTGAACATGATGGACGAGCTTCGCGCCAATGGCGGTTCGGTGCGCATCAACGAACTTGAGGCCGCGCTCGGCATTCCCGTGGTGCCCATTTCCGCGGTAAAGAATGAAGGCATCGACGAGCTCGTCGATCATGCGATGCATGTCGCGCTGAATCGAGAGGTTCCCAAGCGCGTCGATTTCTGCCCGGCCGACACGGCTGAGGGTGATCCACTTGGCGAGGTGCACCGTTGCATTCACGCGCTCATGCACGTGCTTGAGCCGGCGGCGCGCAAGGCGGGGCTGCCGCTTCGATTCGCCGCGACGAAAATGGTCGAGGGCGACTCACTTATCGAGCGTTCGCTTGCGCTGCCTGCTGCGGAAAATGCCGCGTTGAATCAGCTCGTAGACGCGCTCGAACGTGAAGGCGGACTCGATCGCGAGGCCGCGATGGCCAATATGCGGTTCTCGTTCATCGAGCGCCTGTGCGCCACTACGGTAGTACGACCGCATGAAAGCCGCGAACATAAGCGCTCGGTTGCCGCGGACCGCATTCTTACGGGGCGATTCACGGCCATTCCGTGCTTCATTTTGATTATGGCATTCGTATTCCTTATGACATTCAGCTGGCTTGGAGCATTTTTGTCCGATTGGCTCCAGCAGGGCATCGACGTGGCGATTGCCGCGATTGGCGACGCACTTGCGGCGGCCGAGGTGGCGCCCATGTTGTGCTCACTCGTGACCGATGGTGTGTGCGGTGGCGTGGGCGCTGTTATCGGCTTTCTGCCGACGATTGTCACGCTGTTTTTCTTCCTGTCGATTTTGGAAGACTCGGGCTACATGGCCCGCGTGGCGTTCGTGATGGACAAGCCGCTGCGCCGCCTGGGCCTTTCGGGACGCAGCTTCGTGCCGATGCTTATGGGCTTTGGCTGCTCGGTTCCGGCCATTATGTCGGCGCGCACCCTCTCGAGCGAGCGCGACCGCAAAATGACGATTTTGCTCGTGCCGTTCATGAGCTGCTCGGCAAAGCTGCCGATTTACGGCTTCATCGCGGCCGCGCTGTTCGAGCCCGCCGCGCGCGGGTGGGTAGTGCTGTCGTTGTACCTGCTTGGCATGGTGGTGGGCGTGCTGTATGCGCTCGCGTTGAAGCGGTTGGAATTCCACGGCGAGCCCGTGCCGTTCGTGATGGAGCTGCCGAATTATCGCCTTCCGAGCGCGAAGAGCGTGGCGCGCCTTGTGTGGGATAAGGCGAAGGGATTCATTCAGAAGGCGTTCACGGTTGTGTTCATCGCGACGCTCGTCGTGTGGTTCCTGCAAACGTTTGACGCAAGCCTAGCTGTGGCGGAATCTCCCGATTCCAGCTTGCTTGCGGTCATTGGTGGCGTGCTCGCACCTCTGTTCGCGCCGTTGGGCTTTGGCGATTGGCGCGCATCGACGGCTTTGCTCACGGGCTTTATGGCAAAAGAGAGCGTCGTGTCTACGCTCACGGTGCTGCTTGGTGGCGATGTGAGCTTGCTGCCCACGATTTTCACACCGGCGACGGCATATGCGTTTTTGGTATTCACGCTGCTGTATACGCCGTGCGTGGCCGCCATTGCCACGGTGAAGAAGGAAACGAACGGTCGCACGGCGGCGAAGCTCGTTGTCGCCCAATGCGCCGTTGCGTGGGTGGCTGCGTTCTGCATCCACGCTGGGTGCTTGGCGTTCGGAATCGTGTAGCTTTTGATTGTTAGCGGTCGCCTTCCGGCCGAGGCGGCCGCGCGGCGGGACGCGAAAAGCAAAAGCGCCGTCGGATAATTCCGGCGGCGCTTTCTTCGTTAGATGGCGTCGAGGGCTTGGGCGACGTCGGCAATCAAATCGTCGGTCGCTTCAAGGCCGCAGCTCAAGCGCACCATATCGGGGCTGATGCCGCACGCCTCGAGCTCGGCATCGTTCATTTGGCGATGCGTGGCATTGGCGGGGTGCAGGCAGCACGTGCGCGCGTCGGCCACGTGGGTGGCGATTTGCGCCAGCTTCAGGCTCTTCATGAACTGTTCGGCCGCCGCGCGTCCGCCAGTGAAGCCGAAGCTCACCACGCCGCAGGTGCCATTCGGCATGTATTTCTTCGCCAGGTCGTAGTACTTGTCGCCTTCGAGGCCCGGGTAGCTTACGAAGCGGATCTTCGGATGGCTCTTCAAGAATTCCGCCATGGCCAGGCCGTTCTTGCAATGCTGAGGCATGCGTACATGCAGGCTTTCCAGCGAGCTGTTCAAGAAGAAAGCTGCTTGCGGGTTCTGCATGGGGCCCAAGTCGCGCATCAGCTGAGCGGTTGCCTTCGTGATAAATGCGCCCTCGAGGCCGAACTTTTCCGCATACGTTACGCCGTGATAGCTTTCGTCGGGCGTGGTAAGGCCGGGGAATTTATCGGCATGCGCCATCCAATCGAATTTGCCGGCGTCAACAATTGCGCCGCCGATATAGGCCGCGTGGCCGTCCATGTATTTGGTGGTGGAGTGCGTCACGATGTCGGCGCCCCATTCGATGGGACGGCAATTCACAGGCGTGGGGAAGGTATTGTCGACCATGAGCGGCACGCCATGCGCATGCGCGGCGTTTGCGAATCGCTCGATGTCGAGTACGGCGAGCGCGGGGTTGGCGATCGTTTCGCCGAACACGAGCTTGGTGTTGGGTTGGAAGGCCGCCTCGAGCTCCTCGTCGGTGCAGTCAGGGGCAACGAACGTGCAGCTCAGGCCCATGCGGCCCATGGTGTGGGCGAGCAGGTTATACGTGCCGCCGTAAATGGCCGAGCTCGCCACCACGTGGTCGCCCATGCCGGCGACATTGAAGATGGCCAAGAAGTTTGCCGCCATGCCAGAGCTTGTGAGCATGGCTGCCACGCCACCTTCCATTTCGGCGATTTTTGCGGCAACGAGGTCGCATGTGGGGTTTTGCAGGCGGCTGTAGAAATAGCCCGACTCTTCTAGGTCGAAGAGTTTGCCCATGTGCTCTGAGGTGTCATATTTCCAGGTGGTCGACTGGTAAATGGGGATCTGGCGCGGTTCGGCGTCGCCGGGATGGTAACCGCCTTGCACGCATGTAGTACCGAGTTCGGTCATAGCGTTGCCTCCTTCAGGTGTGCCGCCCTTCGACGGCGCATTGTATGGTGCGAAAAAGTATAAACCCCAATACGCTTAGGTATTAAGTGTTTCTATCGGGTAACGAAAGAACGCATGAATCGCTTGGAAATCTGTGCGGGCGTTGTCGGACCTGCGGCATCGCGAGCTCGTATGGGGCTTCTGTGGCAGCGACCGCCTTCCCTCTTTTATTTCTTGCCTATATGGTCGCTGCCGCTGCTATTTTCTTGCTCGTGATGCCGCTCTGCCTTATTTCCCTGGTTAACATAGCGCTACAATGACAGGCGGTTTAACGAGCGGCTCGTCCGCTTCCCTATATATGTTAGGAGCATGTCATGCCCATTCGAATTCCCGATGCCCTGCCGGCGACTTCTATTTTGGAGGGGGAGAATATCTTCGTCATGACGGAGCATCGCGCGATGCATCAGGATATTCGTCCGCTGCGCGTGCTGCTGCTCAACCTCATGCCCACCAAAATCGTCACTGAAACGCAGATCATGCGTAAACTGTCGAACACCCCGTTGCAAATTGAGGTCGACTTGCTTCGCATTGCGAGCCATAAGTCAAAAAATGTTTCAGCCGATCACCTTGAGACGTTTTATCGCACGTTTGACCAGGTGCGCGATCTTCGCTACGACGGCATGATCATTACGGGAGCTCCCGTTGAGACCCTCGACTTCGAGAGCGTTGACTACTGGCCCGAGCTCGTTGAGATCATGGACTGGAGCCTTACCAATGTTCACAGCGTGCTCCATGTGTGTTGGGGCGCGCAGGCTGCGCTGTACCATCATTACGGCGTGCCCAAGCACAATCTTTCCGAGAAGTGCTTTGGCGTTTTCGAAAATCGCCTGATCAAGCCTTCGTCTCCTCTGGTGCGCGGTTTTAACGATGTTTCCATGATGCCGCACTCGCGCAACTCCGAAACGCGCTACGAGGACATTGTTGCCAACCAGAAGCTCGAGGTTATCTCTTATTCCGACGAATGCGGCGTCTCGATTGCCAAGAGTATTGATTCCAAGCATTTCTTCGTGTTCGGCCACCCCGAATATGACCGCGATACCCTCAAGCTTGAGTATGATCGCGATGTTGCCAAAGGCATCGATATCAAGGTTCCGAAGAACTACTACCCCAACGACGATCCTTCGCAAGATCCCATTGTGAGCTGGCGTGCCGAGGGACAGCTTGTTTACACGAATTGGCTGAACTACTACGTGTATCAGACCACGCCTTACGATTTGGGCACGTTGTAATGATCAGGGCGGCCGGGAGCTTGAGCGCTTTCGGCCGCTTTGCGTAAATGAAACCCTCGAAAAGTGACAAAAGTTGCGAATTCGGGGGCATTATCTAACTGATGGGTCATAAATGCAACGTATATATTGCATTTATGAGCTTTGCGAGCCGAGTTGGGGCTTTTAGAAGGGGCGATGGGGCCGAAATCGAGGCCGAGACGCCGTTTGGCGCCCCCGGATTCGCAACTTTTGTCACTTTTTGGCTCATTCGTTTACGCTGATGCGATTGAAGGGTTGTTTGATGGTTGTTGAAACTGAAATTCCGGTGCGCTATGCCGAAACCGATGCCATGGGTGTGGTGTATCACGCGAATTACCTGCTGTATTTCGAGGTTGCTCGCACCGACTTTCTTGAGAAAATCGGGTATCCCTATGCGCGCATTGAGTCTGAAGGGCTCATGTCTCCTGTGGTTGACGTACATTTGAAGTATGGATCGCCGCTTCGCTACGGCGACACGGCTCTCGTTCGCACGAAAGTGACGAAAGTGACTCCCGTTAAAACCACGTATACCTGTGAGGTTTATCGCAAAGGGCAAGACGTTGAGCACGAAAAGCCCTGCGTGGTCGGGGAAACGGTGCTTACGCTCGTTGACAAGCAAACGTTCAAGCCGGTGAGCCAAAAACGTGAGCTTCCAAGTTTGTATGAAATGTATCAACAGGTGCTTGAGCCTTCGGAATAGTCAAAAACAATCGGCCCTACGGGGCCGATTTTGTTTTATTCTCTACCGAGGACATTCGATATGGAATAAAGGGCCGGTCGTCGCCTTGAGCGGCGAAGGCCTTTCGTCGAAGCTGCTGCCGCCTGCATGGTAGCAAGCTTCTCGATCTTGGAAGAGGCGAACATGAGGGATCATTCCAGCCATATTGAGCTTACGCGCGAAGAGGCCGTACGCCGAATGCTCGAGGCAAGCGGGTTTGCAGACGTTGTGGGCAATCCGGGGGAGTCGCCTTTGCGTGTCGAGCGGGTTGCGGTTGCCGATGCGGCGGGCCGCGTGCTCGCGCGCGATGTCGAGGCGCAGTTCGACGCTCCGAACGCCCTTACCTGCGCGCTTGACTCCATTGCGGTACGATACGACGATTTCGAGGACGGGAAAATACCCGATACGTCCGCTTGGACGCGTGGTGTGAACTGGGATTTCGCCAATACGGGAGTCGCTATGCCCGAGGGGTTTGATACGGCGATTGTCATTGAACACGTAAAGGTGTCTCCTGATGAACAGCATGTTGAAATTGATGCGGTGCCCTCGAAGCGTTTCGCGGGCACCCGCCCCGTGGGGTCGCGCATGCATGCGGGCGATATTTTGGCCCATGCCGGCGAGCAAATCACGCCCGAGGTGGCAGCTCGCCTTGCGGGCGGCAACGTCGTGAGTGTGCCCGTTCTTGCGAAACCGCGCGTGGCGTTTATCCCTACGGGCGACGAGCTTCAAATTCCTGGCAGCGCATTTGTCGCACGGGGCAAAAACATCGAGACGAATTCCCTTGTTGTAAAAATGAAAACCGAAGCATGGGGCGGCGAATTCGTGCCGATGCAGGTTGTGTCCGATAGCCCCTCGGCTATCGAGGCTGCGATTCGCGAAGCGTGCGCCGTGGCCGATATCGTCGTGCTCAACGCGGGCTCGTCGAAGGGGTCAGGCGACTGGGCGTGCGAGGTTATGGAGAGCATCGGCACGATGATATGCCACCAAACCAACCATGGCCCTGGACACCATAGCTCCTACGCCATGGTCGATGGCGTGCCTATCGTGGGTATATCGGGCCCGTCGGCGGGCGCAGCCGTTACGCTCGGCTTCTATTTGCGGCCGCTTATTCGCGCGGCGCTTTCGCTCAATCCGGCTCCCATCGCCGTGAAGGCGACGCTTGTAGAAGAAATGCCCGCTCCTCGCCGCGGCGGCGCTGCCGGTATTCAATCTGAGAAAGAGAAGAAGCCTGCTGGGGAAGATCGCCCCCTAGAGGCCACGGGTCCGACCGACGTGTTCTTCGGGCTCAAGCCCATGAGCTTGTTTGTTTCTGCCGAGGGTCGAATGGAAGTGCGCCCAGTGCGTGGCCATTGGGGCACGCCTGCGGCAAATGCCGCGAATGCCCTGTTCATGATGCCGTCGGGAGGCGGAGCGGCGCCTGTGCAGGTTGGCGATCTTCTTGAGGTGGAGATCATCGGTCCGGTGTATTAGCCCGCCTGCGTGCTATCATCGACGGGTTACACGAAAAGAAAGGACCCATCGGTGGCGTTTCTTATGGGGTGCGAAGGCGCCCATCTCGAATTTCCCGCAAAGCTTGTGCTCGACGATGTAACGCTCGGCGTGCATGAAGGCGATCGCATCGGCATTGTCGGAAAGAACGGTGATGGAAAATCAACGCTGCTTGGCGTGCTCGCCGGGCAAATCGAGCTTGAGGGCGGGCTTGTGCGCCGCACGCGCGGGCTCACCGTCGGCGTGCTCGGCCAAACCGACTCGCTTTCCGACAACGCCACCGTGGGCTATTCGGTGGTGGGCGACGCGCCCGAGTACGAGTGGGCGAGCGACCCTCGCATTCGCGAGATTATCTCTGAGCTCATCGCCGATATCGATTGGAACGCGAAGGTCGGAACGCTTTCGGGCGGCCAGCGACGAAGGGTCGATCTTACGCGTCTGCTTATCGGCGATTACGACGTCATCATGATGGACGAGCCCACCAACCACTTGGACATTCGCGCCATTGCGTGGCTTGCGCGGCATCTCAATAGCCGCTGGCAGCGTAATTCCGGTGCGCTTTTGTGCGTCACGCACGATCGCTGGTTCCTCGACGAGGTATGCACGGGCATGTGGGAAGTGCACGATGGCAAAGTCGAGCCGTTCGAGGGCGGCTATTCCGCCTATGTGCTGCAGCGCGTTGAGCGCGAGCGCATCGAGCGTGTGACTGAGGAGCGCCGCCAAAACCTCATGCGCAAAGAGCTTGCGTGGCTTTCGCGCGGTGCCCGAGCCCGTTCAACCAAGCCGAAATTTCACGTGGCGCTTGCCGAGGAGCTTATCGCTGGCGAGCCTCCCGTGCGCAATACGCTCGAGTTGCGCGCCATGGCTATGCAGCGTTTGGGCAAGCAGGTAGTTGAATTCACGAACGTCACCGAAAAGTTTGGCGAGAAAACGGTGCTCGACCATATTGACTGGCATGTGGGGCCAGGCGACCGCTATGGCATTCTGGGCGAAAACGGCGCCGGCAAAACCACGCTGCTTTCGGTGCTTGACGGCTCGTTGCGCCCGAGTTCGGGCTTTGTGAAAATCGGCAAAACCGTAAAGTTCGCCGTGCTTTCCCAGCGTCTTGATGAGTTGAATGAACTGGGAAAATATCGCGTGACCGAGGTGCTCTCGCGCCACAAGAGCCGCATTGTGGTCGACGGAAAGGAGACCACGCCCGCCAAGCTGCTCGAGCGTCTGGGCTTTTCGTCGAAGCATTTGTATACGCGTATTGACGATTTGTCGGGTGGACAAAAGCGCCGCTTGCAGCTGCTGCTCATTCTTCTGGAAGAACCCAATGTGCTCATTCTCGACGAGCCGGGCAACGACCTCGACACTGACATGCTCGCCGTGTTGGAAGATTTGCTCGATACATGGGCGGGCACGCTCGTTATGGTGACGCACGATCGCTATTTGATGGAGCGCGTGACCGACGACCAATTTGCGCTTATTGACGGCCGCTTGCGCCATTGCCCGCGCGGCGTGGACGAATATCTCGAGCTTCTCGGCGAGCGAGATGCTGCGCGCTCGAGCGGTCGCTCGTTTGCCGAAATTGCCGGTCAGGTTAGTAAAGAAGCGCCCGTGTCTGCGGCGGGTGCCGACGAGGCCCCGAAGTATTCGAACCAAGAGCTTCGCGAGATGAAGAAGCGCCTAGCAAGCATCAATCGCAAAATGGGCACCGCGGGCGATAAGGTGAAGGCGAAAGAGGCGGAGATGGCTGCCACCGATCCGACCGACTTTGTGCGCCTAGGCGAACTGCAGGCCGAACTCAATGACTTGAAGGCGAAAAAAGAAGCTATGGAAGACGAGTGGCTTGAGCTCGCCGAAGCGCTGGGCGTGGAGTAGGCGAAAACGCGATAAGGGCAAGCCTCTACCGTGCTGGCTGATGGGGCATTTCTGCAAAATGGGATTATGAGGCGGGCCGGCTTCGTGTTCTGCGAGATTGGCTCGAAAGGGGTTTCGCTCAAGGCCGGTTTTTTAAAACATCGCGTCAATGGGGGTCGCCGACTTCGACCCGTTCTTGGCCTCGGCACAGCTCGGTGATTTTGTCGAGCAGGGGTTGCTGGGTGCCGTCGAGCATGCGCAGCTTGAGCGTGACCGCTTCGGCATATTGCGTATCGAGCACTTTTGCGCCGCAGTCGGAGGCGATGCGGAGCATTTGATCGTAGAGCGGGTATTCGATGCGCACGGAAATATCGACGCAGCTCGACACCACGACTTTCGTTGCGGCTTCGATGCCCGCCTGCGTGGCGCCCGTGTAGGCGCGCACAAGCCCGCCCGTGCCCAGGAGCACGCCGCCGAAATAGCGAGTGACCACGCAAATCACATCGGTGAGTTCCGCATGTTGCAGCGCTTCAAGCGTTGGCATGCCGGCGGTTTTCTGCGGCTCGCCGTCGTCGGAATAGCGCACGCGGCCAGCTGCGCCTGCGCCACCCTCGCGCAGCACGTAGGCATACACGTTGTGACGCGCCATGCGATTGGCGGCGCGAATTTCTTCCAGGAACGCGAGCGCTTCCTTTTCAGTCTCGACGTGCGCGAGACTCGCGATGAAGCGGCTCTTTTTCTCTTCGATTTCTGCGACGGCGCGTCCGTCGATGGTGGTGTAAGAATTCATGCATGCAACTATACCATGGTGGAGCGGCCCTTGCCGTTTTTGCCAGGGAAAGTCGTGGTACCATAGCAAAGTTCGAGATAGGGTCGCGATGCTTCCAGCGCGCGACTCGCTGATAAATCGTTTTTATTAATCGTGAATAGAAAGGGCCCATTATGGCCAACGAAGGAAGCTACGAAGCGGCATCGAAGCGCAGTGACGAAATTGCAGCCGATCTCGAGGTCCATCCCGAGAAATACACCATGCTCACGGGCGACCGCCCTACGGGCCGCCTGCATTTGGGCCACTATTTCGGCACGCTGAAAGGCCGTGTCGAGCTGCAGGAAAAAGGCTGCCGCACCAATGTGCTCATTGCCGACTACCAGGTTATTACCGACCGCGACACTACCGAGCATATTCAGGACAACGTGTACAACATGGTTATGGATTACTTGGCGTGCGGCCTCGATCCGAACAAGACCATGATTTACTGCCACTCTGCAGTGCCGGCGTGCAACCAGCTCATGCTGCCTTTCCTCTCGCTTGTGAGCGAGGCCGAGCTGCAGCGCAACCCCACGGTGAAGGCCGAGATGGAGGCGTCGGGCCACGAACTCACGGGCCTTCTGCTCACTTATCCCGTTCATCAGGCATGCGACATTTTGTTCTGCAAGGGCAATGTGGTGCCCGTCGGTCGCGACCAGCTGCCCCACATCGAGCTCACGCGCACCATTGCCCGTCGTTTCAACAACCGCTATGGCAAGGTGTTCCCCGAGGTCGACGCACTGCTCTCCGACGTGCCGCTGCTTCCAGGCCTCGACGGTCGCAAGATGTCGAAGAGCTACGGCAATGCCATTTCCATTTCCATGACGGCCGAAGAAACCGCCAAGCGCATCAAGAAGAGCCAGACCGACTCCGAGCGTATGATTACGTTCGACCCCGAGAATCGTCCTGGCGTGTCGGGCCTGCTTTCTACGGCGGCGATTTGCACTGGTCGCGATGCTGCGGAAATCGCCGAGGAAATCGGCATGGGCGGTTCGGGCCAGCTGAAGAAATACACGACTGAGGCCGTGAATAACTACTTCGAGCCCATTCGCGAGCGCCGCCACCAGTTCGAGGCCGATCTCGATTACGTGAAAGACGTGCTGCATGAGGGCAATCGTCGTGCAAACGAAGTCGCCGAGAAAACGCTTGGTGAAGTGCAAGAAGCCATGGGTATGGTGTACTAGGCGAAGCAACAAGCGATTTTTAATATGAGCAGGACATTGTCAATAGGCAAAACCGGGCCTGGCCTCGATTC
>OKRW01000945.1_pt1 | contig 27038 bp, 20 predicted proteins | sample 1601151 | NCBI WGS metagenome assembly OKRW01 (sample SAMEA3541471, study PRJEB24748) | human gut metagenome | biome: human gut; feature: human-associated habitat; material: faeces | place: China | collected 2012 | reverse complement strand
GGCGCAAAAAAAGAGCCTTACGCATAGCTGAAAAGCTACTTGTAAGGCTCCTAACGCTTATCTCCCGCTTATGTCTTGCGACGTCGGGTGGTTGGTGCTCTTGACGAAGTCAGATAATGTTGATTGAGTTAGATTTTCCTCGAGATGCCGCACTGCACAGCGGCGGCAACGGGAAGTGGCGGTCGATACAAGATCACAATGCCGATTTGTGTTCCGCACTTTGGACACTTGGCGATGAGATCCGCGGAATCATCCTTTCCCACGGCGAACAGGCGATATTGGGACATGATCGCTTCCGCGGGAATATCCACGATGCGGCCTTTCAGGCAAACCGGACAGCGAAGGGACTTGCGGGCTTCTTTTTCCATAGCGCCTCGATTTCTCTGTTCTCTATTTTGAGAACGGCATCCTAAAATTTTTCCTATCTCACAGAAGATGGTGGTTTTCCAGCCGGATGCGCATGGCCTGCTTAGAGACTTGAAAAATATCAGCCATGTCGGCAACCAGCTTCTGCCGGTCCCGACCGGACTGGAGCCGGTAAAAGCAGCGCTTCACCTGTGGCAGCGGCATCAAAAGAATAGAGCCGAGCAGGTTTGCCTGTGCCTCAAACGTATTGTTTTGCGTTTCGGTGATACTCTGCCCTGTCACCATGGCCGCGCGTTTGCCGGTGCCGCTGTATATCTTCTTGTGCAGCAGCCAGTGCGCCAGCTCATGAGCGCAGGTAAAGCGCAGCCGGCCTGTGGAGGCATCCTCTCCGCAGAGGGAGTTATCAATGAATATGGTACCTCCCTTGACCGCAATAATGGTATATCCGGGAATTTCGTAATCATAGATGATGGTGCCGCCATCATCAAAAATTGTTTCGCCCAGGACACAGCCGGTTTTCCGCAGGCACTGGTATTCCAGCGTGAGGCCCTGTGCCTCGATAATGTTTTCAATGGGAATCATAGTGGGAGCGCCATAATAGAGAGACGGATCATAGGCGGTGATGACTTCGCGGGCGATCCCCTCCAGAGCCTGTTCCCTGTAAAATGGTGTTCTCATGCCTTGCTATCACTATCCTCTCTCATTCGCCGGTTGATTCGGTCGATAAAGTCCTGCCACTCCTTGTCGGTGGCATCTGCCTCTTTGGCAGTGCGGAGCGCCGTGCGGACGATCTCCCGATCCATGATGTAGTCCGGGAGATCTGCGGAAACCCGGTCCTGACGGGACTTCGCTGCCAGATCCAGCATCTGCTCGCGGTCTGCTTTGCCGAGCTGCAGCAGCAAGGCCAGCCGCTCGAGGTATTCCTGCACAGGTGCCGCACGTCGGTCATTCTCGATATTGCTCACATAGACGGGGGACAGGCTGAGCTTTGCTGCTAAACCGCGGAGAGTCATTCCGCAGGCGATTCTCCGTTCTCGAACAAAGCTGCCAAAGGTCTGATTCATGCCGTTCACCTCCTACCTGCTGTGTTCTCTTGCCTATGAACAATGTCAGTATAGCAAACATGTGTTCGATTGACAAGGCAACAAAAAAGAGGTGTTCCCCGCAGGGAACACCTCGGAACGTAAGCGCAAAATAGTAACACCCTGAAAAATCGTTTCTGCTTCATACAGATCTGCATTCAGATACAACTCGAACACAATACTATAATATTTCTGGCAGCGCAGATGGTCGATCTGAATGGTTACACTTTTGTTGTCTTCCGAGGGCGTTGCCATGATCTGTGAACTGCCGCGCGCGGACTCCAAATAAACATCGGTAACCTTTTTCACGATGCTCGGACCGTTATCCGATTTACTGAGTACGAGTTTCGCTTACTGCACAGTATCTCGAAACGCTTTCCCCGGCTTGAATGCAGGGACTTTGCCGGCTGGGATCTCAATCACTACACCTGTGCTGGGATTGCGGCCCATGCGTGCGGCACGCTCTCGAATTTCAAATGTTCCAAACCCCGGCAGCTGTACTTTGCCGTCTCTTTTGAGTCCCTCCTGCAGAGAAAGCACAAATGCGTTCAGGATCTGCTCCGCGTCTTTCTTGCTGACGCCCGCCGCTTCCGCCACAGCGGCAATCAATTCTGTCTTGTTCATAACTTATTTCCCTTCAGCTTTTATAATATTTCAATAGTAAATCGATTCACTGTCCCACTCGATGATCGTACCGGTAGCGGCATCGATGGTAAACTCGTATTCCATCGTGCCATAGAGTATCTCGCCCTCGTACTCCCAGCGGCCATCGTCGAAGTCGAGTTTGAACTTGTAAATGTTGCGGCTCGTTGCACCGGGCACACGGGCAAGCGCGATTTTCTTGGCTGCGTCCTCGCTGATCCGTCCGTTCGCACTGGTGCTGCTGTTCGCGTTTTGAGCAGGAGTATAGCCCTCGATGTCATAGTCATAGCTGAGGATCGTCCCCGTAGCGGCGTCGATCTCATAATCATACTCAGTGTAGCCGGAGCCGGTGCTGCTCACAAACTCGATCTCATAGACCATGCGGCCCTTTTCCCAATCCTGCTTTGCCTTCACGAACTGCACCTGCGAGGCCGTCTTGCCTGCGTGGTTGAGCGCGATCTCCTTTGCCCGCTCCAGCGTGACGCTGCCTGCCACAGTTGTCGTTCCGCCAGTCCCCGGCGCAGAGGGATTGCTGGTATCGTAGTCTGTCACCTCACCGTTGGAAGCGCTGTCAAGCAGGACGGTGCTCGTTGCATTGTCCCACCTCACCGTTTTTCCCATGATCTCGCCAATGGCGCGAATGGGCAGATAGATGGAACCGTCATAAACCGCAGGGTCGACTCTTGTACCGTTGACATCCGCAAAGGTGCGTTCTGTACCGTCGATGACAACGTGAAATTCCGGGCGCAGATAAAAGGTCACGTCCGTTTTCTTCGCCGCCGTATCCGGCGTGCCAGAAACACTCCCTGTTGTGCGCACTCCTCCGATGGTCGCAGTCTTGGCCGCGTTGTCCCAGTTGACGTTCTTTCCCATCAGTTCACCCACGGCCCGCAGGGGGATATACGTCGTACCGTTAAAGAGAATTGGATGGACTTCTTTCCCTTGCGCATTATAAAAATCGCGCTCGATCCCGTCGATGTGCACGCTGATGTCTGGCCGCAGCGTCGCGGTCACGGTAGACGCTGCAGACGCACCAACAGTCAGCATAGTGGACAGTGCCATTGCGCAGGCGGCTGCCTGCAATGTTCTCTTTTTCTTCATACTATAATTCTCCTGTTTCTGTTATTTTGTTTATGTGTTCAGCAGTTTTACATAGATGCTTTGGTTGAATTTCCAAAAGAAGTTGCAACATTCTTCCGGAAAAAATTGACGGACGCTGAGCGATCAGGCCAGCCATCCGCTCATTTCTTTCATCTTTTGCAGGACCTCGCTTGGCCCGAGAATGCGGATCTTGCCGCCAAACGTAAACACCCAGCCGAAAAAGGGAGGACTGGGGGCTACCTCTACCGTTGCTTTGAAATGCTGCGCGTCAACAGTTTCGATGTGGACCTCTGGCCCGAAGCGGTCTACGATGCTGCGCATCATCTCATTCTCACACAGCAGTTCTACGGTACAAGGCTCATCCGGATACATGCCGAAGACCTTACGCACATATTCGGCAGGGTCAAAGCCCGGCGACAGCGTGGCCGGCTGATCCGTTAAGGCAACGGACGTCATTCGATCCACGCGGAACTGCGCCAGCGTACCGTGCTTGTCCGACCAGCCGACAACGTAGTAATAGTCCCGACTCCAGATCAGGGCGTAGGGGCTGAACTGATAGCGGTAGCCGTCATGCTTGAGAACCTTTTCCTTTTTGGCTGTGTACTCATAATACTGGAATGAGATCTTGCGCTTTTCCTGAATGGCGGTTTGGATCTTATCGACAGTGTAGTAAATGCACTCGTTTTCCGGTTTTGCGGTGCCGTCCATATAGATATGGCGGTTTAACTGCGCGGCGTGGTATTCACTGGTGAGCATGCCGATTTTATGAATAAGCTGCTTGCTCTTTTTTGCCGTGATGAATCGGGAGGACTCCACAGCATCTACCAGCAGTTTAAGCTCTGGCAGCTCGAAAAGCCGCGTGCCTACGAAATAATGATTTTGTGTACTTTTCACGCAGACAATATCCATCCCGCTGTTTTGGAGGATATCGATGGCGCTGTACACGCTTTTGCGCCCCAGCTTGATGCCATAGGCTTCCCAATAGCTCAAAATATCCGCAGCGGAAACGGTATGAGAGTCATCTGTGTGCTCCAATAAAAACCTCTGCAACAGCAGCAGGTGATTCGGCTGATCCTGTGGCAATTTGCTTGAGTCCTTTCGTTCTGGATTGTAGGGCATTGTCATGAGAGGGAAGGGCAGCATCTATCCGAAGCAGCTGAATCACACGATCTCCCATAACGGGTCCATTTTCTGCTTTTGCTTCTCATTCTGCTTTTGCTTCTCATTCTGCTTTCGCTTCTCATTCTGCTTTCGCTCGGCAGCTCGCTCTAACCGCTCTTTTTCCGCCTTATTCCGGTCTTTCACCATTGCACGGTACGCTTCGAGGACGTTTGCCCGCTGTTCGGGTGTCAGGCGGCTTGCAAACGTGCCATATGACTCTCCGGCCTGTTTAGCTGCCCACGCGACCGCGTGGAGCTCATCGGATGCGATTGAATTACCACGACAAGAAACCATTGCTTTCTACCTCTCGTTGACTTTGACTCACTTTTTATGCGCTCTTTATAACATCCTGTTTTACGTCGTTCTGGCTGGCTGCACAAACGAAGCGGCATTGAGCCATTTATAAATGCCAAACTGCTCGATAATGAGTTGTGTGATCTTGTCCAGTGATTTATCATCAAAGGGGAGGTCAATATCCGTCCAGATCATAGATTCGAAATGTTCACCGCTGCGATTATAAGAGAGGACCAACCCGACGCGGTCATATAGGCAAACCACGCTTTTGGCTTTCGAATCAGGCATATTGAGCGAAATGATCAGGTTAAATTGTTCATCCGGACTTTTGCATTCCACCCATTTCCAGTTGTGAAGATCAACAGGAGCAACGCGTCCGTCAGAGGTGTAATCCGCGTGTCCGCTGCCGCTGCCTGGTCCGGTCACGATCTCCAGACCGTTATTGGCAAACAGCGTTTGCTTTTGCAGATACGAGATTAGTTTCTTGCGCTCCGACTCCCGCTGCTCACGGTAGGCTTCCTTGGTTTTCTGAAACATGCGCTTAATACCTCCTTTTTCTGTGATCCAACCGCCCCAGCAGGCATAACAGTAGCAGCGAAGCACCTGCCAGCACCGCCATGCTCGCCATTTCCAGCGTCGTCGGAGTCAGATAGAGCATTTTAATGCCCAAAGCCGCAAGTGCCGTCAAACTGGCAGCGAGTGCAAGTCGCAGCCGCACGATCCGTTTATCTGGCCGCGCGTTGTATCCGTAATGAGTGGCATGCTGCGGCAGCTTTGTCATCTTCAATTTACCTTTGCGCTTATACGGGCCGTAGATCATGGGATGCTCCTATCTGATGTTACGATGTGGTTTTCTTATTATCCTGTTTTGCATTGAGAATGGCGAGAAAGTCCTTGCGAGGTTTGAATTCCAATGTTTTTCTTCCTGGCTGACAGGAGTCCGCCCTCCATACGCCGGGGATTTCCTTCCTTTGGGTACGGTCCGGGCGGGGAACGAAGACACCGTATCCGCCCAGGCTGACGCTTTCGCCGCCAGCGAGGACGCTGCCAATCTCTTGCAATACCAGTTCCAGCGTGGCGTCGATCTCTGTGGCAGACCGTCCGGTTTTGCTCTCAATCTGCCTCATCAAAGTTTCACGGTTCATAATCAGTCTATCTCCTGAAAGGTCTTAGTAGATCCAGCCCCGCGCGGCGAGACTGTCGAAATAACTCTGGCTCTTGAGACCAGCATCAGTGTCCTTGGCCCTCACAACACCGGTTTTCACATAATACGCAAAGGCGTCAGCGAAGAACTCTTCGCCGGTGTTCTGAGATCCGGAAGCAAACAGAGAGCCGGTCCATTTTTCCTGTGCCTGAATGTCGTTAAACGCTGTATAGACATTCTTGTCCATGCCAGAGGCATAGAGCTTTTGCTGGTAGTAGTGGCCCATTTCGTGTAAGAAGGAGCCTTCGTTTGCAAGGAGAATCTGCTTGCTGCTGTAATCAGTCAAACCACCAATGCCATGGATGCCTGTTTCGCAGGAGTAGGCGTTGATCTTTTCCATGTCGAAGCTGATGGTCCAGCCGTCCGCAACGAAGGCTTTTCGAATCTGCTCCGGAACTGCCATCATATCCGCGTAGAAATCATTGAACACGCCCTGCGGAAGTTTTTGGACGACACCTTTCATCTCGGCCACAATGGGCGGTTCCGACAAGGCTTTTGTACTCGTGTGTGCGGCGTGAATGATCGCCACTGCCTGCGCCCTCGTGATAAGCTCTGCAGCGTTGGCATCGTCAGGCGCAAGCCCAAGGGACTTTGCGGCGTTCATTCCTTCTTTGCAGGTGTCGGGGGATTGTCCGTACAGACGGCTGGTATAAACCTGCGTGCCCGTTGCGGTCAGAGCATAAATCCACGCACGGCCAGCCATGATCTCGCTGTCCTTTTGCAGCTCGATCTCGGCTCCATTTCTGCCGGTCCAACCATGGCGGACAGCGCGGCGCAGATGATAGATCATCGAACCTTTCTCTGCGCCAAGGTAGCCGGAGTCGTTTTCGTCCTCGGGGATGCTTCTCGAGAGCATTGTGTAGAACTGTACCAGCGTGACTTTTTCATCCGGATAGAATTTGCCGTTGCAGCCAATGACGATGCCATTTTCTGCTGCCCAGCAGATGTCGTCGTAATATGTATGGGTTGACGGCACATCCGAAAACGGCAGTTTGTCTGCCGCCAGTGCGGTCGGTATTAAGCCAATGAACAGCGCGGCGATCATCATTGCGGATACGATGGAGTGAATCAGTCTCTGCTTTCTTTTGTACGTTTTCAAAGTTCTCACCTCAGAGTTTTTATAGGGGAAATTAAATCCTTCCGTTCGGATGGAAGTTCGAAAAGAAATCCTCCGCAGGCATGGGCTTGCCGATCTTATAGCCCTGTAACCTGTCACAGCCGAGCTTTTTGAGCAGTTCAATCTGGCTGTCAGTCTCGATCCCCTCTGCTACGCAAAGCATATCGAGCTCGTGGCACAGTTCAACAATCTTCTTGATGACGATCTGTTCCCGCTTGCTGTTCTCCGCCATACAGATAAGGCTTCGGTCAAGTTTGACGACCTTAAATTGTTCCACGTACAGCAGTCTGAGGCAAGCGTCCTTCGTGCCAAAGTCGTCAATGGCAGTGGCGATCCCACGTTTTCTGAGCTCACTTAGAAGGTTGGTAAGCGAATCAAGCTGGATATCCTGGGAGGACTCTGTGACTTCGAAGATGAGCTGCGAGTGATCCACGCCGGTGTCTGCAAGAATCTGATCGACGTGCTCCAGAAAGTCTGGTTCTGTCAGTGTATTTTTTGAAAAATTGATGTTCAGTACGAGATCCGGCCACACATCCCGACACTGCGTAATGATATTGCACGCCTGACGCAGCATCGTGAAGTCCACCATGGAGATCATGTGCTCACGTTCCATAATGCTGATAAATTCGACCGGCGTGTGGATATTGCCTCGTGGATCGATTTTGCGCACGAGAACTTCCGCACCGTAAACACGATCTTCCTTGATGCTGTATAACGGCTGGAGGTATGGCACAAAGGTGCTTTCCCGGAACTCCTGCAAAAGAGCATCCAGATAGGCTGGCCGTTGGTCTCTGCGATTCGCATGCTCCGTATAGAATTTATTTTTTGCTGCCTGCATGGCCTTTTCTGCCTTGCGGACGGTGATCCCGACATCCTCTTCACTGCCCCATACATAGCCGACGGCCGCGATATTCTGTTTTGAAGAAAGTGTTGATTTCAGCTTTTCTGCAGTCTCCATAAACTGGCTGTAGATGACGCCGGGCCAGATGATCACGAACTCATCTCCGTTGATCCTGTAAATATAATCGTCACTGATATGCTTTCGAATCAGTTCGCACGTCTGCTGAATGGCCTTGTTGCCCATATCGTAGCCCAGATTCTCGTTCAGCCATTTTAGACCGTTCAAATCGATAAAGCATACACCGGTTGGCTCCTCTGTCCCAAGAAGGCTCTCCAGCGTTTCGTCATAGGCGAGCCGGTTTTTCAGCTTTGTCAGCGAATCATGATAGCTCTTGAAGGTCAACTCTTCCGTCAGCAGGTGCTTTTGGAGCTCATTGGCAGCAATATATGTCACCTGCGACAGAAACTCCGGTGCTTCTACATTGTCCGAAGGATTATCCACGCCGAGAAATCCATGCAGCTTTCCACCGCTCAGAAAGATAGGTACCGTGATCAAGCTCTTGATGCCCTGTGGATGTAGGCAGTCATATTCGATACGCCGTGCAGGATCATCCTTGAGCGCATCCACGTCATCGATAACGTTGATCGCGTTCTTCTGGTTTTTGAAAAGATCTACCCACAGCGCAACGACATCGATAGGAACATTCTGTAAAAGATCAATTTGCGGCGTCACACCCTCTTTGCAGATTTCATAGGTGTTGTTGGTCACGCCATGCTCCCAATCGAACTCAAATATGTATGCTCTATCTGCAGCGTAGTGCTCGTTGATCATTTTCAGCATGACGTTGACAGCTACATCAAAATCCGTTGCCATAATAAGATTTTCAATGCAGGCAACGAGTTTTTTCTCTGCACTTAGGTCGTCCCGCGTTGAGCGAAGTTCGCTGATGTAGTGATTGACATCGAAGGCAAGCTCCATGCGGCAGGTTTTGCCGTTGTAGTCAATAAGGCAGTCGTGTAATGTGAAGTTACCGATCTGCGGATGCTTTCGATTCCATGTGTAGCGACCGTCCGGGCTGCTGCGCAGCAGGTCATTCGTGCAAAATTCGCAAGGCGTATCTTTCCCCTGCAAGTGCTTATAGCACGTCGTACCAGGCGTTGGAGCACCAAAAAATTCGTAGCCGTATCGGTTCAGGTATAGTAGTTCATAGGTGTCGAGATCGCTGATATAAACGATCTCGTCCACCTGATCTAAAACTTTTTGAATATCCACACCGGTTTTCTCCTTGCTTTGTCTCTCTGCATGATCCACCAAGGTTCACTTCTGGCGGATGTTAATTTCACTGCACCACAGGGATTCAGTGTTTTTGCACGTGATGATTATGCGCCTTTTTTATCTCTTTCATTGCCATCATCTGTGGCCTCTGGGGGAGTGATGCCAAGCTGCTGATAAGTCAGCCGAATCAACCGAGCGTAGCGCTTGATCCTGCTCGTATCACCTTCACAGATCGGGCAGCGTGGCTGTTGGCCCTGCTCGACGCGCTCTCGAATCTTGCTGCGCCAGACATGTCCTTCCGGACATTGCCACCAGACCGGCTTTTCACTTATAGCCAAAACATTCTCCGGCTTGAGCAAGTCATTCAGCAAAGGATGCCACTGTTTCGCAATTTGAGGGGCTATCGTGGCAAGATCATTGAATCCGGGTAAAACCGTCCTATTGCTGCAATATGAGCATTCTTCTCCATGGAGGGTGCGCTGAACGACAGTTGTTTTCCATATATGTCCTAATTTGCACTGCCACCAGACAGCCCGTGTGCTGCTGGCACTTACGTCCTGCGGTGTCAGAATGCCATTTTTCTCTGCATCCCACTGCGCTGCGAGAGCAGGGTGGGTGGTAGATAGATCGTTGTAACCAGAAAGCATTTTTGCGCCGCTGCAATACGGGCAGCCACGATCCCGCGCGGCGCGGACACAGATCTGCTCCTTCCATTGATGGTGCAATGCACACCGCCATGCCGCAATGCGGAGGTCTTTCGCCGTCACTATCTGCGGTGTCAGGCTCCCGTTGGCTATTGGGTCCCACTGCGCCGCAAGTTCAGGATGTGTAACGGAGAGACTATTCTTCTTGATGCTTGGGGAACGGCCTGCGCATATCGGACATGCTGTTTTGTACCGGACTCGGTTATACGGCGAAGCCTGCCATGTATGTCCCTGCGGGCATTTCCACCACACTTTTCGATGGGCCTGCTCAAATACGGCCTGTGGGGTGAGACACCCGTTTTTCTTATCATCCCACTCTGCTGCAAGGTCAGGACGGCATGATGCGAGATCATTGATCCCAGCGACAACGGTTTTATTGGCGCAGACGGGGCAGGAGGTGCCTCTATTATAGCGTGCTGCAATGACCGCCTGCCATTCATGCCCTTTTGCACAGCGCCACCAAACCTTTTTATTGGAGCCGTACATGACCTGATTCGGCGTCAATGGGAGGTTCTTCTGTAGATCCCATTCAGCCGCGAGCATTGGCGCTTTTGTGGCAAGGTCGTTGTAGCCGGGAAGGATACGCTCATTGCTGCAATAGGGGCAGGCAGAGCCACGACTGCGCCGGTAAACAGGCGCTTGCCATGTGTGCCCAGCGCCGCAGCGCCACCAGATACGATTGTCCGAGCCGGAGGACACCTGCTGTGCAGTTAGAGGCAGGTTCTTTTCAGTATCCCACTCGTTCAAAAGGTCAGGGTGATCTTCCTGTATGCAGAAGTCATAAAAGGATCGTTTCTCTTTTTTCATGGGTATCGGGTCCTTTCATTGGAGGAGAGCTGAAAGCTGAGGACTACTGATTTCCTTTGCCTCGGTCAATGCCGAGCTGTAAATACGTTTCATCCATCAACTTTTGACAATAAGCAAGTCGTTTCTCACCGACATTTCCGGCGCATACCGGACATCCGGAACGGTGCCGCGGAGAAGTGCGGTTGGCGATGATCGTCCGCCATACATGGCCTTCGTGGCAGATCCACCACGCATAACGGTTACTGCCAGCTAAAACTGTATGTGCAGTAAGGGAACCATTGAGCGCGGGATGCCACTGTGCGGCGATCTCAGGTTCCAGTGTCGCCAAGTCATTGAAACCGGGCCAGACACGCCTGTTTACACAATAAGGACATTTATCCTGATGCAGTACCCGTTTACTGATCACTGATTCCCACTCGTGACCGAGAGGACATTGCCACCAGACCTTTCGACTTGATCCAGCGACCACATCCTGCGGCGTGAGGGAACCGTTACGGCTGGGGTGCCATTGTGCTGCGACACCCAGGGCAATCGTTGCAAGGTCATTGAAACCGGCCAGAACTTTTCGATTCGAGCAATATGGGCATCCGTCGCCTCTCCGCGTTCGGTTCATGACGCTGGCTTTCCACTCATGCCCTTTTTCGCAGATCCACCAGACTTTCTTGTCGCTGCCAGCCGTTACCTGCTGAGGTGTGAGCGTTCCATTTTTCTTCTGACCCCATTGTGCTGCGAGGCTTGGATATGTTGTTGCGAGATCGTTGAAGCCTGTCAGAACCGCATTGTTGGCGCAGATGGGACAACCGACCTTTCCTCGCACTCGGCATTTCGGCGATGCTTGCCATTCATGCCCGAGCTGGCAGTGCCACCACACTTTTTTATCTGTCTTTTCAGATAGCTGCTGTGGCGATACGTCACCGTTTTTAGTGAAGTCCCATTCTTTCATAAGATCCGGACGCAATGTTGCAAAGTCATTGAGGCCGGGAATGATTTTCATATTTGCACAGACCGGGCATCCTCTTCCAGTACTGCGGCCCGAAATGGGAGCCTTCCAGTGATGGCCTTTCTCGCAGATCCAGAAAACGGACTTGTCGGTATGAGGCATGACCTGATCCGGGGTCAACGGTGCATTTGCATCGTAGTCCCACTGCGCCGCAAGCTCAGGATTGCGGGTTGCAAGGTCGTTATAACCAGGCAGCGTTCGCCGATTGTTGCAATAGGGACAACTGCAGCCATTGCTTCGCGACGAGATAGCAGCCATCCACTCGTGCCCTTTCTCACAGCGCCACCAGGCCTTTTTATTGCTGTGAGGCATTACCTGCTGGGGCGTCAGATCTCCGTTTTTTTCAGCGTTCCATTGAGCAGCAATCCCTGGGTTTCTGGTGGCGAGGTCATTGAAACCGGGTAGGAGCTTTTGACTGGAGCAATACGGGCAGCCTCCGCCTTTCCTGACCTGATCCCCGATCACGCGCTGCCAGCTATGTCCGCAGGGACCGCGCCACCACGCTTTTTTTCCAGTCATTGCTGTTACCATCTGAGGAGTCAGAGGAAGATTCTTTTCCTCGTCCCATGTTTCCAGAAGGTCCTGACGGCCATTTTGTATGCAATAATCGTAAAGAGATTGATTCATGCTTTTTCACCCACTGCCTTGAGATGACCTCCGCACCGAGTGCTTGAAACAAAATACGGAGCATTTGCAGAGGCTTTGCGACACTATGTCACATTTTTGAAGTTCTTTTTAGCCTGCCAGTGTAGTGTTCATATCGTCGGGGCTTTCCTTGTTTGCACGTTCCTTGCACATCGGACATTCGCAGCCCAGAGCTGTCCGTGCGTAGATCTGGGCTTTCCATTCATGCCCAGCCGGGCAAAGCCACCACACTGTTTTCTTGGCGCTGTATATGACCTGATCCGGTGTGAGCGATCCATTTTTTTGAGGATGCCACTGTGCGGCAATACTCGGATTAGTTGAGGCAAGGTCATTAAAACCAGCGAGCACTTTTCGACCTGTGCAATAAGGGCAGTCAAAGCGTCTCAGCGTTCGATAGAAAATCAGCATCTGGTAAGAATGCCCCTTTGCACAGCGCCACCATGCGCTGCACCGGCTTCCGCGCGTCACATCGGTTGGAGTAAACGGAGCGTTCTTTTCGGCGTCCCATTCATCGACCAGTTCGAGACGGCCTGTTCGCTGACAATATTCGTACAATGTTTCTTTCATAGCCGGTCTCACCATGTTTCTGCTTGATGTGATCAAAGAAGAGGGGGTATTTCGTGTGCCGCTATGGATTATCCTGCTTTGCGATCTTCTGGTAGCCCAAAAGCGGGATGAACGCAATACTGCTGTTGCAGACCTCGATCAGACCACACACCAGATCGCTGATGAGGAAGCAGTAATAGATGTCAAGCAGTAAGCTGATCGCAAAGGCTGTTAGAAAAGCGCGCAGGACCTGCGGACGGATTTCTGTTGTCACTTCACAGCTTTTCACCTGGCGCATGATCCGTGCGCCCAAGTATATCTTCAGCAGTGCGACTACTGCTTTATAGACCATGAGGGTGATTACTAAAGTGCCATTCGTCTCAGCGATCGTAGAATACAGGATGCCAATTATAATGTGGAACACATCGATAAGAGGCAGAAGCCAAAAAACGATGCCGAAAAGTCTCATTTCCTTTTTCCATTCGGTATTGCTATTTCCCATTCTTACATGTCCTTTTTATCTTTATTTTAAAATCGCATTCCTTCTCCAAGCATTCGGGCATTCCTTGTTCGAGTGCTTGGAGAAGGAGGGAACATTCCGTTTCCGGCCTTCTCATAGAGAATATGGGAAGTAAGCAAGAATGAACTTGATTATTCTACATAGGGGAGGGATGTTGCTTGTGCGTCGGTGCAGTCTGTTGGGCAGAGGTATCACTAACCTGCGGATTTGCAATGCGTTCCCCAGACTCGTCCATATAACGCTTGTATCGCTTGAGCTTTTTCTCGTCGACACGCCCCATGCACACGGGGCAGTTGCAGTAGCCACGGGAACGCGAACTAATTCGTGCTTTCCAAACATGCCCTTCCGGACATTGCCACCACGCTTTGCGGTTAGAGTGCTCTGTTACCATCTGTGGTGTTACCGGTCCATTGAGGCTTGGATGCCACTGTGCCGCAAGCTTCGGTTGCTTTGTTGATAAGTCGTTGAATCCTACAAGGACCTTACGGCCCGCGCAGTAGGGGCAAGCATGGTCCCTTTGTGTGCGGTAAAGGATGATGGACTGATACGAATGCCCTTGCGGACATCTCCACCACACTTTTTTCTCTGCGCCGGCACCGACCTGATCCGGTGTTAACGGTGCGTTTTTCTCCGTATCCCATTCAGCTGCCAGGGCAGGATAAAGCGTTTGCAAGTCGTTGTAGCCCGCTTGTATCACGCGGTTTGAGCACACTGGGCAGCCGCTTCCCATATAAGTTCGTGCAGTGATTATGGTCTTCCATTCATGTCCACGCGGGCAAAGCCACCAAACACGTTTGGTGGAGCCGTATGTCACCTGTTCGGGGGTGAGAGATCCATTTCTGCTTGGGTGCCACTGTGCGGCAATGTCCGGATTATGCGAGGCCAGATCATTAAAACCGGGAAGCACTTTTACTCCCGCACAGTAAGGACAGCCAGAATGCCTTTGCACCCGAGACGCAATTTGCATCCGATAGGAATGCCCTTTTTCACATTGCCACCAGACCTTACGGTTAGAGGATGGAGTGACCTGATCTGGCTGCAGTGACCCGTTCTTTTTGCCATCCCATTGCGCAGCGATCTCAGGAAAGGCTGTCTGCAAATCATTATCGCCGCTTATAACAGCTTTTCCCGCGCAGAATGGGCAGCCAGTGCCGCCTGAGACGCGTGAGGATATCATGGAGCACCAACTGTGGCCCTGATCACAGCGCCACCACACCTTTTTCATCGACCCGCCGACAACCTGTGTTGGCGTAAGATCTCCGTTGCGCACAAAGTCCCACTGTGCCGCGAGCTCAGGGTTTGTTGCTGCAAGCGAGTTTTCATCTGCAATGATTTTCCTGCCAACACAGTATGGACACTTGCTTCCCGCTGTTCGAACTTGGATACTTGTCAGATAACTGTGCCCCTTTTTGCATTTCCACCACACTTTTTTGTGGGTACCTCGCGTCACGTCGTTTGGCGTGAGCGGGGCATTCTTTTGTTGATCCCATTCATCCAGCAGATACCGCATATCGGTTCTGCAGCAATAATCATGCAGCGTTTCTCTCATGGTCCTCACCCCACTTTTCCAGATGTCTTCAAATTTGCCGCTATTTAGTTGCAGTTGAGTAAGCCTCCGGAGAGACGTTCAGATTATCTATGAATGAATCCCTTCTCCAAACGCTCCACTGAGTGTCGAGCGCTTGGAGAAGGCGGGGAGCAAAAGCTCCCCGAGCCTTCCCATAGTGAAAATAGGAGGCAGACTAAGACAATGTCTTAGTTGTCTGCGCGATAAAGGAGCGTCACGATCTGGGCACGGGTACAGACCGCATTGGGAGCGAACTTTCCGTTGCCGGTGCCGCTGGTGATGCCGTTCTGCGCTGCCCATGCGACGGCATCAGAATAGTAATCATTATCGCTTATATCAAGAAATGCTGCGTTTCCTCCGTGGGACGGAGTGCCCGCCGCCCGGTGCAGGAAGGTGACAGTCTGCCCACGGGTCACAGTCGCATCCGGGGAGAAGGTATCCGTACTCGTTCCCTGTGTGATCCCGTTCTCGACGGCCCACAGGACCGCCTTGTAGTAATAGGCGTTAGGGGAGAGATCGGAGAACGGATTGACGGTGCCGGTCGGTTCAGGCGAGCCTGCGGCACGCCAGAGGAAGGTCACCGTCTGAGCACGGGTGCAGCTTGCATGGGGACTGAAGGTATCTATGCTGGTACCCTCGGTGATGCCCTTTTCGACCGCCCACTTGACCGCATCATAGTAATAATCGCTCTGCTTCACATCGCGGAAGCTGATGGCCGTTTCAATCTTGGAGAAGGCCGCGTCCACATTCACCTTGCCAGAAGGCATGGTAAAGGTGTACTTGCCGTTGCCCTGATCGTTCAGGGAGAGGCGATTACCGTTTTGATCGGTGACAGTGAGCTTATCCAGCTTGTAACCATTGTCCGGCTTGGCCGTGATGGTCACAGTGCTACCCTTTGCAGCCGCAGACGGTGTTGTGGACACTGCTCCGCCGGTAATGTGGCTGGGCGCAGAGACAGAATGATTCTGATTCCGGTCGCTCGATCCGCTGGAGCTGGGCTGTCCAGGGCGCACAGGCGTTTCCGTAAAGGTCCACTCGCCGACGAACCTCACGACGGTGTTCTCGACTGTTGCCGTCCAGCCGGAGAAGGTCCATGTGCCGTCCTTGCCGTCCTTCGGAGCGTTGGAGGTCGAACCGGCAGCATAGGTCTTATCCATCGCTGCCTCGGCATCCTGCACACTCTGGTAGTTCTTTGCATCTGTCGGCAGGGTCACTCCGTCCGGGAACTCCGTACCCCAATCGTAAGATACGGTGTAGGTCACAGCCTTCTCCGCCACAGTAATGGTTACTGTATTGCTGCGGGTCTCAGCGGTCTGTTCGCCGGTCGCATTTGCGTTGGTATTGGTGGCTACGACATAGTAGAATCTCGTACCTGCTACCGCCGTATCCGGCGTGAAGGTCGAACCAGTTTCACCGGAGATCGGCGTACCATTCTGGTCATCCTTGGAGCTTGCCTCATACCACTGATAGGTGATCTTGCCGCTGTCATCAGCAGTCGTTTCACCGTTCAGTGCTGTCGCGCTATCTCCAACCGTGTAGTTGGCGTCTGTCAGCGTGATTGCCGCAGGCTTGGCAGCGTCTACCTTGAGTGTTTCCGTAAAGGTCCATTTGCCGCTGAACTTCACAACGGTGTTCTCAACCGTTGCCGTCCAGCCGGAGAAGGTCCATGTGCCGTCCTTGCCGTCTTTCTGTGCGGTGGAGGTCGAGCTGGCGGTGTAGGTCTTATCCATCGCCGCTCGTGCCTGTTCCTCGGTGTCATAGGGGCGATCGTCCTGCGGAAGTTTTGCGTCCGAGGGGGCTTCGCCGTTCCACTCATAACGAACGATGAACGACTTTACGGAAACAGGCTCCTGTACAGTGATCTGCACCGTATTGCTGCGGGTCTCAGCGGTCTGTTCGCCAGTCGCGCCTGCATTGGTATTGGTCGCCACGACATAGTAGAAGCGCGTACCTGCCGCTGCCGTATCCGGCGTGAAGGTCGGAGCTGTTTTGCCCTCAAGCAGTGTGCCGTTCTGGTCGTCCTTAGAAGTTGCCTCGTACCACTGGTACGTTATCTCGCCATTGTCCGTAACCGTCGTTTCGCCGTTCAGTGCTGCTGCACTATCTCCAACCGTGTAGCTGGCGTCCGTCAGCGTGATCGCCGCAGGCTTGGCGGCGTCTGCCTTGAGTGTTTCTGCAAAGGTCCATGCGCCGGTAAACTTCACGACAGTGCCCTCGACCGTTGCCGTCCAACCGGAGAAGGTCCATGTGCCATCCTTGCCGTCTTTCTGGGCGGTGGAGGTCGAGCTGGAAGTGTAGGTCGTATCCATAGCCGCCAGCGCCTTTTCTTCGGTATCATAGGAATGATCGTCCTGCGGAAGTTTTGCATCCGCGGGGGCTTCACCATCCCATTCGTAGCAAACGGTGAACATTTCTACAGGAACAGGCTTCCGTACGGTGATCTGCACCGTATTGCTGCGGGTCTCGGCGGTCTGTTTGCCGGTCGCCTTTTCGTTGGTATTGATCGCTACAACATAGTAGAAGCGCGTACCTGCCGCGGTCGTATTCGGCGTGAAGGTCGAACCAGTTTCGCCAGAAATCTGCGTACCATTCTGGTCATCCTTGGAGGTTGCCTCATACCACTGGTAGGTGATTTCGCCATTGTCCGTAACCGTCGTTTCGCCATTCAATGCTGTTGCACTATCTCCAACCGTGTAGCTGGCGTCCGTCAGCGGGATCGCCGCAGGCTTGGCAGCGTCTACCAGAGGCTCATCCTTTTCCCACTTGGCGTAATAGGTCTTATCCCCAGCAGTATCGGTCCCGATCGCCGTCACCGCTTCGCCGGAGAAGTCCGGCGTCGGATACCAGCCACCGAAGATGAAACCTTCCTTCGTGGGAATGGGTAGCGTCAGGCCAACGCCCACACGATAGGATTCGTAGTTGCTCTGATTCGGTATGCTGCCGCCATCCGTATGATAGGTGACCGTGCATACCTGCGCAGCCTGATCCACCTTCAAGAACCAGCCCGCCGTTCCTTCCTTTACAGGCAGCACAGTGTTTCCATTCAAGGTGGTCACTGCGCCATATTCCTGCGGACGCGCCACCATCAGGGTCGCGACCGTCATGCCGTTTGTCACTGCGCTCTCTGTTTGCAGGGGCAGGCGCTTGCCCTTCAGTTCGTTTTGAATCGTGATCGTCCCAAGGGTCTTGAGGTAGAGTTCCTGCATCTCCTCAAAGCCGGTGATCGTTACCTCCTTGCCGCCCTCCTGATAGATCGCGGCACCCTTCTGCGCGGTATTGTCGCGGAAGCTGCCACCGGAGATGGAAAGCGTTCCATTGGTCCAGACAGCGCCGCCGTTTCCGTCAGAGGTGTTGCCCTCATAGCTGCCGCCGGAGATGGACAGGCCGTTGGGCGTGTAGAGCACGCCGCCGTCGCCCTTGGCGCGGTTATTCCGGAACACGCCGCCCTTCAGGGATACACTGGCGCTCGCCTTATCCTGATAGGCCACGCCGCCCTTTCCCGCCGTGCTGTTATTTTCAAATGTGCCGCCGGTGATGGAGAGCGTTCCCATATTCAGCCAGAATACGCCGCCGTTATCCCCACTCTTGTTGTTTCGGAACTCGCCGCCTTCAATAATGGACTTTGCCGAGTGATCCAGACAAACCGCAGCAAAACCACCGGAATTATTTCCAGATACTGCGCCGGCTTTTGCCGTGAAGGCGGAAGCGTCCCGGATATGCGCTGCACCGCCAAACAAAGCGACATTGCAGTCCCGGATCTCGCCGCCGTTGAGCGCAAGGTTTCCGTTGCTGATCTGGACCGCACCGCCGGCAGGAACGATATCGTCCACCCTTGTGCTATACGCATTGGCCTGATTGTCGTTATTTTGCAGGACCGCGCCGCTGCCAAGGGTCAGCTGTGCCTGCGTCCGGGTCAGGATCAAAGGTCTGCCGGCCTTCATTCCGCTGTTCGTTGTACCTCTTTGCAGGATGTCGTCCACAGCGCCGGTCCAGTTCGCGCCGCCGTCCAGCGTGATATTCTTTACCGTCAGGTCGGCGCTATCACGCAGGGCGATGAACTCGTTGCCGTAGCCGTTCCCGCGATCCATGCGGTGTCCGCCGCCGTCCAGCGTCAGCTTTTTGCCGGAAATAGAGATCGCCTGCGTGACGGTCACATCCTTGCAAAGCTGTACGGTGCTTCCATCCGGCGCGTTCTCAATGGCCTCTGCCAGGCTGCCGTAGCCGGAGCCGTTTACAATGGCCACAAAGCTGCCCACCTCGATCTTTGCAGTGGCAGACAGGACCTCGTCACTCGTTTTTCCCTTGCTGTCCATCAGATAGGCCGCCGCGGCGTAGCTGCCCGCCGCCGTGGGCAGATAGCTTGCACCGTCCGCGCTGGGAATCACGGTCTTTTCACCGTTTTCGCCCAGCTTGTACCAGCGGTATCGGACGGTATGCGCCCCTGCTGCCGCCTTAACGGTCAGCGGCTGGATCGTGTCGCTCTCCCCGTAGGCAGCGCCCTTGGGAGAGATGAGCATGGTAATGGCCGGGAAACGCACCTCCACTTGGAAGGTGGCTGTCAGGTTCGTTCCACCTACCGCGGCAGTCACAGTCTGCTGTCCGGTCACAGACGGGTCATACCCGCTGAGCGTCACATTCTGTGCCTCCAAGCGGCTGCCGTCCTTCATGAGCAGCGTGACCTGCAAGCCGGTATCATCCAGTTCTTCGCCCATGAGATAGCTCGTCTTCTCCGGCGGCGTCAAGCGCACCTTCTGCACCTGCGCCTCCAGTCCGGCCACCGTATACCCCGGAATGGGCGAACTCACTGTTCCAGCAAGGCCAGACGATAGATAGACCAGTCCGCCGGAGACTGCGGGGAATGCCCCGGCCTCCACATTTAGGCCGTCCAGAGAGGAATAGCCTGTCATGTACACATTTTTCAAGTTCGAGCAGGCGGTGAACGCGTCCTTTCGGATGCTCGTCACCGTTTTGGGGATGGAAACACTGTCCACGCTGCCGCCTGCTCCCGCAAACGCATTGGACGCAATGCCCGTTACGGTATAGGCCACGCCGCCCACCGTCACAGTTTCGGGAATCTCCGCCAGAGAGCCGCCGCTCCCCAGTGTGGGGTCATAGGAGGAGAGGACGCACTGCGTCGTGCCCTCCATCGCCTCAAAGCGGAACGGGCCGCTGGTGATATACTGCAAAACGGTGATGTCCAGCTCCGCATAAATGGTTGGCTTGTCCTTCAGTGCAAAGCGCAGCTTCTTGCTGCCCGCCGTTTTGCTCAGCGTCTCCACGCCGCCGACGGAAGCTCCGTCTATCACAGAAAGCGTATACTCGTCTGCCGTCAGCAGCTGTTCGGTGCCGTCTGCCCGCACCTGCTTGACGGTCAGATCGGTCAGATCCAGCGCGTCGCCAAGGAAATACTGCGTTTTTACATTCGCGCCCTGCTCCAGCTTCAGGGACGTGACCGCCTTCTCCGCCGTCACCGAGAAGGATTTGTTCAGGGAGCTATGCTGCACCGTCAGGTTCGTCGTTCCCTCCGCAAGTACGCCGGAAACGGTAAACTCGCCGGGCAGCAGATACCACTTTTCTTTGCCGTCAGTAACCAAAACCTGTACATCCGATGTGTTCATATTGTCGCCGGCATAATACTTCTTCTGTGCGGCAGTCACCTGAACGATCTCGGTGGCCGTCCGGTCATTGGCCTTCACTGTGACCGGGTAGCTCGCGGTAAGTCCCGCGTAGCGCAGGGTCACTTCCTTCGTTGCCGCAGAGGTGAACACATCCACGCTCCGATCCAGAGCGCTGGCCGGAATAAGGGCGGTGCTGCCGTCCGTATAAGAGATCACAGCCTCGATGCCGCGCAGGTCCAGCTTATCGCCCACCTGATACTGCTTTTTGGCGCTGTCGGTGCTTACGCTCCAGCCTTCGATCTCCTTGCTCTTGACTGCGTAATTCTCATAGAATCGGAACTCTTTCGCCGTTGCATAGCCCGCGGACAAGTCCATAAACTCCTTTGTTCCCACCTTCGTGGTTTTGAGCTTTACATAACCTGCAAGGGCGGGGCGCTCAAACTCCAGACTTTTTTCCTTCGTATTGGCGTCCCAATCCTTCGTGGCAGCGGCAAGCTGCCAGTTTTCTCCGTCCGTGCTGGTATAGATCTCGATGCCGCGGATCGCGCCCTCCATATCGTGGGGCAGATAGGACATGGCAGACAGATAATGGGGCTGATCGAACTGCAAGACAAACTCATAGGCGTGCTTCGGCACCCACTTGCCGCTGCTGTCCTTCTCAAAGCCCTGCGCATAGTTGTTTGTCCAATGGGTATTGATATTGCCGTCAAAGGCTTTGTCCGCGGGATTGGCATCCGGATGGCTGACAATGGTGGAACTGCCCTTCAGCTTGAGGTAGCTGCGCTCCGGCGTACCCTCGTTGCTGGTGTATTTCACCTCGATATGGGGGCTTGCCAGCACAGTACCAGTGGCCTTTTTCCGCAGCCACACTGTCGTATCACCCGGGAAGGTGCTCTTGGTGGTCAGTGCTGACCAGGTCGTTCCGCTATCCGTGGAGTATTCCAGACCGGACTGGAGATTGAGGAACACATCCTCGTTATCGTCCGGCGTGTTGGTCTTTGCGTTGCTGACCGGCGCAGTCCCTGTTGTAATATCTATGGTATGGATGTTTTTTGCGCCCAGGAAGCGGAACTGAATATCATGTGTATCCGTAATGGCGGCAATCTCCTGCGCCGTAAGCTGACGGGAAACATCCCCCGGCTGCCGCGTCCAGGTGGCCCAGTCCTGTCCGCCGTTCAGCGAATACTCCAGCGCCGTCTCGCTGTCCTTGTAGCTGGAGTTCAGCGTCAGTGCGCCGCTGTCAAAGGAAAAGCTGGCCGCCTTGAGGATGCGGCCTTTCAGATACGCCGCGACATTCTTCACCTGATCCGGCTGATCCAAGCCGCTGGACTGATAATCCGCGATGGCGTCATCCAGCGTTTTACCCGCCAGCGCCACGATATCCGTCTTGGTGGAAACGGACGTGCATTTCTTTTGCAGACAGTTGACAAGATAATCGTGCATGGGCAGCGGATACCATTTCAGGGCCGCAGCCGCTTTCTCTGCCAGCGCATAGTAATCCTCGTCTGTTTTTCCTGCCTGCTCATAGGCTCTTGCAAGGCCGTCAAAGGCGGAGAGGTTGAAGCTCTGCGCCTCCAGCGCCTGCTGATAAAGTCCGATGGCATCCCCGCTTTTGCCAGCCGCCTGCGCAATTTCTGCCATATAGGCAAGATTCTCCGCCTTGGCGTAATCCGTGCCATGCTTGCCCCGCACAGCGTCCATGCCGAGGAAGATGTACGCGCCGTTATCATAGCTGGTGTAGGGAAGGTCGCCCCAGCCGCTGGGGATGTGGGTATGACCGTCGTCCTTGCTGGAGCTCTGCTGGATATGGTAGACATCATAGCCGTGCCACCACACCACCATGCTGTTGTCCGCCGAATCCTCCGTATACCGATAATAGGTCAGATGCGCCGGCTGGGTCAGCGTAGTGCATGGGATACCAAAGGCATTGAAGGCAACAGTACTGGTGCAGGAGATGTTGACGCACACGCCGCCTACCTCCAGCCAGACCCACATAGGCGGATAATACTGTCCGTCTGCCGTCGCCCATTCATCCCCTGCCTTGCTGGGGCCGTAGGGCAGGTCGAAGTTGAAAACATCGTTATGGAGGGAGAAGGTGTATTTGTCGTTCCATTTTTGCCGGTTCGCCTCGGTAAAGTACGGGCTGCCGATGTTATTGGTGGGCAAAAAGCTCGTGACCTTGTAGGGAAACATGAGTCCGTAGGCTGGAACATCTTGGGATCTCACCTGCTTGGGCGAGTTGGTATAGCTATCCGCGGATTCCTTCCAGACCTTGGCACGGATATAGTAATGCGCCCATTGGAGCTGGTCGTTGTCTGTGGGTGCGCCCATCACAAGGCGCATCTCCTCCACATTCAGTTTGGAGAACTCCACTGCCAGCATCTTGTGCAGATACCAGTTCTTATAGATCTCATACCGTTCCACCGGCTCGGACTGGCGGCGCCAGTTGAAGCCCACCATGCCGGAATTCACCCACCAGTCATAGACGGGTACGCTGTGGGTCAAGGCAAGGGCTGCCATCATTCTCTGATACAGCGCCTTATTTTCGCTCTCCGTGGTGACATCCGTCTTGTACTTGGCATAGAGCCTGCTCAGCACCGCGAAGCTATCCAGATAGTTCTGCGCTGTAGGCGTCTTATTGGTGTCATACCGCCCATTCGCCTCCGGCTCGCCGCCGTACACATAATACCGGAGCATCTGGGCATCGCCGAACAGCCACTCCATGCACGCGGCAAAGTTCTCATTCTGCTCCATTTTCGCGGTCAGTGCGTCATAGCCTGCCTTTTCCACCAGCCTGCGCTGAAGCAGCAGCGTTTCATAGGCCGGGTCCGCCGCTTTGTCCGCCGCGGTTCCGGTGAATTGCGCCAGCTTTGTGTCATACTCCGCGAGGGTCAGGATATTCTGACTGCTATATAACACCGCCAGCTTCGGCTGAGTGGTCTCCGGTGCGCTGCCGTGAACAGCGACCGGTGCTTTCGTGCTCTGCTCATATTCCAAAGCGAGGCTCAGCGGCGTTACTGCGCTTGTCAATACCAGTGCAGACAGCGCACCGGAAATAGGCTTTTTCAAGTCCATTTTCTCGATCCTCCGTTTTGTTTCATTCTATATTTGTAGGAACCCAAAGCTATGGGACGCCATAGATCTGTTTGGTAAATGTTTTTAAAGGAGAGCCTGCTTCTCTCACTCCACGCATTCTTGATCTTCTTCGTCGCTTTCCCTCTGGAACTTTCGCCGTTCTCTGTCAACGAGAACGCAGATGGCTGCGATGCAGCAGGTCAGCAGCACATCGTCTGTCAGCAGCGCCGCAAACGCAATGATGACGAGCCCTACCTGATAGATAAGATAGATGCGCGGCTCTTTTTTCTTCAGGAGTCGGCATACAAGAAACGCCGCGCTCAGCAGGAGAAGCGCCAAAACAAGAATGCTCCTCATTTTCATAAAATTTTTCCTTTGCTCATGGTCTTACTTCTTCTCCAGGTACCCCACAAAGTCGGATATCTGGAGAAGAAGGGGACGTTACCGTCCCTTTCTTCAAAAATGCTGGAAAAGAGTTAGAAAAAGTCTAACAAACGATTGAAGTAAAAAGTTCACTTAATGCAACCTGATTCAATTTGAATTACGGATGCTATGAACACTCCCCGCAGCTTACTTGCTGCTGCGGTACAAGAAGGTGACGATCTGGCCGCGGGTGCAGGGCGCATTGGGAGCGAACTTGCCGTTGCCGGTACCGGTCGTGATGCCACTGCGCACCGCCCATGCGACGGCGTTGGCGTAATACTCGTCTGCCGCCACGTCGCTGAAGCTCGCGCCGTTTGCAGCGGGAGAGCCGTTTGCACGATACAGGAACGTCACGGTCTGAGCGCGGCTCACCGTAGCACCCGGCGCGAAGCGATCCGCGCTGACGCCGGTGGTGATGCCGTTTTCAATGGCCCAGAGAACTGCGTTATAGTAATAGTCCGAACTGCTGACGTCCTTGAAGGGATTCACCGTGGACTTGGGGGCGGGGCTGCCCGCGGCGCGCCACAGGAAGGTCACCATCTGCGCGCGAGTGCAGGAAGCGCCGGGGCTGAAGGTCGTGGCGCTGGTACCCTCGGTGATGCCCTTTTCCACCGCCCACTGGATCGCATCGTAGTAATAATCACTCTGATTCACATCGCGGAAGCTGACAGCGGCTGCGATCTTGGAGAACGAGGCGTCCACGCTGACCTTGCTGCCCGGCATGGTGAAGGTGTACTTGCCGTCGCCCTTATCGGAGAGGGACAGGCGATTGCCGTCCTTGTCGGTGACGGTGATCTTGTCCAGCGCATAGCCCTCGTCAGGCTTGACGGTGAGCGTCACGGTCGTGCCCTTGGAGGCGGAGCCGGGCGTCACGGAAACACTGCCGTTATCGAAGCGAGGCACGCTCACGGGATAGCTGCTGGTGGTGCCGGAGCTGCTGGAGCCGATATAGCGCCATACAGCAGTGAGAGTTGCATCCTTGGTGACGGTATAATTTGCGCCACCTGCATAAGTATTGACGCCATCGGTCCAGTGTACGAACGCATATCTGCCGCTGCGGGTAGGCGTGGGAAGGGTGATGTTCTCCCCTTCGTTTGCGCCGCGATTCTCCGTAGCGGTCTCACCATTGTTGGCATAGTTCAGCGTAATCGTAAAAGCAGTTTTCTTCCAAGTAGCGGTCAAAGTCGCTTCCTTTGTCACGCTGTACGCATCGCCACCCTGATAGGTCGTGGTGCCTTCTGTCCAGCCTTGGAATGCATAGCCGCTGCGGGTGGGCGTGGGAAGGATCACGATGCCGTTTTCAGCAACGGTGAGCACCTGATCCGCAGTCTCGCCGTCATTGGCGAACTTCAGCGTCACGGTATAAGTCTTTGCGGTCGAGGAAGTCAGATCGGTGACGGTGCCGCCGCCAGCCTTCTTTGCCGCTTCCTTGGCAGCCTCAACGGTAGAGTAGTAGCTGTACGGAGCATCTCCCTTGCCGGTATTCAGCTCGGCATTCAGGTTCTTCAGATATTCCTTTTCCACCGGAGCGGAGAAGGTGCCGCCGGTCACGCCGATCTTATTGTCGGTGCTGCTCTCCGGGCGGCGCATCTTGACGGGAGCATTACCGTCATCGGTGACGATCTTCACATCGCCGCCAACAGCAACCTTATCCTCAGTCGCAGCACCGGGATAGTTGCTGACACTGTCGTACACGATGCCATGGCATCCTTCGTCGATCTTTTTGTCGCCGACCCAGCCGGAGACTGTACCGGTGGTGACGATCTCACCGCCCGTGATATTGGCGCTGCCCGCACGGATGAGGACACCAACGCCGTCCTTGATCAGGAACTTACCGCCCGTGATGTTCAGCTTGCCCTGCTGGGGATGATACACGCCGCAGGCGATGTAACCGGCAGACTGGATATCGCCGATCATGGTGCCGCCGGAGATATTCATGGTCGTACCGCCGCAGTCCTTCGTGCTGTTCTTGGTGCCGTTGCCGCCGATAACTGCGTTATCCTTTGCTTTCAGGACGCCGCCTTCAATGTTCAGCTCCGCACCATGATACAGCGCATAGGCGGCAAACTCCTGTGCCAGAATGTAGCCGCCCTTCACGGTGATCTTGGAGTTGATCGCCTCACCGCCAAGGGTGGGATTGCCCTGCGCGTAGATACCGCAATCGCTGGTGGATTCTACACTGCCGCTCTCCAGAACGATCTCGCCGCCGCTGACTGCGCAAAGGGCATACCCAGCGGCAGTGATCTTACCGGAGGTGTAAGCCACGGTATGATCATCGTTCACAACCGGTGCTGCCATGACGGTGCTGTCCTTGACGGTCAGCTTACCGGCCACAATCACTGCGTTCTTCGCATCGGCAGCATTCTGGATGTTCTTACCTGCCAGATCCAGCGTGATCTCCTTATCGGCAGGAACTCTGACACTCTCCGTCGCATCCTGCTTCAGCACAACAGTATCGCCGGTCTGAGCTGCGTTGATGGCAGCAGCGAGTGTCTTGTAGTTCTTCGCGCCAACACTTACCACAGCCTGTTCTGCCGGGATTGCGGACACGGTGCCGCTGGTAGCATCAAACTCAGCAGAGGGATCGATGTATTCTTCCGCAGGAGCTGTTGTAAATTTACCGCCAGAAACAGTGATTTTGGCTGTTTCATCATTCTTTTTGGTGGTATAGGCACCATTGTCGTAGTTGCTGGTCTTTATTTCTCCGGTAATTTCAGCATTACCGGTTACTTCAACCTGCGGCTTTGCCGAGCCACCGTCGTAGTTCACCGCGGCGACATCCCCAGTTATCTTGCCTCCGGAAATAGTAGTTTCACCAGCAAATTCCGTCCCCTTTTCGACATAGGCCCAGGTGTAAACATTGCCTTCAATCTCACCACCCTCGATTTCCGCAGTTTTCCAGTTCTGGATGGCCTGATCTTCGGAAATAATCTTGCCGCCAGTCACTGTCAGGGTTCCAGTATCGTCATTTTTCATGGCGATCATTTTGTCCTGACGAATAGTGCCACCGGACACGGTTGCTTTACCGAGGTTGCGAATGCAGGAGGAAT
>OKRW01000942.1_pt1 | contig 27060 bp, 49 predicted proteins | sample 1601151 | NCBI WGS metagenome assembly OKRW01 (sample SAMEA3541471, study PRJEB24748) | human gut metagenome | biome: human gut; feature: human-associated habitat; material: faeces | place: China | collected 2012 | reverse complement strand
GGATTCGAACCCCCGACCTGCTGATTACAAATCAGCTGCTCTACCGGCTGAGCTACACCAGCATCTAAACCGACACTGCCGTCAACCCCTTCGGATCTGCAGCGCTGGGTTCCGACCGCTCGATAATAATAGCAAAACAGACACAATTTGTCAACAGTTATTTTTGTGATCGGGCGGAAAATTTTCACAAATGTATCCGGCAGAGTGCCGTATTTGCTTTATCGGCCATTCTGTGGTAGAATGCAGGAGCATATCCATGCAGAGATACAAACGGAATGGAGCATCAAATGAGAACAGCCCGCAGAAACAAAACAGCGCTTATCCTTGTCACAGTGATCCTCGCCGCACTCGTAGCCGCGCTTGTAATAGGCCTGCTGAGCAAAAAAGAGCCGGAGGATCCGCACAAGGGGCAAGTGTATATATACGACGGGTTTGACTGGATATGGATGACGCCGCTTGAGGGCGTCCCCGCAAACGAGCTTACCGAAGAATCCTTTTCTTCAAACGACGGACGCATCGAATATACAGGGACCGACTATGACGTTCTTCGCGGAGTAGACGTTTCGGAGCACCAGCTTGATATCGACTGGAAGCAGGTCGCCGCATCCGGTGTCGACTATGCCTATATCCGTGTCGGCTGGCGCGGATACACCGAGGGCGGGCTTTTTGAGGACGTGTATTTTGAACGCAACATTCAGGGTGCGCTCGATGCGGGACTGCACGTTGGCGTGTACATGTTTTCTCAGGCTGTGACAGTCCAGGAGGCAATTGAGGAGGCGGATTTCGTCCTTGAGCGCATTGGGAAATATAACGTCACGCTGCCGGTCGTATTCGACTGGGAGAAAATAGAGGCGGCCGAGGCGAGGAGTCACGGGCTTACGATGGAACTGCGGACAGACTGCGCGAGGGCCTTCTGCGAAACGGTCAAAAGTGCCGGGTATGTGCCGTGTGTGTACTTCAACCGTAATCTCGGCTATTATGGCTACGATCTGACGAGGCTTACCGATTACGAATTCTGGTTTTCCCTGCCAGAGAGCGGCTTCCCCAATTTCTATTATGCGTGTGACATGTGGCAGTACAGCTTCACTGAAACCGTCCCCGGCATCGCCGAGCCGACGGACATGAACCTGTGGTTCATAGCGAAGCCCGCGGCATCACCTGCACCGGAAACGGAGAAATGAGAAACTAAATACTTGAAATTTTGCTGTAGATGATATATACTTCTCTACGGTATGCCGGTGTGATGGAATGGTAGACGTAGCGGATTCAAAATCCGCCGGTGGCGACACCGTGTGGGTTCGAGCCCCACCACCGGTACCAAGAATTATTATCAATGGTGGGCTGCTTTGCTTCAGCCTGCCGAGGCAAAAAAAGAACCGAGCGGAATAACCCGCTCGGTTCTTTTTTCTCTATTCTTTTGTGTCTGCGGGTGCAGCCTATATAACTGCTTCCATTTTGGAAGCAGTTGCTACCCCGCGTAGGTACGCAGGCCTTCAGCTGCTCGCGGCGCGTGTTGCTTATTCGTTCTGAGTTTCGTCTGCTTCTATAATTTCAACAGGCGGCTCATGGTCTGAATCTATCTTGTCTTTATAATTTCTGAGCCACTTCTTGAGCCATTCCGGGATAGGCGCGCCGAGCTTTCCAGCGTTCTCAATTATGCTGCCCAGCTCTGTGATTATGTACCAGAGCAGCACGACCGGCGTGATGAGCGTCCCGAACGTTATGCCGATGTCTATGCCGGCACCGTTAATTATTACACTAATTGCTATATCGCAGAGCGCCGCCACAAGCACGGCGACGATCTCGCCCAGCTTGTGCCACAGTCCCGCTCTCGCTACGGCGGACGACCAGTCCCCGGCGCTCTTCGCGGCCCAGGTTCCCGTGGCATAGTCGAGGACTATACAGGCGACCCAGATTATCACAGCCCAGCCTACCCAGCCCCACAATGCTGTGAGGAATGCGATAGCTGCGACGATCCATGCCTTGAACTGTAAGGCTTTTTCAGGTGCATTCATTTTTGTTTCTCCTTCATGTTGTCAAAAATCATGGTTTTTCGTGCATATAGTTACTTGCCGCGCCGGTTCATGTCAGAATTTTCGTCATTTCTGTCCACCTCCTATCAAGCTCTTGTACGTGGCCGCGCCGCAGATGCCGTCAGCTTCAAGGCCGTGCTCCGCCTGATAGGCCATGAGCATATTGCGCGTCCTGGTTCCGAACTCGCCGTCGATCCACTTAGGATCATAGCCAAGATACTTCAAGGCCGCCTGAAGCATCGCAACAACCACGCCGGTCTGGCCGTCCTCCAGCATGGGCAGCTCGACAGTGACATAGCGTGTCGGCTTCTTTGTGGCCGGCACCGTGTCCGGTTCTGCCCCGGTGTAGCGCAGTACGCAGTCCCACGGATAGTTGTAGTATCCGCGCGTGTATATCTCGCGCCCGGTCTGGTCGCCGGTCCGGCCTCCGGTCGTGCCGCCGTACTCGTTGATGCTCGCCTGTACGAGCTGCCCACCGCCTATATACAGGGCGGTGTGGTGGACGTGGTTTAAGAGCACGTCGCCGCGCTCAAGCCCCGTGCCTGTCGCAAGGTCGACGCTGCCGGTCGCATCCTCGAAGCCATGCCTCAGCATGTCCCCGCGCATGTTGCCCGTGTAGGTGCAGCTGAGAGGCAGTCCCGCTCTCTTGAAGCAGTCTATTACAAGGCTGCTGCAATCGTAGTCAGGCCCCCAGCGGTTGGCCTGATCGTAGCCGTGGCTGTCGTCCGCCGCTATCTCCAGCGCGCGGGTCACTGCATTGTCTATAACTCCCATGATGATTACTCCTCATAAAGGATGGTCAGGCCGTAAGCCTTGGCGACAGCGTGCTCGAGTATGCAGCCTCTGGCATTCTTCCATCCTTTGCAGAAATACGCCGCATGGCAAAGGCTCATGTTCGTTATAGACCTCGCAAGGAACAACAGCGGAATATTGACGACACCGCGTTCCTTGCATTTTGCGTCGCTGTACCATTCATCCGTGAACAGTGTGTTCACTACCTCGTAGCCCTTGCTCTCAAGCGCGGCTATTGCCCGCTCTCGCGTTGCTACAATTTCCTCTTCGGGTTTGCCGTTCATCGGCTGTGATAGCATTGCTTTCATCTGGTTTTCCTCCTTATGTTACTGTCGTAAATCTTGAGAGCAGCCACCCTGTCGGGTCTACACTCTCCTGGGCATCTTCCGTCAGCAAACCGCTGTCGGTCTTATCGTCGTCCATTACTCAGTTACCTCCTCACTCCGTATACTCCACGCCGTACCGGTCGAACAGAGCCTTGACCCGAGCGTCCTTGAGTATCTTCTTCTGCTGCCCCTGATTCAACGCGTCATAAACCGTTTGCAGTGCGGTCTTGGTGTCGGCGGCTACTTCCTCCGCAGCTATCGTCCATTTGCCTTTACTCATTGACCGTCACCCCCAGCACGTTCAAGGCGTTTTGCATGTCCTGCTTTTCCTCATCAGTTCCACCCTGCTTTATTTCCGCGATTTTGGCAAGGATGACATTCTTCCGTTCTTCTATCGTCATTCAGCATTCACCCCCAGCGCTACCTCTATCTCCGATAAAGCCGCTTCGTACTGCGCATTCTGCGCCGCCACGTACGCCGCCTGTGCCACGTATGCTTCGCCCAGGTTTTTCCACGGTGCTGCCATGTTCGTGAACACCTCTCCGTCCTCACGCGTCCATGTCTCGCCCTCGGGGACGAAGCGGTAACTTTCTATCCATTCCGGGCACTTGCCGTCGAATTCATTCGTCTCTATTGCCCTGCGTCCATCTGCTGCGGAGACGTAACATTTATAATCGCTGTCTATGTAGATCGTCATGCTGCGCCCCCTCATTCAAGCCAGATGTTATAGATTTTGCCGGCAGAATATGATCCTACGACTTTAATGTACTCCGAGTCTGTCAGCGCCGATATATCGCACTGCACCGTATTCCGGGCAATTGCGCCCTGCGCTGTGCTGGTAACCTTTGCTGTCCAGTTCGTGTTTGTGAGCATAAGGCCGGAAGCGGCATCCGTGCCGACGCCAAATCCCATGCCGTAGTTCCCGCCGTAGTTGTATGAGCACTCAAAATCGACACACAGTTTTGTATAGCCACTCAACGCGACGGCGGGGTCGATATAGAATGCTACGCCGCCGCTTTCGGAGTTGCCAGACCAACTGATTGTGTCGCTTGAAACTGTCGGCGCAGAAATCATGCTGTTGCTGTTGCTCTTGATCGAGTACCCAGACGTCAGCCCCGAGCCATTTTTAAAGATATAGAGCCCATACGTCAGCGTCACGATCTCAACTTGCCCCTCAGCAGTGATGCTCACGGCCTTGCTCGTGCTCTTGCTGCCGCTGACCGCCTTGACCGTCCACGTCCCGGCGGTGGGGATAACAAATAGTGCTTTACCGGTCGTATCCTTTGCTGTCAGCGTCACGCTGCCGTTTGAACAGGTGCAGACGCTCCCCGAGGGGTATGTCACGCCGATCACAGCATAGACGGCGGCGACGGTGACGATCCCGGTCGTGAATACACCCTCTCCGACGGCGGTCTGGACGGATGCCGATGGAATTACAGTCTTCGCCGCTTGAACTGGCAGCTGCTTCGTTGCGGACTTAGTCCCGGCGGCGACTACGCCCGCGGCCTGTGTGGCCGAGGCGGCGATCTTCCCAGCAGCGTCGACCGTTATTGTGGGCGTAGCCTGCGTAACGTCGGCAAGGGCGCCGGTCTTGATCTGCTTGTCTCCGGCATAGAACTTTTTACCGCTGCGTACATCTGCGGCCTGCGCGTTGGCGAGGGCAAGCTTTGAGTTAGTCAGTCCTCCGCCGCCCATGATGCCGTTGCCGAATATCTCGCTCATGCTGTCACCTCCGTGATGCTCACCTGCACGGTGATTGCCGCAGTGGGTTTATCTCCGACTGCATAAGCGGTGATAGTTCCGGCGTTGTTGCCAAATACAAGGCCGTAGCCGCCATCCATTGCTCCGTTCATAACAGTGGTGTCGGGATCAATGTCAATACGGCTATTCGCTGTGGCGCCGTTGATCGTGACCGTCTGCGAGTACGGTGATGCGCTGCCCGTCCACGATGTGACCGGCAGCGTGACTGTTGCCGTTTTTATCGCGGGAGCTGCGCCGACCATCTCGGGGGTGTAATCCCCGTTTGCTGGCACCACGGTGCCACTGCGTCCGTTGAACGTTATCACGCCGCCGCCAGCCGCTGCAGCGGCCTGCTGCGCCCAATACTTTGAATTATTGTTGTGGGTTTCGTCGGAAGCAGGTACGGCCTGTCCGCCTCTGGTTCCAACTGCCCATGCTTCGCTGTTCTGCGCCGACTCTCCTGCATTCTCCTCGGACTCGGCCGCCGAAGCAGCGGAAGCGCTTGCTGTCTGCGCTGCTGAGGCGGCGAGTTGCTGACTTGCTGCCGCCGCCTCAGCGGAAGTCTGCGACGCTGCGGCGCTTTGACTGCTGTTTTGTGCCGAAGTTGCGCTATTCTCTTCGGATTCAGCCGCTTGCGTTGCCGAAGCTGCCGCCGCCTGTTCAGATGCCTCAGCCGCTGCTTCCGAGTTTGCTGCCTGAGTTGCCGACTGTGCGGCTGCCTGAGCATATTCGCTGGCTTTTTGGATGTCAGGGATTGCTTTGACTATCTCGGCGAGCGTTTCGGCCAGAACATTGAAATAATCCGAGCTTTCAATCTCGCCGTCGCTTACCGCACTTGCTTCGACAGCGAGCACCCATGCGAAGCTTGAAAGCTTTTCGGCGCTCTGCGTGTAAAACTCAAGTTCGATATACACATCCCCGCTCACGGTCAGCGCCTGTGCCGCAAGCTGGATCGTAGCGACGTTGCCGTTCATGGTGACGGCTGCGGCCTTGTTCTCGGTCGTGTCATACCAGCCTATAGTTCCGTCTGGCTTCCGGTACCTTACAGCGGTGAGCGCACCCGTCGGGGGTGTCCATGGCTGCGACCCCTCCAGCAATGCGGCAGAGATAAAGCGGCTCTGCTGGTCGGCCTGTTTCGCATAAACCAGCGTCGCCACATTGGGGTGAAGCAGGTCAACCGTTATCTGAGATGTTACTTTCATCTTTCGCCTCCTGTGCAGGCCGCGACTCCTCGGCTATAATCTGATCGAGCATCATCATGCAGCCGAGCATTTTATCGATGTTGCCTCTGCCGCGCACGTCGATTTCTTCGAGTGTCCGGCGGACGGCCTTGAGTCTTTCTTCCCGTTTCATGCCGTCACCCTCTCAAGAACGACGTTCGTATAGTTGGGTTTCAGTCCGCGCTGAACCGATACAGCTGATGTGAATCCGTCGTACGTGCGTGTGCGGTCGTCATTCATCTTTATGTCAAGATGCCCGCTCGTGAGGTAGAGGATCGCATCGGTGAATGTGCCTACAAACTCTATGGACAGCTTGTTTTCCTCGATTTGCCCGTAGAGTTTAAGTTCAAAAGATTTTCCGGCTGTTTCTACTGTCATAATTTCTCCTTTCGGGGATTATTCCCACATAACAACATTGTGTGATATCCCGTTAATCGATAGTGTCCCTAAATAGCAGTCATGCCCGCCGATGCCGAGTGCGCCAGCCGCCAGAGAATTAACGCTGATATAATTGCTGCTGATATTCCCGCCGTTGCACTGCCCGTATGCGGTGGTCCCGCGAGAGACATAACCGCTGAGTGTTGAGTCGTTGTTTCCCGGGGCAACTGTGTCATATGCGAGATTGCCGCCACTGCCGCCCGAGAGTGTGTAGTCTCCAACTTGATTCCCCTCGATGTAGCCCGCTCCGGTTTCTTCGGCCTCGGTCAGGATGCTGGAAGCGTAGACGCTGCCGGTGAACTTGCCGCTGGTGGCAGTGAGATTGCCGTATTTGTCGACCTTGAATGCACCTTTGCCGAGTGCTATGCCGTCAAGCCCGACATACACGCCGTCGTGCTTTGTATCGTCGAGCGCTGTCATGCCGTTTCGAAGTGAGCTCGCGGAGAGCGTGAACCCACCCACAGTGACATTCTCCGAGGACAGTGCACCCGCCTGTATGAAGTCGGCGACGATCTTGCCGTCCTGCGTGATTGCTGTCCCGAACGGCCCGTTATAGCCCTTGGAGCTGTACCCGAGGCCGCCGAGGTTGAAGCGCCAAACGTTGGCTGCGGTCAGCATATCGTCAGTGTCCATGATGGAAAAGCCCATTGGCTTTCCGTCGGAGTTGAACTGAAAGACGAAGTTGCCGCCCTTGGTGCCCGTGATGAGCTGCGTCGCGTTGGCTATTGCCTTGCCTGTCTCGGTGCGGAGGTCAATAGCGGTTTGCTCGACCGCCTGCGCGTTGCTGTATATGGTGTCAGCAATGTTCGCGCGGATGTCACCGATGTTGATTGAAGTGTACCTGTCGCGCAGCGCATCGTACTCTGTCTCCGTGACCTTGGCTGTGGTCTCAATGCCGAGCTTCTCATAAATGACCGTGACGGTATCGCACAGCTTGATCATTTCGGGCGGCGCTGCTGAATCCATCAATCTGGCAATGTCTTGATAGCTCAGTGAGATGGAGACGGTCGGTATTCCTAAATTGTTGTCGTTGATATAGCTCTGCGCTCTGAGGGTAAGCTGCTGCGCGGTTGGCGGGCTGTCGAAGTCTCCCGAGACGTCCAGCATGAGGATGTTAATGAAGTCAAATGTGCCGGGGACAGCTACAATTTTGTCGGGCAGCTGGGTTATCTCTCCGGTCTCGCTGTCGACGTAATACGGATATACCCCGGTGTACATCTTGGAAATGTTCTCCTCCTGCCGGAGGTCTATAAGGTTTTTCCCGTAGCGTATGACTACGCCGCGGTTCTGCCCGCGTGACGTAAGCAGCTGCGTGAGGAAGTGTGTGAAGAAGAATTCGCCGCGGTACGTGTCGAGTACGCTGCCCTCAGTACCGCCCAGCAGGGCGCGCATCGATGTCGGGGCAGTTACTGTCATGTTTGCCGTGGTGACCTTATCCGTGGTGAAGACGAACGGATTTGATACCACCGCATGGCTCTTGAGCTGCTTCATTGCATCGGCAGCATTAGCGGCTGTGAACGGTGTCACGGGAATGCCGCTCTGATCGTATGAAATGTGGCGTGCCTGAACCTCTATAAGCCCGCTCAGTGGTCGGCTTATGTTGTATATACGGAAAGGTTCTTGCCCGCCGTATGGTGTGACCTGCGCATAGATGAGGCGGCGATTTATGATCTCCTTGTAGTGCAGCCCATCGATTGGGTACTGCATTGTCAACTCATATTCGCCGTTGCGCTGTTCTCTGACCCTGCACTCGGCAGCATCATTAAGGATTCCTATACCGTTCGTGGTGAATGTCTGCGCCGTGGATTCAAATAATATCGGCTTCACAGCGTCCACCACCTCGGTACAATGTCAAGAGCCGTCACGCCGCCGGTGAATGATATTGCCGATTCTCCGGGCAGCAGCACTGGAAACTCAGCAGCTGAGATATCGCCGTTGAGGTTGCTGCTGCCGAGGTACGCATTTTGCGTCAGTGAGTCTAATATCATCCCGCTCGTGATCTTGCTGAGCGTCACCATCCGGCCGCCGACAGTGACGGTACCGTTGCCCGAGCCTGTCACGGTGATTTGGGGACGTGCTGCGAAACCGTGGCTGTTTATCATCTTGCCGGCGCCGGTGAAATGCACCGGGTTCTGGCCGTCAATGAGGAAGCGGCACGGCTGACAGTTGAACTCTATCGTGGCTCTGCCAAAGTTGTTGAATATATTTTCGAAATTTACCGGCCCTTGAAAGTAGGCATACCGGAAGCAATTGACATCATAGCTGTCGATGAGTTTGCAGTAGCCCTCCGGAGCCATCAGCCACGCCGCGATCCGGCGCGCGAGCGCAGGGAGCCCGCCGTGGAACTCCCCGCTCACGTAGATGTCATAGGACTGCGTATAATTCTCGAAGCTGTCTTCGGCGCGCACGATGTCGCCGTTGCGTCCGGGGATGGATATGCTTTCAAGCTTACGTGCCGGATATATCCGCTCGGGGTAATGCTCTACAATGACGTGAAGATCATCGGAGCTTTTACCATTCCAGAAAATCATGCAAACACGCTCGCTTTCTTGCTGTAAGCATTCTCTATCTTGTACATGATCGTCTCCGCGAGCTCGTTAACGTCCTGCCCCGGCGCGCCGTTGACGACGATGTTTACTCCGCCGTAGTTAGTCGTCTGAGTCGCTCCCGCTCCAGTTGTGCCCTCGATTTGCATCCGCATACCGGAAGTTGCCGCCATGAGCGCATCCTCTACGCGGTAGGCGTTCGCATCGATGCCGCGTGCAAGGCCGGTCATCATATCGGGCATCCATTTTTCATAATTGCGCAGCGGACCCACGTCCGGGCGCGAGAAGTGGAGAAAACTTGATATAGTATTTGCGACGTTTGCCACGGTGTTTTTGAGGTTGTTCCACATATCAAGGATACCGTTGATGAACCCCTGAATGAGGTCACGCCCCCAGCCAATGGCCGCCTGTGGGAGCTCTCTGAATTTCTGCTGGATTGCGAGCGCTATTTGAACTACGCCGCCGATGATGTTCGGTATCTGGCCGAGCAACCCTTGCAGCAGTCCGGACATCAGCCTCACCGCCGCATTTTGCATATCCGGTATCTTTTCGATGAGCTTTGAGACCATCGCAATTGCGGTACGAACTATCGCGTCAAGCAGCTGCGGTGCCGCATCTGCAATGCCCTCAATGAGCGCAGTGATAAAGTCGACCCCGGCGCTCATCAGTTCTGGCAGTATCGTCAGGACCGTGTCGATTATCATAGGCATCGCATCGGACAGCGCGCCAAGCAAAACCGGCAGAGCGGCGACTATCCCGTTTACAAGCGCCTCAATGCCGTCGGTAAGAGCCGGGAGTATCGTCTGTAGAGTAGGCTCGACATACGGAACAAGGGCATTTATGAGCTGCGTAAAGCCTTCGGTCAACCGGGGCAGTATTTCCATGATTCTGGGAATGAGGTTATCCGCAAATGTTACAATGCTGTCTGTCAGATTTTTAGTGAGCTGTGACAGGTTCGATTTTTCATCTGCAAACCCTGTCAACATATTCTGCCAAGCGGATTTCATTGCATTTGCGCTGCCTTGTATGGTAGTGGATGCTTCTTTTGATGTGGTTCCGGTTATGCCAAGCTCTGTCTGTACAACGTGGATCGCTTCAATCATCTTGTCGAACGACACTTCGTTGACTGTCTTCGCCGTGACGTCAATCTGGTCTCCAAGCACGCCGCTGTCGTTTATGAGCCTTGCCATCTCGGCAGCAGTGCCGCCATAGCCAAGCTTGAGATTGTCCAGCATGGTATAATTCTGCTTTGCGAAGCCCTGATAGGCGTTCTGTATGCTGCTGATGTCAGTGCCCATCTTATTAGCGTTGTCCGACATATCGGTTATTGCAAGGTTCGCGAGCTTTGCCGCCTGTTCAGTATCTCCGCCGAGCCCCTGAATCAGCGACGCCGAGAAGCTTGTCACCGTCTCCATGTACTCATTGGCGGAGAGCCCCGCCGTTTTGAACGCATTGTTAGCATAGTTCTCGACTATCTTTGCGCTGTCTCCGAAAAGCGTCTCAACGCCGCCGACAAGCTGCTCATAATCCGAATAGCTGTTGACGGCATCTTTCGTGAGCTGGATGAAAGCGGTTCCGGCTTCCTTTATGTAGCCGCCCATTTTCCGCAGACCTGACATGATAACGTCTGAGAGCACATTTGCTTTCAGAACATCCCCGAAGCTCGCCGCTCCTTTGCCTGCTTTTGTGAAGTCGTCGCTGGTTTCGTCGAGGCCGCTGTTGACGTCCGCAAGCTCCTGCTCCATGCCGTTGAGTGCGGTGGTGGCATTGAGCACAGCCTCCCTCCACTTGAGCGTTCGGGCGTCATTTTCGCCGTACTTCGCCGCAGATTTCTGCATCATGTCCGTCAGGGTTCTGATGCGCTCTTTCTGCGTGGTGATCTGCTCGGACAGAATTTTAGATTTTGCCGCTGCCTTTTCTTCGGCGCTGGTGGTGCTGTTGAAGCTTGAGACTGTCGCGCGCATCTGCGCGTCAAGGGTCTTGGCCTGCTGGATGATCTGATTTATTGATTTTCTATACTCGGCCTCGCCTTCGACGCCGATTTTGGGGCCTATGTTTGTTGCCATGGTGTTATCACCTCAGTTGTAAGGCTTCTTCTATGCTCCAGCTCTTTTTTTTCTTTGCCGGAGTCGCGCCGTTGTATATGGCGAAACAGGAGATCATGTCGCACATTTCGCCGTAGCGTGTGTTAATGATCTCCTGTCTGCTCATATTCAGCATCCGGCCATAGAAGAGATACCAAGCCAGATTGATTTCTACTCTGTTTCGGGTCGGCTGACCTCGTTTTTTTTTGAAGGCTCGACCTCGACCGTGGTCTTGCGTCCGGCCTCAAAGGCTGCCATTGCCTCAGACATCAGCGCCGTGAACTGCTCAGCGCTCAGTGCCATGACCTGTGCCATGGTCAGGGGTTCGGGCTTGTAGGTCTCATCTTCAAAGCTGCGCTGCATCTCATAGGCCTTGTTGAGTTCAATGATGAGCTTTGCGCCGTTGCGCGTCACTCTGCCGTACTTGCCGCTGAGAAACTTCTCAATCTTGGTCAGGTCGCCGTCAGGGCACATCTCCGCAATCTCCACGGACGCACCGACGGTGAAACTAAAACCGCGTTCTTTGCCGAATATGATCATAACAGCCTCCTATCAGCCGCCCGGCTCCGTGTAGTTGAGCATGGCCTTGATGCAGGCCTCGGCGGCGTCTTCGCTCTCCTGATCGTCCGCCACGCGCTTCCAGCGGTGCTTAGTGCTGTCGTCGCGGTGTATGGACATTTCAAGTTCCTTTGTCTGCCAGTCGATTTCTTCTTCCTGCGTGGCGTATTCTTCCGAGGATGCGGTAGTGCGGAGTTTAGTGAGTACTACCGGGCTGTACGATGTGACACCGTCGGACATATACCGCACGACGAAGCCAAGCCCGATATACGGAATCTTCATATCGTCGTCGTAGTCCGTAACGCTGACCTTCGTGCTTCCGTCGATGGTGATTTCGCTCTTGGTCTCCGGCAGGCCCATTATCAGATCCTCTGCCTTGCGGAACAGGCCGTCGACCGTCAGGGTGGTTGTGCCGCCGGTGAGAACGCCCTCCTGGCTCTCGGCCGCCATGTTGTCGGCATAAAACGTATTGTCTGCCGCGGTTTCCGGGTCGATCTTGACCTCTACGCCGCGGGCAAGCTGCATAGCGCCTGAGTATGTGACGGTGCCGCCGTTTGCGCTGTACTTGGCTACCCACGGGCGTGAGAAGCCGGTACAGACTTTTCCTGCTGCTGACATATAATTCGCCTCATTTCATTTTGTTTTTTATGTCGTCGTCAAGTGATTTCGCCATGGCCGCCTCAGCTGCCTTTTTGGCCTTGCGCGTCGCACGCCCGACAAAATCATTTTTCTGCATGAATGACGTCCCGCTCACGACAGCACGGGCTATCATCGCATTGGGCTGACCGTGCGGCCAGCGCTTTGTTTTTACTCCGTTGTAGCCGTCAAATCCGGCCTTGGTACTGATATAATCCTCGGTGTTCTCGATTGGGGCGAGCCCGAAGCCGTCAATCAAGCCCTTTTTCTGCGGCTCGCTTATGTACTGCAAAGATGAAGCCGACGGGTTTCGTGAGTTGTACCGGTGCATGGCCTCTTCATTGGTGATGGTCGGCAAACCCTCCAACTCCGCCTTTATGGCATCTGCGACCACAGCCGCGCCTTTATAGACGGCACGCTTTATTATTTCCTCATCGCCCTCGAGTGCGCTGAGTTTCGTGAGGTATTCGCCGAGGCCGGTAAACTTCATCGTTGCCATTAGCGCATACTCCATGTCCATTCATGGTGAATAAGCTCGGTTTCATCTTCGTACTGTACGCTGTTCAGCTCCCAGATGAGCCCTAACCCGCTCAGGGTGCTTTCTATGGCATCCGGTGCCGGGTCATATTCCTGCTTGCTGAAATAGTCCACAGTGCCCGTGAGCGCGTGCTCAGCCGTCTTGTTGTCGGCGGCGAAGCCGTCCCCGCTCTCTTCTGCCCATATGCAGAATGGGGGCTGGAGGTTCGGGCGGAAATAGTGGTATGTGTTCGGTACCGCCGCTGCGAGGGCAGTGCCGATGCTTTCAAGGCGTTCCCGGTAAGACATCATAGAACTCCTCCAACGCGCTTAAGGTCAGGTCTGTGACCTCCAAGCCGTCACTATCAAGCAGATGCTGCACGTTATCTATCCGGTACTGTGAATTATCCTCGAGGACGGCGTACATGCCGATCTTGACGGCTCTGTCCTGCCATATACGTACCAGCATATCTATCTGCTGATTCACGCCCATGGCCGCATACTGCCTGTTATAGCCCACGGTCCGCTCACCGTAGTAATGAGTCGACTGCTGTGCAAGCTGCATGGCCGGCATTTGCCCGGCTTCCGCTGTGTTCTTGAGCTTGCACACGGTCAGGATGCCACTGTCAAGCGTCATGTCGTGCCTCCAAGCTTCTCCGCAAACAGGCGGTTATTAAGGGCATATCGGAGCATTCGCGGCATGACCGGGTTGTCCTCGGCGCGCTTGCGAAACAGATACGCCGCATACATCACGATCAGGTTGCAGTCATCAAGGTTGTCCGCAGAGAGGGTTTTTATGCCCTCCCTGCGGATTTCATGCGCCGCAACTTCAAGGAGCTGCTGAAGATACGGCTCCTGCGCCGCTGCGGTCTTGTTGAGGTTATACTTCAGCATCGTGAGCAGTTCGTCGTTCGTCATAAGCAGCTCCTTTCAAATCAGGTCTTGGTGATTGCGACGGTGTACACCTTGGTCGCGTTGCCATTGGTCACGGTCACGGTGAGGGTGCTCGCCCCGGCGGTCGGGGTAATGTTGCCGCCGTTGGCTACATTCTTTCCGCCGTAGCTGATTGCTACCTTTGCATCGATCTGCGCCGCAGCTGCGTTGACTGCAAGGGATGCCGCCGTGGTAGAGAGCGTGTAGCTCTGAGTGGCCGCATCAAAGGCCGGGCTGAGTGAGCCGGTGCCGACGCTGAGGGAATCAAGGTCGGAGTCGTTCGCCGTGTCAGCTGCGAACGTCATTGCGGTGGTAACTTCGCTGCCGTTGATGTTGATTGCGACGAACGCGCCCGGAACGACCGGCGTACCGTCCGCGCGGGCCTTGCCCTTGAATACGGTGTTGTCCTGAAGGAACTGCACCTCACGGCTCTCCTCAATCGTCATTCTCGCGCGGTCGGCGTAAAGGTACAGGTCGCCGTAACCGCCGATGATGTCGCCGTCCGGGATGAACTCCAGAATGTCGATATCGCCGGTCACGATGGGCAGGATGCCGTAAACATTGGCCACGACATCGCCGGATGCAGTGAAAGTGATTGCCTTGGACTTAAGGGTCGCGTAGGTCTTGCTGTTCATCGCCCAGAACTGATTACCGCGGCTGTAACGGGTGAACGTGGCGCCTGCCGCGATCTGGAGGGCTGCCCAGAACTCAGCGCCGGTCTTGCTGGCATCGATCTTGAGGATGTTGCTGGTGTGGAGGTCGACCCATGCAGGGGCGGCAGCCGGGTACCCGGCGGGCTTGCTCTGCTGTGCAAGGCGGGTTACAATGCCGAGAGGCATACTGTTGGCTGCGCCCTTGCCGTAGAGGATCGCCTTGTCGATTGCGAGGCCGATGCTTTCGGAAAGCATCTCAACGATCCAGCTTGCGAGGTTGACGTCGTTGTCCTCCAGCAGGCTGTTGCAGACAGGTACGAAGCCCGCTACCTTGTAGCCATCAAGCGTGGTCTGGTTGAATATCAGAGTCAGCTCATTGATAGCTGCGCACATCTCCGTCCAGACAGCTTCCGGGACCGTGCCCGCGATGGTCTGACGGGTGATGCCCGTAACAGAGCGCACACGGACGCGGTTGAGCAGCTTGCTGTATCTGTACATATTCTCGGCGATGAGGTCGAGGAACACGACAGGAATGGTCAGCTCACCGCCGCTGACGCCGCGCTTCTCGCCCTTGAGGCTGCGCAGCTGTGCGAGGAAGTTTTTACTATCCTCCTGCCCGATGATTGCGTCGCGCTCCTGGCGAGGCAGCGCGTCCATTACTCTCTGGCCAAAAGGCAGAGAACGGATGTTGATGGTGGTAGTCATGTGATTGCTCCTTTCGGTATTTGCCCCGCTCTCGGGGTTGTTGATGGGCGGCGTGCCGCGCTGCTCCTCTTCGGTGAGCTGCTGCTCAAGTGCCGCAATTTCGCCGCTGAGGCGGTTTTCGGTCTCCTCGTGCTCTTTCCACTCGGTTTCAAGCTGATCCATGCCCTCATTGAGGGCGTCGATCTCCTCCTCCGTGGTGGCCTCACCGATTGCCTCGGTGATATCGGATTTGCGAGTTTCAAACTCTTTTGCTCTTTCCCTGTGCTGGGCAAGCTCGGCCTTTTTCAGTTCGATGCGCTTGCGCAGCATAATTGCTTTAATTGCCATAATTGACTCCTTTCAGTCTTTCGAGTGCGAGCCTGCGCTTCTCTTCAACTCTGCGTTTGACAACGGTCGCAAGCTCGGCCTTTCTGGCCTCGACACTTGTATCTTCATAGGCCGGAAATGTTACTACGGACACCTCATAGAGGCGCACGCGCTTGATGCGGAACACTGACGGCTGTCCCTCGGTGTGCTCGATCTCCTGGTCAAGGATATCGAACCCGAAAGAGCACTGATTCACATCTCTGCGCTTGACCCGCTCGTAGAGGTTCATAGCATCCTGATCAGCTCGGTTTATCCGGATGCTACCCCAAAGCCCGATCTCATCTTCGCGGAGTGTAAGCGTTCCCGCTGGTACTCTGCCGAGGACAAGCGTCGTGTCGTGATTGCACAGGGCGCGGACATCTTCCTTTGTCTGATCCGTGAACGCGCCGCGGTCGACCGTTTCGTATGCCTCTTCCCAGAGCCAGTATTTGGCTCCGAATACCGCGAAATAGCCCTCTATGTACAGTTCCTCTCCCTCCGCGCGCGCGGAGAACTCAGCAGCTGAGGGCTGCATGAAGCGTGTGCAGAATGTTGGTTTATTCTCCATCTGTTTCACCTCCCTGAATAAGCTTTTTTTGATTTGCAATCATGCTTTGAGGAATGAAGTTTTCAAGGATCGTGAGAATGTCCAGCCCCTCAAGCGGCGTCAGGCCGAGCCAGTCCCTGACCTCGTTGCCGGTCATTATTCCTCGGATATACTGATCGTCAGCCACGGCCGCAAGATCTTTGAGGTCGTAGTTATACAGGCTGCGAGGATTGAACCGGAAATACATATCCGGGCTGTAAAGCAGCCCTTTAGTCAGTACCTGTTGGATATTCTGAGACAGCGGCATGATCCGGCTGTTTATAAAGGCGTTCCAGGCATCGCGCTTAAACTCACCTTCGCCGAGGACGAACGGCGGGACGCCCAATATTGACGCCACTGTGCGCTTGTCCAGTTTCACGAAGTCTGCGAGAGCCAGGTCAGACAGCGTAAGTGGCTTTACCTGCTCCACCTCAAACTGATTCGCCGGTATCAGCCACGGTTCACCGGCCTCGCCGCTGGCTGCGTATGAGTTGAGCAGTTTCTCACGTCCCTCGGGCGATGAAAATTCATCAACAAGGCCGTCGACCTTGACGATGATTGAGGGCTTCCACTTTGAGGACATGAAGCCCTTTTCGGTCGTTGCCGCTTGCTTGAGGTTGTTTGCTACATCACTGAGCTGGATCTGATAACCGACGCCGAGCCACGGGTAATATTCGCCTGGATTTAGTGCGAAGTGCAGCACATTATCAGGTTCATACTCTCGCCCGGCAATTACTACGCGATAGTCGAAATCGCCGTAGGGAACGAAGGAGGTGAATGCCGGTGGTATTGGTATCAGGTCATCGAGATAGCCCGCTCTGGTGCGCGGCCATGCGACGGCATTGCCGCTGTAATACATCGTCCTGACTATCCAGCGGATGAAGTTGGAGCGCGTCATGTTCTTGTTGGGGTTGATGTCAACCTTGCGGCTCAACGCGTTGGTAACGCGTATATCGCCCCGCTCCGTGTTCTGCATCAGGTGAATGGTCTGCGAGCCCACAAGCTGTGCGATGGTGTCAACAGCTGCGCTTATTTCCGGGCTGTCGCTCAGCTTGATGTAGCCTCGGCAAGCAAGATCGTCGAATTTCGATGCATCGCAGAAAAACGCCGCGCTGCCAGCGCTTCGTGCCTGCATGGGCTCGGCTCGCGGTGCCTGTTTTGTTCGTGTTCTTTTTTTGCTCATTGTTTATCTCCCCACCAGTTACTTGCGTCCGCGGACTTTTCGAGGCTTTCGAGATATCTGATCTCTGCGAATACCGATGCGTCGAAAAGGTCAATTCTCAGCTCGGGCATGATTTTTTCATAGGCGATCATGTCGTCAGTCTTTTCAATGGCTGACACATTCTCGACGCAGTATTCATAAGCTTCTGAGTGCATATAGTACAGTGTGCCATTCTTGACGCTGTGCTCGATGTATCTGAAGCCCTCGGACTTCTTGTAGAAATATTGCGGTTGATCAAAGACGCGGAAGCCGGCTTTCTTCATTCCGATAAAGTACTCCCTGCAGAACTTGCGGTCGTGACCGACAGCGGCGATTTTGAACCCGCTCTTGCGCATCTCGACGAACCAGTTGATTATGTCTGCATGGTTGACCGTCGGACCGTTGCACATGGTCAACCATCCGTCATCCTGCCATCCGAACAGAGGAATGTTATCCTCGTCCGCCTTTCTGTGGGCGACAGCCACCGGGAAAAAGGCGTGCGTGATGATGATATCCACGCCCTTGTAGTTGCCGACAAGGGCGGCGGCAGTGAGGTCATGCAGCTTTGAGAGGTCAGCGCCGCCGTACCATTTGATCGGCAGCCGCCGTAGCTGGTCGAGCGTCCAGTCATACTTTTTATCGGATCGGCGGAACTCATCAATGTTGAAATACGCCTTGATGGAATTTGTGTAGACGTTCAGGCTTTTTGCAAAGAAATCTTTGCGCTGCTGTGAGTCGTTCTGCGCCTGAATGCTGTCGTTGAGAATCTCCTCAGGGCGTATGCTGATGCCATAGGCCGGATTTGCCATCTCATGGACTGTCGGGTTTGTGAAATCCACCTCGCCCGTCTCCGGGTCTTTTGGAGCACAGCACATGAAGATGAACAGTTGCTCATCGCTGATTATCCCCTCAAGCACCTTGCGGCAGTATTTCAGCCTTTGTCCAAGGAACATCTGCTCGTTATCCCCTGCCGTGCTGATGCCGATCAGAAGCTTGTTCGAATAGGCCTTCATGGCTTCCTTGAAGAGGTTGTACTGCTTCGGCTTTTTATAGGCGTGCAGCTCATCGCAGATTGCAAGGTTGCAGTTCAGTGAGTCTTGCGCGTCAGGGTTTGCCGCGAGGGATTGAATGAAAAATGAGCCGTCCCCGCCGGGCAGCTCCGCCCTTAAGGAATGCTCATTGTTGTTGTTGATAATTTTTACCGCCCCGCCGCTCGCGGCGTCCTCGCCCATGTGCTTGATGTTGTATTCCAGAAATTCAAAGCTTTCCAAGCTCTGTTTCAGCGCCGCACCGACGATGTAACACTTGCTCCCGCTCTTACGGTAATATAGCGATAGAGCGAATGCCAGGCTTGCCGCAAAGGTGGTCTTGATGTTTTTTCGCGGGATAAAGATCAGGGCTTCGTGATACCTTGCCACATCCGTCCCTGTCAGCTTGAACCCGACTACGTTGTAGATGATGAACTTGTGGAACGGTTCCAGTAGGAACGGTGTTCCTCTAAGCGGTGTGCCGTCAAGCTTCTCGCCCTGCTTGTGGACTATCGTCTTTTCAATGATCTGAATGCAGAACTCAGGGCCTTTAGGGTCAAGGTAATATCTTGAGTCGTCGAGGTCTCGGAAGAAACGCTCAACCGCTTGCTTGAGCTCGGGGCAGGCGCATTTCCGGCCGCTGCGTATGCTCTCGGCATACTCAAGGACCACATCCCAATTCCGCCCGGTGATTGCTCTCATTTTATCTCGCTCAACGCTTTGGCCAGCGGACTGAGCTTCTCCTTTTTGGGGGCATCGTTTGTCAACCGCTTTTGTGCGGCGGGGGTCAGGCCAAGCTCGGCCAGAAATTCACGGGCTTTGGATTTGAGGTCAAGGACGATTGTCAATTCCGGGTTCTTTGCTTTGTTGGTGCTCCCGTTCTTATTCGTGTGCTCTATCACGGCGATAGATCCGCTTTTCTTGTATGCGGTGCGTGCCCGATCGAGCTCATAGAGCGTATCGGCAGCAAGGTTTATCGTGATGTCAAAGCCGGTTGAATCTATGTCGAGCTGCCGCATATCGTTCAATATGGCTTCCCGCCATTTTTTTCGTGTCATTCGCGTTTACCCCCTTTCTGTAAAAATCCTTAGAGTTGGAGAAAGCTACCCCCGCCATTAAGCGCGCGCGATACGCGGGCGTGCGTACCGGGGCGGGGTATCAATATTTCCCTCTATCGGAATTGGAGCGATTTTGGGCTTTTTCCGGGTGCTGCTTATTGTGGCATTTTTTGCAGAGGCTCACGAGATTGCTCTCCGTGTAGAAAAGCTCAGGCGCCGCGTCGGCGTGCCTGATGTGATGCACCTCGGCGGCCTCAGTGAGGCGTCCGTAGCGTCTGCACTCGCGGCACATATACATATCACGCCTCAGGATTTTTTCTCTGGTTCTTTTCCAGCGTGCGGTTTTGTATTCGTTCGTTATGTCCATTGTAACGGTCGGCATTCAGTGCCATGTTATCTACGAAGCGCTGGCCGCATCGACGGCAAAGGATGCCAGTGGCCATGCGCGACAGATATTGTTCATCATGTCTGCATTTCATAATTTTAATCCTACGGGAGACAGAGCCGCACCATGGGCGAGATGGAGCCCATGAGCTTTCTGACGGCGGTTCTTTCATCTCCCGCCGCTTTCTGAGCATATATATCATACCTCTTGTTCATGGCTTTTTTGGCTAAACATTCAGGCCGTATTTTTTTGCCGTGAGCTTGATAAAATCGTTGTGCCAATTCTTGGCCGTCCCATATGACACGTTCAAGGCGAGCGCCGCGCCCTGTAAGGTGTGCGTCTGCTCGAAGAATACCATGCTGATAAGTTTCGTGCGCTCCGCAGCCGTCGCGCAGTTTCGGCGCGTTGTCAGGAGCGCCGCCTCCACTGCTCGATATTCGCGCATGTCCTCAGGTGGAAGTTCTCGGAGTGCGACAGCCTCCGCAGTGCGCTGCGTATCGCTGCTGCCCCCGGTTGACGCCCCGTACCTCGCCGTGATCGTTTGCGCTCGGAGCGCCTTAAGCTCGCTGCAATGTGCTGGATATGCCCGGATGATGGATTTCACGAACCCCCACCACTTGTACCGCGTTTTACTCATCTCCCCGCCCCCCCCCTGTCAAAGCTTGTCCAGCGCGGCGAGGTCGAGGAAGGTCTGTCGCGTGAAGCCGTAGTCCTTCGGTGCCGACGCCGGTTCTTCTTTCCGCCTGATCTCCTCGCGGGTCTTCGGCGGTGCGTTCAGCTCCGCGCGCAGCCGCGCCCGCTCTTCCGGTGAACGCTTGTCTTTCACTCTGTCGTACTCGATTTCTGTCAGCTCCCCGTGGAAATCACACAGGCCGCACTTGCCACGGCCTCCGCGCTGGCGTTCGAGCGGCACGTCATGCAGGCGGTACAGCGTGTTTAGCTTTCGGTAACAATCTGCGCACAGGTGGTCGTAAACCATGTTGCTTTTGTTCTTCATGTCTCGCTCCTTTCTGCGGCTTATTCCTGCCGCCGTTTCCGCCCGCCTCTCTTCGGTGGACGGGGTAATATGATCTGCCGGCCGCGGATGGTCGGTTTACAAGGCAATACGCAGCGGATGTATGTACTCACGGGGCGTCCGTCTTCATCGTCCAGGCGCTCAAATGCCGTTTGATTTGCTGCCGGTATGACCTGAATATCCTCGACGTCCTCAACGGGTTCGGGCTCTGTGTAAATGGGTTTTGCAAGATTGCCGCGGCTCGTGCTCCATGAGCATTGCCCCGGCTCCAAGCCGTGAACGTTGTGGACAAGGTAGTATGCGAGGGCGCTGTGATCGGCGCGGCCGTCGATGGGCTCTATGCTGACACCGTTCACTGTCGGCCAGATATCGCGGAGCATATCCCAGCTGCATCCCTCCATAACCACGTGATGATGGAAGCGAGCCGGACGGTTCTCTTCCGGACTCCAGTTCGCATTCACGAATATCATGCGAGGATTGCGGCCATGCTCCGCCTTGAAAGCAGCGCGCAGGGCGCGGCAGAATTTCTTGCCGTTTTCCTTGAGGGCAGCGTAGTCGGACGGGAGGTGTTCGTCATCGTATTTCAGGGTGACAAGTACCCAGCCCTTTTCAAGATTCGCGTTCAGTATCCGGGCGAGCTGCTTCACTCTCTCGATCTCGTTCTGTCTGATTTTTCTCTCAGAGGTATTCCCGGCTATGCGTGTTCCCCTCGGCTTCTTTGTGTTCGTTCGAGCAGACATCCATGTCCGCTTGATCTCCACGACGGAGCCGCTTATGATCTTGTATTCCATCGGTATCCTCATCCTTTTTTCTCCGTGTCCTTATGTTAGCGTCCTAAAAGTCTCGCAAGAAACGCACGCGCGTTTCTCGTTTCGGCGTCCAGCACGCCGGTGATATACATATACAAAGGTTCAGCGTCATTCATGGGTTGTCTCAAAGTGGGCTCTAAGGTGCTGTCGGTCCGCGGCAGCACCTTACAATCTACTTTGGCTTTTCGGGGAGGGCGGGCGCGTTATGCTCCCGCTCCTCCGTTAAATCTACGGTGCTATCTATTCTTAAATCCAATGCGGTCAGTAAACTTTGCGCCGCAATAAGGGCAGTAGCCTATCATGCCGGCGCGTGAAGATATGCGTATGATGTCCCCTTCCCCACACGCAGAGCACTCATAGTCTCCGAAGTGCTTATTCAGATAGAGGGTAGCATATCGTACCGGCGCTACTCTGGCAGATGGGATCTGCTTAATAAGCTCTATATGGTACGGCGTGATTCCGAACATCTCCGGGGCTTGCAGCGAGTCAAGCACCGTCTGGCGGTCTATGTACTCAGGCATCAGTTTTCACCGTCCATTCTCGCGCCGCAGGTAGGGCAATAGCGATATACTCCGTGCGGCATGCCGAAGTTATCTCCGCACTTACTGCAAAATCGTGATATCCCCATCAGGAACGGCTTCTCAATCCAGCATCCATGCACCACCGGGGCCACGTCGGCGGCGGGGGCATCTTTTATTGCTTCCGCAGGGATAATGAGACGGTAATTATTGTCGTATTCTGCACGCTCCAATAATGTTTCCCGCTCGATGTATTCAGCCATTTTCAGCCCTCCAAATCCATCTTCGCCCCACAGTTGGGGCAGTATTTCATCTGTGCAGCAAATCCAATTTCGCAAGCAGAACAGTACCAAATATCCCCCGCGGCCTGACTGTGGAACGGAACCCAGCGCCCATGCGTTAGCGGTTCAGCATCCGCCACCGGCGCGCTGCGTATGATCTTCTTCAACACACTCTTCGTGCTTGGGGTAATCCTCGGTGCGGTGTCTATCGCCCGCTCTAATGCTTTGGCTTCGTAGTATATAGGCATGGTCAATCCTCCTCTGTGCCCGTGTCCGCCCGCATCTCCGCGGCTACGTAGAGCTGGAACATTCGGCGCAGCTCTGAACGCAGAATGTTGTTCTCCGTCTGCTTGCAGGCAAGGTTATGCTTGAGGTTCGCGGCATGCTCTTCTGCTTCGTCCTCCCTCTTCTCATTCTCTCTTGCCAGCTCTACCAGATTCTCAAGGGCAGATGCGGCCTCGGTGCACAGTGCGCCGCATGCTTGTTCAGGTGTCAGGCATCCGTCGCACTCTCCCCTGCCGCAAACGCGCAGGGCTTCAATGATCTCTTCGTATGTCATGTCTCTTCTCCATTTCCAAGCATAAGCCGCCCGCTGGAATAGGCTTCGTACAATGTCGTGCCGCTGCGGTCTACCATGTAGGGGAGAAAACACTGCGCAGCATCAACAGTACAACTCTCCATGAGCGCCACCTGAGCAAGCACCCAGTCCCTTACATTGCGCCACGCCGTGCGCGTGGCCTGCTCCTTGTCCGCTTTGATTTTCTGCCGGGTGAAGGCTTGCATCGTGCCCTCGACCGGGGCAGGGAGCTTGAAACCTATCTTGCCGCACGGCCCCATCATTCCGAATGATACCGCCTGCGGCTCGCTGTTATCGTAGTCAACCATGATCTGAAGTGCTCCCGCTCTCGCAAGAGCAGCCTGTATCTCCCCGAGAGATACAGACGCATCCACGCTGGATGTGTAGTTCTTTATTCCCATCGTGTCAGTTCCTCACTATCGTAAAATTGTTCTTGAGTATTCCGTTAGATAACACAAAGCAGTTGGTGCGTGGCTTGTTGAGCTCTCCGATCTCCGGGATTATAAAGTGCACCCGTTTCCGGAAGAGCATGATCTGGTGTCCATAGTCAAGCGGTACGCCATCATTCAGAAACAGGAAAGGCAGGATCAACGCGAACGGCAAATTCAAATCCTCCAGATGCCGGAGGACTTCTTTCTTGCGGCTGAACGGCGGGTTGCTGACAACAGCATTGCAGCCGGGCGGCGGCTCCGTTGTGAAGAAGTCGCTGCTCGTTGCCGTCACGGTGTGGCCGTACTCCCGCAGCACGTGCGGAAAGTGGCTCTCCTCTGTATCGAACGGACACCAGATATTCAGATCCGGGATGAGATTGTCTGCGATAATGCGAACGTCTTTCTCAAGCGTGAAGTATTCATCGCCGCGCACTGAGTTGATTGCCAGCACATCAGCGTTAATGTTGGTCACGGTCCAGTTCCTCCTTTAGTGCTTTGAATATTGGGTACGCTTGCTGCGGCACAACAGCGTTGCCTACGGTGGTGAATCCCGCCCACTCGGCAGCGAGGTCAAGCCCCCCTATACCGGTGAATAAGGATAGGTGTGTGAGCCTGTCGCTCATACGATCTCGCCCGTCTCCGGGTCTGTGGCGGGGATGCCGTCCATTCGGTCGATCTCGCTATTCACGGCATTTGCAAATGCCATGACGTTCTTGACAAGGCTCGCGCTCAGAATATCCAGCTCCGGTTCTATGATCGCTGCAAGCATGAGCCCCTGCTTCACGGCTATGTACTCGCCCGTGAAGCTGTTGTCGCTGCGGAGGTATAGTTCAGGGTCATCCTCTCCGCCGAGCAGCGGCTTGAGGTATGCTGCGTTGATGAACAGCACGCCGAGCGTTCCAGGACGCTGGTATGCGTTGTAGACATTGCTGCCTATAACGAACCGGAATATGGGCTCACCTATATACTTCTCTCCCTCGGCGGTGTCGTTGACGTCGTAGCGCAGGGGAATGCGCACGTGCTCGACCACGATGTTCTTCAGTTCCTTGTCAGAGAAATTCATTACCGGCCCGACATTGTCACCGTCAAGCACCGGCAGAGAGTACAGCGGGTATATGGCCGCATCCGTGCCGCACCATTGCATATCTCCGGTGTGCTCATCGTAGAGTCTGATCATCCCGGCGCGCTTGCAGATACCGGCGATCTTATTTATTTTCATATTCTTCCTCCATATAGTCTGTGATGATCTGTGCCGCTTGCTTCCAGCCGTAGGCTACGGCAGTCGCATATCCCTGCTCGCGCAGGTCGGCAAGCCATGTGTTCTGATTCTTTGTGGTGGTGTTCCCGTGCTGACGCTTTAGCTCTATGAACAGGCCGTGATAGCCGCCGCGGGCTACCGGCAGGCAGATGTCCGGCACGCCGGACTTCACGCCCTCGGCGCGGAAGCGCCCGGCCTCGGCCTTGCTCCGCTTCCCGCCGTTCGGGATGTGGAACATCAGGTTAAGTTCCGGGTACCAGTAAGTGTGCATTGACGCCCAGGAGAATAGCGTAGCCTGTTCTACTCCCTCAGTAGGGCAGGGCATCTTCTTCCGGGCGCTCGCTGCTGTCATTGTTGTTTCCATATATCTGTTCCCTCCAGTCGCCCCGGTACTGTGCCCGCGTGTCGCGGCTGCGCACTGGAGCGCTGCGCTGCCGCTGCTGCTGGATCACGTACCGGGGTATGAAACTGTACTGTGCTGCCGCGCGTCCGCAAAATGCGCAGCTGCTGTTGTCTGCTTCGTGGGTCAGTTGGTAATGCTTGGTATCAAATCTCCGGTAGTGATCGGGGCAGAGACTTATGTACTGCCGGGACGCATCCTTTTTCTTGGTGCTCATCCTGTCTGTGTGAATGGCTTACGCCGTGGCTTCTTGCCGGTGCGCGGCTCGTACAGCATACAGTCCGCAGGCTGACGCTTGTCTGGGGGGTGCTGCGCCGCGCGGGTGTGGCCGGTCACAAGAGCATAGTCGCAGTTGTACACGCCGTATGCGTTATTGCTGGTGGCGCGGTACTTGCAGTTCTTATGCTTGCAGGAGCGGAGCTTAAACTCTTCCTGCTCCTGCTCCGCCGCTCTTTCTTCCTCCGGCATGCCTCTTCTCCTCCTCTCTGATCTTATTCTTGAGAGCCTTGACGCCGGCTACAAGGCCGTCATACTTGGCGCGCAGCTCCGCGTTCTCCTCGGCCATGTCGGCAAGCGCCTTGCAGAGCCGGTCGTTCTCACGGCGCAGACGGTCGTTCTCAGCCTGAAGCTCTGCGTCCGTCATGGTGTATATGGGCTTATTCATCTGCGCCTCACTTTCTCGCCGCCCGGCATGGTGAAGTACTGCGCGTCCATCACCGCCGGCGCCGGCGCCGGTCTGTGGCGGCGGTGCGCGGCGCGGCTGCGCGGGCGCTCGCCCAGCTCCTGCACCTTGGCCGGGTCTGCCCAGCCCTGCTCCTCCGCAATCTCCTTGATCTCCGCCACCTGCTCGCCGACGATATCCAAGTAGATCGTCACGATGATCATAATGCCCGCCGAGATCAGCAGACATATTGTCCCTGTGCTCATTACTCCATCTCCTTATCAAATATTTCCCCCATGGCGATACGCAGGGCAGCGTCCGCCTGAATGAGGTTCTTGATGATTTTTTCGGGCCTTGCGCGAAACTCGGATGTAAGCCCGGCGGTCAACTCGAAATCGTGCATAGGGCTTTCAATCTGGCCGACCTGCTCCCACCCGGCTTTCAGATAGTTCTTGGCTCTCCGCTCCTTGAGCGTCCCGGAGCTCTCAACTATCAGTATCCGGTCAGTACCGGGTTCTTTCAGCAGCACGTGCTTATACATTCCGTGTCCTCCTCCAGCGCATCGAGCGCCTCGGGGTGACGGCGGAGGTATGCCCGGAACACCTCCGCCCATAGCGTATCCTGCTGCGCGGCGCGCCGCTGCGGCTCGCTCGGCATGGGTGGAGCAATGACTTCACCCGTTCGGGTCATTACTATCATCTCCCCGCCTCCTGTGCTGCGGGTGCGGGCTGCTGCCCGCACATCATGTCGTACATATCCTTTGCGCCGGTGGCACGGTCAAGCAGGGTGCGGACATATTCATCCGGCAGATTGCTTATCTTCTCGGCCATTTCAAGGCGCATGGCTCTTTTTTCCTGATCGCTCATAATGTTGTTCTCCTTTCGTTGCCTCCCGCTCCCGGAGCTGATATAATGCAGCGGGAAAGGGGGTGATTGTTGTGGTAAGTGCTAACGGATATAAACTTTTGAAATACATACAGTCCAGTGTGTTTTTAGAGGATAAGGAAGAGAAGCGGAGCGAGGCGGCGAACACCGAGATCGCTAAGAAGTTCGTCTCTGACCTCGGTCTGGATTCAAGCTTGCTTTCCGATTTGGTGAAATCTGACTGCGTGGTTTATTTTGGTGCCGACAATCGCGGCTGCAGAATCACAGATATCGGAAGATTTGAGATTGAAGCCGTGGAATCCGCAGCTCGTGAAAACCGCCGCGCGGAGACTACCATGGTCATTGCTGTTGTTGCCCTCATTTCCAGCGTTGCCGATATTATCCTCAGGCTCTTTGGCGTCCTCTAAAACCCCAATATGGCGCGGGCGGCGTTTATCAGCAGC
>OKRW01000941.1_pt1 | contig 27073 bp, 21 predicted proteins | sample 1601151 | NCBI WGS metagenome assembly OKRW01 (sample SAMEA3541471, study PRJEB24748) | human gut metagenome | biome: human gut; feature: human-associated habitat; material: faeces | place: China | collected 2012 | reverse complement strand
GCCCGCTTGTGGCATGCGGGCGGCGGCCAAGCGATAACCCTACTTCTTGTACTGACTCTCGTGCTTGCGGAAGAAGTCGAAGCGCGGGGGCAGCTCCATGAGCGCGTGCTCGCTCGCATCCTCGCCCAGGGCCTCCGCCAGCTGGCGCGGCGTCTCGAGCGCGTGCTCCCAGCTGAAGAAGTCGTGCTTCTCAAAGCCCATGTGCTCGCAGATCAGCTCGCAGCCGGCGGGCACCGCGGGGTGCATGAGCAGCGCCGTCGTGCGAAGCGCAGCGAACGCGTCGGCCAGGGCGGCCACGTAGGCGGCCTCGTCGTCGCCCGCGGCCTTGCTCGCCGCGTCCCAGCGCTTGTTGGCCGCGCGGGCGAACTCCTCCACCGCGGCAAGCGCCCCGTGGAAGTCCATCCCGTGCACCGTGCGCTCAAACGCCAGCGTGGCGGCCCGGCACTCCTCGATGACCTCGGCAGACGCCTCGACCGCGGGCAGCTTGCCGCCGCACGCCCTCTGCGCGCCATAGAAGCAGCTGCGCGCGAGGCGGTTGAAGATGTTGGTGAGGAAAGCACTCTCCTTGAGGGCCGGGTCGACCACGCGCGGGTCGTTGCAGACCAGCACGTCCTCGCCCGTCTTCTTGTCCTTGTGGCTCACGCTCGTGTCGTACACCTTGGGCGAGAAGCTCACAGCCTTGGCGTCGAGCGCCAACGACAGCCAGTGGGCGCGCAGCTGCTCGGGGGTGTAGTGGTCGAGCAGCTCGGCGGCCATGGGCGGCTTGATGGCGCCCGAGCTCGAGGCCTTCTTGTTCATGAACAGGATATGGTAGTTGGCCACGGGCGTCGTCTGCTTGAGGCCCCAGCCCATCGCCTCCCACATCGCGGGCTGCGCCACGCAGTAGAAGTAGATGTTGTCTTGGCCAATGAACTGGAAAACGCGCGCGTCGTCGGAGCACCACCAGTCGCGCCAGTTGTCGCTGCTGTAGCGACCCTCGTCGGCGCCGGCCAACGCGGCCTGCGTGAACGAGATGGGCGCCCACAGGCTCTCGGGCCAGCACCACACGGTGAGGCCCTCGGTGCCCTCGAGGTCGGGCGCGGCCACGCCCCAGTCGATGTTGCCGGTGATGCGGAACGGCAGCAGGCACTTGCCGGTGCGGAAGCGCACGTGCGCACCCTCGAGCACCTCGCGCGCCTCGTCGCGAGCCTCCCAGTTGGCGAACTCGACCGAGAAGGACGCCTGGTTGCCCTGCGCCTCGTGAACGGTGTGCTTAGGCAGCTTCTCGGTCACGGCGTCGAAGTCTGCGCGCAGCTCGTTCTTGATGTAGATGACCGGCGCCACGAGGCTCTCGCGCACCGTCTTGGTCACGATGGGGCGCACCTGCGGGTCGGCGTCCCACTCGTCCATGAGCTCGTCGAGCGCGTCGCGGAAGGCGGGCAGGTCAAAGTACCAGTTGTCGCACGGGCGCAGCTCGGGCTTGGTGCCAGTGAGCTGCGACACGGGGTTGATGAGCTCCTCGGGGTCGAACTGGTGGCCCAGGTCGCACTCGTCTGCATAGGCCTTCTCGGACTTGCAGCCGCGCACGGGGCAACGGCCAATGACCTGGCGGCCGTTGAGGAACGTCTTGGCCTCGGTGTCATAGAACTGCAGCGTGGAGCGCTTCTTGAGGACGCCCGCCTCGTACAGGCGGCGGATCCACTCGTCGGAGAGCTTGGCATGGAAGGGCGCAGCCGGCTCCAGACCCGAGCCGGAGAAGATGTCGAGAGAGATCTCGTAGGCGTCGAGCGCCGCCTTCTGGTTGTCGTGGTGGCCGCGCACGTAGTCGGTGATGGTGCCGGTAAACTCGCCGGCCTCAGTGAGTTTACGGTAGCCCTCCATGATGGGCGAGCCATAGCAGTCCGTTCCCGAGACGAACAGGACGTTGCGCTCGCCAATACGGTCGCGCAGGAAGCGGGCGAAGAAGTCTGCCGGAACGAACACGCCGCCAATGTGGCCAAAGTGCAGGTCCTTGTTGCCGTAGGGCATGCCGGCCGTGACGACGGCGCGCGCCGGGAAGCTGGGACGCGAGGAAGCGGAAGCGTCAGTTGCCATGTGAGCCTCTCTGTTGAGCTAGATAACCTGTTTATTCTAGCGCAGCCACGCAGGCCGAGAAGCGCGCGGCAGTACCCGGACGCGGCCGAGAGGCACGGGCACGCCCTCGCGCTAGAGGCGGATTGCAGACGCGGCGGGCGCCGGGGCGGCCGAGAAGCGCACGGCAGGTGCCCTACTCCCCCAGGGTCGAGACGAGCGACTCGGCCGGGAAGCGCACGCAGATGGTGGTGCCGCGCCCCTCCTCAGAGTCGAGAGTGAGCTCTGCGCCGTGCAGCATCGCGGCGTGCTTCACGATGGCCAGGCCCAGGCCCGTGCCGCCGGTGTCCCGCGAGCGGCTCGCGTCGACGCGGTAGAAGCGCTCGAACACCTTTCCCTGCTGGGCCGCCGGGATGCCGCGGCCGGAGTCTGCCACCACGACCACGGGCCGACCGTCCTCGATGCGCGCCGAGACGTCGACGAAGCCGCCCTCGCAGTTGTAGCGGATCGCGTTGTCGCACAGGTTGTAGACGAGCTCGTCGAGCAGGTGCGGCATGCCACGCACCACGCAGCTCTCCCCCGTTGCGGTGATCTCCACGCCCGCGGCCTCGGCGGCGGGCGCGAGGCGGCGCGCCACCTCGCTCACCGTGCGGTCCAAATCGACCGGCTCGACCGAGCCCAGCAGGCTCTGGTCGCCGCTTCGCTCGGACTCGTCGAGCTTGGAGAGGGTGAGGATGTCGTTCACGAGCTCGGTCATGTGATGGGCCTCGTCGTAGATGCGCCCGGCGAACTCGGGCACGTCCTCGGGACGGGCGATGCCGTCGCGGATGAGCTCGGCCGCGCCCTGAATCGAGGAGAGCGGCGTCTTGAGCTCGTGGGTCACGTTGGAGGTGAACTCGCGGCGCATGAGGTCGGCCCCGCGCAGCTCTTCCACCTGGTCGGAGATGCGCTCGATGAGCGGCTCGAGCTCGACGTAGCTCGAGTGCGGCTCGGGGTCTGCCGGGTCGATCGCGTCGATGGGCGCCACGAGGCGGTCTGCCACGAGGCGCGAGGCCGCCCAGCACAGCAGCACCACGGCCGCGACCACGGTGCAGACGAGCAGCATGTCATGCTTGATGGCCGTCATGGCGCCGTCGCGGTCGACGGCGAGGCGCACGACGTTTCCGTTGGAGAGGCGCACGGCGCGATAGATCGACACGTAGCCACTCGTCTCGGAGTCGCGCTCGGCCGCGCCCGCGCCGGTCTGCAGGGCCTGGGCGATCTCGGGGCGATCGGCGTGGTTGGGCATCTCGGCCACGTTGTTCTGGTTGTCATAGAGCACGTTGCCGTCTGAGGCCACGAGCGTAACGCGCACGTCCTGCGAGGCAAACGAGGTGAGGCGCATGACGCCCACGTCGCTGCCCGACAGCGCCGAGCGCACGATGCGGCACTCGCGCTCGAGCATCTTGCCGGCGTCGTCGACGCTCGCGCTCTGGTAGATGAGCGAGGAGCACACGAGCACGGCCGCCGCGGCGATGGCGGAGAGCACCGCCAGGGCCACGAAGAAGCGCCGGGCAAGCGAGGGCGGCCGGCGCGCGCGGGCGTCCTTGGTGGGGGTGGTGTCCGTCGTGGCCATATCGCTCATGGCTAGCCTCTCAGTCTGTAGCCGACGCCCCTCACCGTCTCGATGAGGTCGGCATGCTCGCCCAGCTTCTGTCGCAGCGTCTGGACGTGGACGTCGACCGTGCGGCTACCGCCGTCGAAGTCCCAGCCCCACACGCGCTGCAGCAGCGTCTCACGGTTGAAGACGACCCCCGGAGACCTCATAAGGAAGGATAGCAGCTCGAACTCGCGCACGGTGAGGCTCATGGCTTCGCCCGCGCACGAGACCTCGTGGCGCGAGTCGGACAGGCGCAGCGGCCCCACCTCGACCACGTCGGAGGCCACGGGCGCGTCCGCGGGCCCCTGCTGCGAGCGGCGCAGCAGGGCCCTCACGCGACTCACCATCTCCATCATGCCAAAGGGCTTGGCGAGGTAGTCGTCGGCGCCGCCGTCGAGGGCGGTCACCGTGTCGAGCTCGGAGTCGCGGGCCGTGAGCATCATCACGGGCACGTGCGCAAGGCCGGGCGTCTGGCGGATGCGGTGCAGGATGGACAGGCCGTCCGTGTCGGGGAGCATGATGTCGAGCAGCACCGCGTCGGGCACGCGCTCGGCGCAGGCGCGGCGAAAGGCCGCGTCGTCTTCCAGGCCCTTGGCCTCGATGCCGGCCTGCGCCAGCGCATAGACCACAAGCTCGCGAATGTTCTTCTCGTCCTCGACGTAGTAGATCACAGGGGCGCTCCCCATCCCGTTGGCCTCCACCTCGGGACTACGCCTCCTCGGAGCCGGACGGCGCATCCCCATAGGAAAGGATACGCTCACCGCTCACGCGGAAGAACGTCCAATCGGCGACGCGCTGCGCCTTGTCGCCGATACGCTCGAAGTACTTGGCCACCATGAGCAGCTCGGGCAGGCTCGCCGCGGTGCCCTGGCCGCCCTTGATGAGGTCGACGACCTCCTGCTCGCAGGCCGTGTAGAGGCGGTCGAGCTCGTCGTCGGCGTCGATGACGGAGCGGGCCTGGACGGTGTCGGAGCCCACGAAGGCCGCCACCGCGCCCTCGACCATCGCGGCGGCGCGGTCGGCCATGGCCTGGAAGTTGCCGCCCAACTCGGTGGGGGCGTCGGCGGGCATCTCGGAGTAGATGAACGCGACGTCGCGGGTCATCGAGTCAATCTGGGCGAGGTCGGAGACGATGCGGAACGTCGCCGAGACGAAGCGCAGGTCCTCGCCCACGAGGGGCTGCTGGAGCAGCATCGTGTCGAGGCAGATGCCCTCGATCTGGGTGCGCAGGCGCTCGGCAGCCTTGCGGCCCTCGATGATGCCGGCGTCGGCACCGGCGTCGCCCGTGGCGGCGAGGCCCGCCGCGCGGACGTCTGCCGCGGACTTCTCGCCAAAGCGCATGATCAGCGCCTCCATGTCCTTGAGCTGCTTGAGAAACTCGGTGCGGGTAGCCATTAGCTGAACCTTCCTGAGAGGTATTCCTGCGTGCGGGTCTGCTGGGGGTTCGAGAACAGGTCGCGGGTGCGGCCGGCCTCGACGAGCTCTCCCAGGTAGAAGAAGGCGGTCTTGTCGGCCACGCGGGTGGCCTGCTGCATGTTGTGCGTCACGACGACCACCGTGTGCTGCTTGGCGAGCTTGAGCATGAGCTCCTCGACCACGAGGGTCGAGATGGGGTCGAGGGCGCTCGTGGGCTCGTCCATGAGCAGCACGTCGGGACTCGTGGCAAGCGCTCGGGCGATGCACAGGCGCTGCTGCTGGCCGCCCGACAGCCCCAGGCCGCTGTGGTCGAGCTTGTCCTTGACCTCGTCCCAGAGAGCCGCCTCGGTAAGGCAGCGCTCTACGAGCTCGTCGGCCTCGGCGCGGCCCAGCTTGCGCATGCGCGACGGGCCGTAGAGCACGTTGTCGCGGATGCTCATCGGAAACGGGTTGGGGTGCTGGAAGACCATGCCCACGTGCACGCGCAGGGCGTTCGCGTCCATCTCGAAGACGTCACGGCCGCAGAACTCGACGGTGCCGTTGGTGTGCACGCCCTCGACGAAGTCGCACATGCGGTTGAACGTGCGCAGAAGCGTCGACTTGCCGCAGCCCGACGGGCCGATGAAGGCGCAGCAGCGCTTCTCGGGAATCTCGAGGGAGATGCCCTTGAGGGCCTGGAAATCCCCGTACCAGAGGTTGAAGTCGCGCACGCTGATGGCGCTCGCGACGCCCTCGATCTCGCGGCCGGTCCTCGTTTCGAACTCCTTAGCCATCCGTATCAGCCAAACCTTCCGCTCAGGTAGTCGGCGAGACGCTGGTCCCTGGGCGCCATGAAGACCTGCTTCGTGGGGCCGCACTCGACCATGTCTCCCATGTAGAAGAACGCCGTGCGGTCTGAGACGCGCGTGGCCTGCTCCATGTTGTGCGTCACGATTGCCACGCAGATGCCCGCGTCGGCGATGGCGCGAATCGTTTGCTCTACCGTGAAGGTCGAGATGGGGTCGAGCGCCGAGCACGGCTCGTCGAACAGCACCACGTCGGGCTGCATCGCCAGGGTGCGCGCGATGCACAGGCGCTGCTGCTGGCCGCCGGAAAGGCCCAGGCCGCTGCGGTCGAGCTTGTCCTTGACCTCGTCCCACAGGGCCGCCTGACGCAGGCTCCTCTCGACCAGCTCGTCTGCGGCCTCCCTGCTCGCGATGCGACCATGGCGGCGCGGGGCGAAGAGAATGTTCTCGCGAATCGACTTTCGAAAGGGCGTGGGCTGCTGGAACACCATGCCGATGGAGCAACGCAGCTCGTAGAGGTTCTCCTGGCGCGTGTTGACGTCGCGGCCGTGGTAGTAGATGTGGCCACCCACGTCGCAGCGGGCGATCTCGCGGTTCATGAGGTTGAGGCAGCGCAGGAAGGTCGACTTGCCACAGCCCGACGGGCCGATGAGGGCCGTGACGGTGCCGGCATCGAAGGCAAGACTCGTAGGGTGCAGGGCCTCGTGGGTGTGGTCGTAGCGCACCGTGACGTCCTGCGTGGCGAGCAGGTGCTCGTCGGGGCTGGGGGCGCAGGCGGCGGCCGCCTGGGCAGCGATGATCCTGTCGGCCAGCTCCTCGTTTACGGTCTGGGTCATTCGCTCGTCAGCCTCCTCGAGAGCGCCTTGCCGGCCACGCGGGCAAGCACGTTGAACAGCAGCACGCAGATGATGAGCACCGCGGCGGTGCCCCAGACGATCTCGTCGTTGCCGGGGGTGGGCTCCATCTTGAGCTTCCAGATGTGCACGGCGAGCGTCTCGGCGGGGCGGAAGATGTTCCACGGGCTGCGCGGGCTCGTGATGGCGGCGGCGAAGTTGATGCGCGCGGCGGCCGAGCCCGAGGTGAAGATCAGGGCGGCGGCCTCGCCGAACACGCGGCCAGCCGAGATGACCACGCCAGTCGCGATCGCGGGCATGGCGGCCGGGAGCAGCACGTTGATGGTGGTCTCCCAACGGGTGAGGCCCATGGCCAGGGCGGCGTCGCGCTGCGACTGGGGAACGTCGGCCAGCGCCTGCTGGATGACACGCACCAGGATGGGGATGTTGAACATCGTGAGGGCGAGGGCGCCGGCGATGATCGAGATGCCCCAGCCCAGCACCACGACGAAGAACAGGCTGCCGAACATGCCCACGACGATCGACGGCAGGCTCGAGAGGGTCTCGATGGCCGTGGAGGCCGCGGTGGTGACCCAGTTGTCGGGCGCGTACTCGACCAGGAAGATGGCCGCGCCCAGGCTCACCGGCAGGCTGATGATGAGCGTGATGACGAGCATGTAGAACGAGTCGAACAGCTGCGTGGCGATGCCGGGCAGGACCTTGTCGGCCGAGTCGTTCACGATGAATCCCGGCTGGAAGACCTTGCCGATGCCGCGTACGAGGATGTAGGCGACGATGGCCGCGAGCAGCAGCAGGACGAGGCCGGCGATGGCGGTGAGCACGCCGGTGGCGATGCGGTCCTGACGTCCGATGCGGCGGGCGTGGGCGTCGAGGTCGACGGCGGCGGTCGCGGAGGCGGTGGCAGCCGCGGCGGCGACGCGCCCGGCGCCCTTATCGGTGCCCTTATCGGTGCCCTTCTCGGCCACGCCCTGGTCGGCGGGTTGGTCGGCGCGGAACTCGGCGGGCTCGCTGGCAAACGTAGAGCTATCCATTCTTCTTTGCTCCCCTCTTGCCAATGACGTGGATGATCATGATGAACAGCAGCGACATGCCCATGAGCAGCAAGCCCAGGCTCCACAGGGCGTGGTACTCGATCGAGCCCGTGGTGGCGTTGGCGAGGCCGCTCGTGAGGGCCGTGGTGAGCGTGGCCGCCGGGTCAAGAAGGCCGGAGGGCATGGCCTTCTCGACGCCACCGATGACCATCTGCACGGCGAGCGTCTCGCCAAAGGCGCGGGTCATGCCCAAGATGACGGCCGTCATGAGGCTGGGCAGCGCACTCTTGAGGACGACGTGGGTCACGGTCTGCCAGCGGGTGCAGCCCAGGGCGTAGGAGCCCTCGCGGTACTCGTTGGGAACCGCGGTGAGCGCGTCGATGGACAGCGTCGTGACCGTGGGCAAGATCATGACCGCAAGCACGATGGCACCAGACAGGATGCCCGCGCCGGTGCCGGCAGCCTCGCCAAAGATCGCGCGCATCGCGGCGTTCACCACCGTAAGGCCGATGAGGCCGTAGACGACCGAGGGGATGCCCACGAGCAGCTCAACCAGCGGCTGGAAGACCTTGCGGCCAAAGACCGGCTGGACCTCGACCACGAAGATGGCCGAGCCCAGGGCGATGGGCAGCGCGAACAGGGTGGAGAGCAGCGTCACGGAGAAGGAGCCCACGATGAGCGGGGCCGCGCCGTAGCGCCCGTCGGACGGAATCCAGTTCTGTCCGGTGATGAAGCTGCCAAAGTCAACGCCATCGGTAAAGAACGTGGTGAGGCCCTCGGTCGCCACCATGACGATGAGCGTCACGACGACGAGCGCCACGAGCGCCACGCAGGCGCCCGTGAGGCCCAGGCCCACGTTCTCCAAGCTCCTCTTTGGCATCAGGCGTTTTGCCATGAAGTGTCCTTTGCGAGTGGGGAGAAAAAGGGACGAGGCGCGCCCCCGAGTCGAAGACGCGCCCCGCGAAGGGAGGTGAGACTAGGCGGCGGAGATGGTACCCGAGGCGTCCTTCTTGACCTTCATGCCGGTCAGGGGGATGAAGCCCTTCTCCTCGACGAGCGAGCCCTGGACCTCGTCAGAGAGCATGTAGTCGATGAAGGCCTTGGTGACCTCGTCGGCGTCGGAGGCGGTGTACATGTGCTCGTAGGACCAGATCTTGAAGTCGCCGGACTCGACGTTCTCGCTCTTGGGCTCGACGCCGTCAACCTTCAGGGCCTTGAGCTTCGTGTCATCGAAGTAGGAGAAGGCGAGGTAGGAGATGGCGCCAGCGGTCTGCTGGAGCTTCTCGACAACGGTGCCCGAGGAGTCCTCCTCGGCAACCGGCTTGAAGGAGTCGGGCACGGCGGCGCCGGCGAGCACGGCGCTCTCGAAGGTGGCGCGGGTGCCGGAGCCGGCCTTGCGGTTGATGACCTGGATGGGGCCGGCGGTGCCGCCCACCTGGCTCCAGTCGGTGATCTCGCCGGTGAAGATGCCCTTGAGCTGCTCGGTGGTAAGGTCGTCGACGTCGACGTCGCTGTTCACGACCGGGCCCATGCCCACAACGGCAACCTGGTTGTCGACGAGCTTGGCGGCGTCGGCGGCGTCGAGCTTCTCCTCGGCGAAGATGTCGGAACGGCCGATCTGGGCCTTGCCGTCCTTGACGTCGGACAGGCCCTGACCGGAGCCGCCGCCCGAGATAGTGATGGTGACGTTGGCGTTGGCGTCCATGAAAGCGTTGGCGGCGTCCTCGACGAGCGGCTGGAAGCTCGTGGCGCCCGAGCAGGTGACGGAGCCGGAGAGGTCGGCGGCAGCCTCCGTGCTGGCAGCGGCGGTGGAGGCGGAGCCGGAGCCACCGCAGCCAACGAGGCCGAGGCCGGCGAAGGCGGCGAGGCCACCGGCCAGGCCACCGAGGAACTGACGACGAGACATGTCCATGCTCATGATTCTCCCTTGAGAGTGGTGTGTGGAGGCGTGCGAGCGACCGGCCGCTTGCCGGTCTTTGGGCCCGCGCCTCCGTGTCGTGAATCAATCTATAGGCCAGCGGTTGCGATTCTTCGCTCAACGGCCGTCCCTTACGTTTGCCTGACGGCTCCTTACAGCCGCGTGACGCGGGCTTACGTTTCGTTTACATTTCGCGGGCTGGCGAACGTTGCCGCAGGGTGTTGCGCTTACACAAGGTGAGCGTTTGTTGCAAGAGGCCGTTCTCGGCGGGGGCAGGGGCTTACACAAATCGGCCTTTTGCTGCAATCCGCCGTTCTCGGCAGCGCCACGCCCTGCAGGAATCGGTCGTTTGCTGCAATCCGCCGTTCTCGGCAGCGCTGCGTCTTACACAAAGCGGGCATTTGTTGCAATCCACCGCTCTCAGCGACGCCGTGCCTTACACAAACTGGTCGCTTGCAGCATTCGGCCCTTCTTGGCAGCACCACGCCCTGCAGGAATAGGCCGTTTGCTGCAATCCGCCGTTCTCGGCAGCGCCAAGCCCTGCAGGAATCGATCGTTTGCTGCAATCCACCGTTTTCGGCAGCGCCACGTTTTACAGGAATTGGCCGTTTGCTGCATTCGGCCGTTCTCGGCAGAGCCCCCGCCTTACACAAATCGGTCATTTACAGCAAACGGTAACCGCCTCCCCTGGCAGTCGCCAGTCCCCTCTCCCGATCACAATTTCCTAGGAATATGTCGAAATACACATTTAACGGACAGGCATTAGCCCGTTTTCCTAGGAATTTGTGGATAACAGCAAGGCGCCCCCTCTCGGCACTTACCGTTTGTGCAGAACTGCGTTTCTTGCCGCGTGGTTTTGCACAAACACGCAGTTCTTTCCGTATTTCTGTTGCCAAAACGGCAAAAAGCGCTGCTTTGCTGCAAACTGCGCGGACAGAACCGCAGTTTGTAACAAACCGCAACACGAGCGCTGGCAGAGGAGAAGGCGATCGGCGTTCTCCCCGACCCGCACCCACTCGCTGGCAGGCACCTTCCGCTCGCGGAGTGGCCGAGGGGCGGCGCGGCGCCCAACCCGCACCCACTCGCTGGCAGACACCTTCCACTGAGGCGAACCTGATAATAGTTGGGTTTCAAAATGTTAGGTTCCTATTAATTAGGCTCCCACATCGTTAGGTACCTTTACTATTACTCGCCCGGCGTCCTATCATGCTCCTGCACAACATATGAGAGAGGAGCAACATGCCAACGTCAGCAAAGGAGGTGAGCACCATGGAGACCCACGAAACGCCCAGCTCAGCGGCCCAGTCGAGTCAGGACGCCGCGCCCCGCCCGGCAGCCACCGCCGCAACCGCCGGCACCGCCCGCACGGCAGCTACGACCGCCAGCGCCACAGCCATCACCAGCCCGACAACCGCGCCCACCAGCGCCGCGGCCTGCCAGGCAGCCGCGTCCGCCAACGAGGGCTTTGCCCCCTGCGGCCGCATCGAGGCCCATCCCCTGCCCAACGGCGACGACCCCTTCCGCCCGCGCTGGATGGACATCGAGGACCCCGGCGAGCGCCAGTGCGCCCACATCGTGGACACACTGGGCTTCTGCGGCCACTACATCCACATCCACGGAGGCGGCCGCTCGGGACGCGCGCCCATCATCTGCGCCCTGCTCAAGCACGGCGACGCCATGCCGCAGCGCGAGCTCATGAACATGTTCGACCTCAAGGCGGGGTCGCTATCCGAGGTGCTCGCCAAGATCGAGCGCGACGGCCTCATCGAGCGCACGCGCGACCCGCAGGACCGCCGCCAGCTCATCGTCCGCCTCACCGAGAAGGGCCACGCGCAAGCCGAGCGCGAGCAAACCGAGCGCGAGCGCTTCCGCGCCGAGGCCCTCACCTGCCTCACCACCGACGAGCGCGCCCTGCTCGAGGACATGCTCGCACGCATCAAGGAACGATGGCGCAGCATCAGCAAGGGAAGCGACAAGGAGGATTGCGCATGCAGCAGCAACTAGACGCCGAGGCCGCAGGCAAGGCCAAGGCCATGAAAATAAGCTACGCCGCCATCATGCGACGTCTCATGGAGAGCATCCGTGACTACAAGAAGGTGACCATCGCCACCCCGCTGCTCGTTCTGGGCGAGGTCGTCTGCGAGATGGCCATCCCGTTCCTCACGGCCAGCCTCATCGACCAGATCAAGGTGGGCGCCACCGTGGCCGAGCTTCTGCCCGCAAGCGGCGTGCTCGTCCTTCTCGCCCTGTGCTCGCTGGCCTTTGGCACCGGCGCCGGCATCACCTGCAGCCACGCAAGCTGCGGCTTTGCCAAGAACCTGCGCCGCGACATGTTCTACAACATCCAGCGCTTCAGCTTTGCCAACATCGACGAGTTCAGCTCGAGCTCGCTCGTGACGCGCCTCACCACCGACATCAGCAACGTCCAGATGGCGTTCATGATGATCATCCGCATCGCGGTGCGCTCGCCGCTGTGCCTCGTGTTCGCCTTCGTCATGGCCACGGTCATGGGCGGTCCGCTGGCGCTGGTCTACGCGGTGGTCATCCCGGTGCTGGGCTTTGGCCTGTTCTACATCATTCACCTGGTGCGCCCGATCTTCACGCGCGTCTTCCACAAGTACGACGCGCTCAACGAGTCGGTCGAGGAGAACGTCACCGGCATGCGCGTGGTCAAGAGCTACGTGCGCGAGGACTACGAGAAGGGCAAGTTCGCCCGCGCCGCGCAGGACGTCTGCCTCGACTTCACCCGCGCCGAGAAGCTCCTTGCCTTCAACAACCCCCTGATGATGTTCGCCGTTGACCTCACCTGGGTCGTCATCATCTACTTTGGCTCGCAGACAATCATCACCACCGGCGGCACCGCGTTCGACGTGGGCCAGCTGTCGGCCATCTTCACCTACGGCTTCCAAATCCTCATGAGTCTCATGCAGCTGTCGATGATCTTCGTCATGGTCACGATGGCCGACGAGAGCGCCCGACGCATCGAAGAGGTCCTCGATGCCGAGCCCACGATCGCCGCACCCAAGGACGCCGTGACCGAGGTCGCCAACGGCAGCATCGACTTTGACCACGTGAGCTTCAAGTACTCGGCCCACGCCGAGCGCCAGGCCCTCGAGAACGTCGACCTGCACATCAAGAGCGGCGAGACCATCGGCATCCTAGGTGGCACGGGCTCCTCGAAGTCCACGCTCGTGAACCTCATCGGCCGCCTGTACGACGCCACCGAGGGTAGCGTGCGCGTGGGCGGCGTCGACGTGCGCGACTACGACCTCGAGACGCTGCGCACCAACGTTGCCATGGTCCTGCAGAAGAACGTGCTGTTCAGCGGCACCATCGCCGAGAACCTGCGCTGGGGCGACGAGAACGCCACCGACGAGCAGGTGCGCGAGGCGGCCCACCTGGCCTGCGCCGACGAGTTCGTCGACGGCTTCCCCAAGGGTTACGACACCTACATCGAGCAGGGCGGCTCCAACGTCTCCGGCGGCCAGAAGCAGCGCCTGTGCATCGCGCGCGCCCTGCTGCGCCGCCCCAAGGTCCTGATCCTCGACGACTCCACGAGCGCCGTCGACACCAAGACCGACGCCAAGATCCGCGAGGGCCTGGCCACCTACCTGCCCGACACCACCAAGATCATCATCGCCCAGCGCGTGGCCTCCGTGCAGGACGCCGACCGCATCGTGGTTATGGACGGCGGCCACATCGCCGACGTGGGCACCCACGACGAGCTCATGCGCCGCAGCCCGATCTATCGCGAGACCTACACCTCGCAGAACAAGATGGGTGCCGACGAGGCCGACGTTGAGGCGGCCGAGGCGGCAAGCGACGCTGCCAGCGCCGCGAACGTCAACGCCAAGAAGGGAGGCGAGGGCCTTGAGTAAGCAGCAGACCAAGCCCCGCGCCAAGGCGGGCACCGCCGGAAGGCTCATCAAGACGATCTTCTCGTTCTACCCGCGCCTTCTGCCCGCGATCGTCGCATGCCTGCTCATCGCGGCCGTTTCGAGCTCGTTTGGCTCGGTCTTCCTGCAGGGCGCGCTCGAGATCGTGACCCAGTTTGGCCAGACCGGCGACTGGGCCGCCGCCCAGCCCGAGGTCTTCCGCCTCGTCGCCACGCTCGCGGCCGTCTACCTCGTGGGCATCGCCGCGTCCCTGTTCTGGAACCGCTCCATGGCCATCGTCACGCAGGGCTCGCTCGAGAAGCTCCGCGAGAAGATGTTCAACAGCATGCAGGACCTGCCCATCAGCTACTTCGACACGCACCAGCGCGGCGACATCATGAGCCACTACACCAACGACATCGACGCCCTGCGCCAGATGATCTCGCAGTCGCTGCCCAACCTCTTCCAGACTGGCGTCGTCCTCATCACGGTGTTCTTCATCATGATGTACTACTCGGTGTGGATGTGCCTGGTCATCGTGGCCGGCGTGGCGTTCATGGTGGTCATGACCCGCGTGCTGGGCAGCAAGTCGGCCAAGTTCTTCGTGGCGCAGCAGCGCGAGCTGGGCGTCGTCGAGGGCCAGGTCGAGGAGATCATGAACGGCCAGAAGGTCGTCAAGGCGTTCTGCCACGAGGCCGCCGCCGAGGCCGACTTCGACAAGATCAACGAGCATCTCTTCGAGGTCTCGCAGCAGGCCAACATGTATGGCAACATCCTGATGCCCGTGCTCATGAACATCGGCAACCTCATCTACGTCATCGTGGCGCTGGCAGGCGGCCTGCTGCTCGCCCTGGGCGTGCCCAACGTATCGCTGTCGGGCATGGCGCTGTCGATCGCCGTGGTGGTGCCGTTCCTCAACATGACCAAGCAGTTCTGCGGCCAGATTGGCCAGATCTCGCAGCAGATCAACGCCGTGGTCATGGGCCTTGCCGGCGCCGACCGCATCTTTGCCCTCATCGATGAGCAGCCCGAGGAGGACGAGGGCTACGTGACCCTGGTGAACCTGGGCGTCGAGGGCGGCGAGCTGGTCGAGAGCGAGAAGCGCACGGGCCTGTGGGGTTGGAAGCATCCGCACCACGATGGCACGACCACCTACACCCCGCTGCGCGGAGACGTCCGCATGGAGGACGTTGACTTTGGCTACACCCCCAACCACCAGGTGCTTTACGGCGTGAGCGTCTATGCCAAGCCGGGCCAGAAGGTTGCCTTCGTGGGCGCCACGGGTGCGGGCAAGACCACGATCACCAACCTCATCAACCGCTTCTACGACATCGCCGACGGCAAGATTCGCTACGACGGCATCAACGTCAACAAGATCCGCAAGGCTGACCTGCGCCGAAGCCTGGGCGTGGTGCTGCAGGACGTCAACCTGTTCACCGGCACCGTCATGGACAACATCCGCTACGGCCGTCTCGACGCCACCGACGAGGAGTGCATCGCCGCCGCCAAGCTCGCCGGCGCCGACGACTTCATCAGCCGCCTGCCCGAGGGCTACGCCACGATGCTTTCTGGCAACGGCGCGCAGCTCTCCCAGGGCCAGCGCCAGCTCATCTCGATTGCCCGCGCCGCCGTGGCCGACCCGCCCGCAATGATCCTCGACGAGGCCACGAGCTCAATCGACACGCGTACCGAGGCCATTGTCCAGAAGGGCATGGATGCGCTGATGCAGGGCCGCACCACGTTCGTTATTGCGCACAGGCTGTCGACCGTCCGCAACTCCGACGTAATCATCTGCCTCGACCACGGCCACGTGATCGAGCGCGGCAGCCACGACGAGCTCATCGCCAAGAAGGGCTACTACTACCAGCTCTACACCGGCGCGTTCGAGCTCGAGTAGGGCTCGCGAGCAACGCAGAGCGCACGAGAAGGGCGGCGCCGTCTGATTCATCCCAGGCGGCGTCGCCCTTCTTTGCATGCTCCTTGGTGATCGCTAGGGACGCGCGTCTACATCGGCGGCCGTGCGGCCCCACGTCTACGCCGGCGGCCACGCAGGCCGCACGCCTACGCCTCGTCGAGGGCGTACAGCACCCCCGCCTCAATGAGCGTGAGGCCCGAGCCGCGCAGTTTGAGCTCCACGGGCTCGCCCTGCACGCGCACGATGTCAACCGTGCCTCCATCGACCGAACAACTGTAGGCGTAAGACACGGTGAGGTCACTCGAGTGCAGGCGGTCAAGCAGGGTCGCGAGGCCACCCGGTACGTTGTCGACGCGCAGGGCCGCAACCTCGCAGGTAGACGCGTCGTAGCCCAGGTTGCAGAGCATCTCGCAGCTGTCATGAGGCCGGTCAACCACAAGCCGCACGATGGCAAAGTCGGTGTTGCTCGCAACCATGACGCCGTGAATCTGGACTCCCGACTCGCCCAGCACGCGGCACATCCTCGCCAGGCGCCCCGGCCCCGCCGGCAGACAAACGTTCAGCTGGTCAATCATGGTGGCCTCCTTGGCTTGATGGGCACTCGCTCCCGCAGAGCTAGCCTAGGCCCCATCTTATGGACCGCATGCCTCGCCTCCCCACGGCAGACCGCAAATTAACTCGCATGACGCCGCATCAAGACCAATTGGAAACAGAGTCGGCGGGTACAATCCACTGGGACAAACAGACGGGAGATGCACATGTATTCGTTCACAAGTCGCGTCCGCTACAGCGAGGTCGACGAGAACTGGAGGCTCACCATTCCGGCGCTCATCGACTACCTGCAGGACTGCAGCACGTTTCAGTCGGACCTGCTGGGCATGGGGCCCGAGCACATCGCGAGCACCAAGCTCGCGTGGATGCTCAGCGCCTGGAAGATCGAGATTCGCAAGCTGCCGCACTTCAACGACGAGATCGTCGTGAGCACGTGGGCCACGGGCTTCAAGGGACTGCGTGCCAACCGCAACTTCACCGTGCGCGCCGCGGGTGCGCCGGAAGACGCCGAGCCGCTCGTTCGCGCAGACTCGAGCTGGTTCATGTTCGACGGCAACAAGGGTCGCCCCGTGCGCACGCCCGAGAGCGAGTGCATGCCCTACATGGAGTTCGACGGCGATGACGCGCCACTCGACATGCCCGCAATTCCGCACGTGGTGCACATCGAGGACGAGGGAGAGCCGCTCACACCTGTGCAGGTCACGGCCGCCCACCTCGACACGAACCATCACGTTAACAACGCCCAGTACGTGGCGATTGCGCTGGGCGCACTGGGCGAGCGCGTGCCTGCCGCTCCCCTTACGCTCGACGTTCACTACAGCCAGGCAGCCAAGCTCGGCGACGTCATCTACCCGCACCTTCACGAGCAAGACGACGCGCTTACCGCGACGCTCGACAACGCGGACGGCAAGCACTACGCCATCGTGAGCGTGAGCTAAAAGAGGCGGCACGGGGACGGCAACGGGCTTGGAGCGACCGAGCGAGAAGCACGAAAGAGGCCGGGTTGGGAAGCGTTCCCACCCCGGCCTTTGTTTGTGTATGCAGGTTGCAGGGCACGACAGCCGCGCCCGCCCTGCTCGCGCTAGTACGCGATATCCATGCGGCGAACGATGTCGAACGAGATGACGCTCGTGTCGACGTACTCCTCGGCCAGAACCACCGGCGCGTCGCTCGTGTCGTAGAGAACCGACCGCGTGACCAGCATCGGGCGCTCCCCCACCTCGGTAGCCGCCTCATCGCCCACGACGGCGCGAGCCTCGCTGTCCGTCACCACGTCGAGCTCGGTGCGCTCCCACGACAGGCGCCTGCCTCCACGCTCGAACAGGTAGCAGAAGAGCGACCTGGGATAGCTCGCGAGCTCCGCGAGCGCGGCCGCGGCGTCGTTGCCGCCCGCCACCTCGAGGCCCAGCCAGTCGCGACAGATGGCACACGGCCGACCGTCGGCCAGGAACTGCTTCGTGACCTCGATGACGGGCTCGTCATCGGAAAGGCGCAGCTCGCAGCGGGCGCGGGCGGCTTGCTCGCCCTCGGCCTCGCAGGCTCGCAGGGGCCGCACGTCTGCCTTGTGGCCGCAGCGCTCGATGGCACGCGTGAGCTCGCTTGCGGGCGAGAGGTGCGCGCGCACGCCCATGGCCTCGACATTCACGAAGGTGCCCTTGCCCTGGCGGCGCAGCACGACGCCATCGGCCGCGAGGTCGTTCAGGGCCTGGCGAACCGTCGTGCGGCTCACGCCCAGGCGCTGGGCGAGCTGCTCCTCGCGCGGCAGCTTATTGCTGGCCGCAAGGTCCATCTCGCCAATGATCGCCTCGAGCGCGCGACGCGTCTGGTCTGCGAGCGACCCCGTCTTTACCCGTTCAGCCATGGCGCCTCGCTAGTCCCAGTAGCCCTTGTGGACCTCGGCGGCCTCCTCCTCGACCTCGGGGAAGGGACCCTCGACCTTGATGTCCTTCTGGCCACGGGCAAAGACGTCGCGGCAGGGCAGGTCAAAGGTGGGGTTCTGCTCGTTGGAGCCGGTGAGCTGCAGCAGGCGACGCTCGGTCATGCCATAGACAACGCGGCCGATGCCCGCCCAGTAGATGGCGCCCGAGCACATGGCGCAGGGCTCGGCGGTGGTGTAGAGGGTGCAGTCCTTGAGGAAGGCACGCGAGTACTCGTGGCTGGCGCGGCGCACCAGGGCGGTCTCGGCGTGGCCGGTGGCGTCGCGCTGGGTAATCTCGATGTTCTCCTGCTCCATCAGGATGTTGCCGTCCTTGTCGGTGAGCAGCGCGCCAAACGGCGTGTTGCCGTGCTCGCGCGACTCGCGGGAGACCTGGATGCAGCGGCGCAGGTAGTACTCGTTGGACTCGGCCATGATGCTCTCCTTTTGCTGGTGGCGCCCGGGGCGGGCGCGATGGTTGTCAATGTGGCGCGACCCGCCAACACGCGTTGTCGGCAAGCAGCGTCTTTTGCCGAGAAGGACGTGGCGTTGTGCCGTCCACCTCGCATGTCAAGACGAGCGCCGGCACGCATTGCCAGTCGCTCGTCCTATGCAAGGGCGCAACGCCAACACGCGTTGCCGACGGTGCGCCCCATTACCAAGACGGACGACGGTGCGCTCCCCTTCTGCGCGCGCCATCGTCCGCCCCGTAACGCTCGAAAGGTCATACCTATTACCTTTCGACTCCCATCATAGCGCCGCGGGAGCAAAACGCCCCGCGTCGCACGCAGACGGCACGGGGCGAACGGTGAACGGATGGGCTGGGCAGAGGCTGGGCGTCACGAAGCCGCAACCAGCGAACGCTCCTGCTACATCAGCTCGCAGACGTGGCTGGCGAAGGCCACGGGGTCGTCTGGCAGGATGCCCTCGACGAGCAGCGCCTGGTCATAGAGCAGGCCGGCATACAGGCTAACCTTGTCCGCGTCGCCCGCCTCCTGGGCGGCCTTGAGCTTGTCGAACACCGGGTGCTGGGCGTTGAGCTCGAGTACGCGCTGGGCCTTGGGGGCCTCGCCCGCGTCGGGGCCGGCGGAGAGCACCTTCTCCATTTCGAGCGACAGCGGGCCCTCCGAGGTGATGGCAGCCGGCGCGTCGGTGAGGCGCGCGGACACAGTGACCTTCATGACCTTGTCGCCCAGGGCGTCCTTCATGGCCTTGAAGAGGTCCTCGTTGTCCTTGGTGGCCTGCTCGGCAGCGGCCTTCTCGTCCTCGGTGGCAAAGTCGACGTCGCCGGCGGCAACGTTCTTGAGCTCGAGCGAGCGGTCCTCGACCTCGGGCTCGGCGCCATCGGCCACGGCCTTGGCAGCGGCCTCGCGGGCGGCGTCATCCTCGTAGGCCTTGGGCAGGCCCTTGGCCTCGTAGGTGCGCATGGCCTGGAAGGTGAACTCGTCGACGTCGGCCGTGCAGAGCAGCACGTCATAGCCGTGGTCGAGCGCGGCGCGCACGACGGGCATCTTCTCGAGGCGGTCGCGCGAGTCGCCGGCGGCGTAGTAGACGGCCTTCTGGCCCTCGGGCATGGCCTTGGCGTACTCGGCGAGCGTCACCATCTTCTTCTCGCGGGCGCTCCAGAACAGCAGCAGGTCTGCAAGCTCGCCGGCCTTCATGCCATAGCTCGAGTAGATGCCAAACTTGAGGCCGCGGCCAAAGTTCTCGAAGAACTTCTCGTAGGCCTCGCGGTCCTGGTCGCGCATGGCCTCGAGCTCGCTCGTGACCTTCTTCTCGATGCGGTTGGCGATGGCGCGCAGCTGGCGGTTCTGCTGTAGCGTCTCACGGCTGATGTTGAGCGTGACGTCGGGCGAGTCGACGATGCCGCGCACGAAGTTGTAGTAGTCGGGCACGAGGTCAGCGCACTTCTCCTGGATCAGGACGTTGGAGCTGTAGAGCGCGAGGCCCTTCTCGTAGTCCTTGCTGTACAGGTCGAACGGAGCCTTGCCGGGGATGAACAGCAGCGCGTCGTACTCGAGGGCGCCCTCGGCGTGGAAGGTGATGGTGCGGGCCGGGTCCTCCCAGTCGTGGAAGGTGGACTTGTAGAACTCGTCGTAGTCCTTCTGCTCGACGTCGCCGCGCTTCTTCCAGATGGGCGTCATCGAGTTGATGGTCTCGAGCTCGGTGTAGTCCTCATACTCGGACTTGTAGTCGTCGCCGGCGTCCTCGGGCTTGGGCTTCTGGCGGCTCTTGGTGACGAGCATCTGGATGGGGTGGCGCACGTAGTTGCTGTACTGCTTGATGAGGTCCTTGAGCGTCCACTCCTCGAGGAAGCGGCTGTAGCGCTCGCCCTCGGTGCCGTCGGCGGGCTCGACGTCTTCCTTGAGCGTGAGGATGACGTCGGTGCCGCAGTGGTCACGCTCGCCTTCCTCGATGGTGTAGCCCTCGAGACCGTCACTGACCCAGACGTGGGCGGTGTCCTCGCCCAGGGCGCGCGTCACGACGCGAACCTCGGAGGCAACCATGAAGGCGGAGTAGAAGCCCACGCCAAACTGGCCGATGATGTCGACGTCGTCGCCCTGGTGGTCTGCGTTGGCGGCCTTGAACTCCTCGGAGCCGGAGTGGGCGATGGTGCCGAGGTTGCGCTCGAGCTCGTCGGCCGTCATGCCGATGCCGTTGTCCGAGATGGTGAGCGTGCGGGCGTCCTTGTCGGGGGTGAGGCGAATCGAGAGGCTGTCCTCGTCGAGGTTGACGTCGCTGCTGGTGAGGCTCTTGAGGTAGAGCTTGTCCTCGGCGTCGGACGCGTTGGAGATGAGCTCGCGGAGGAAGATCTCCTTGTTGGTGTAGATCGAGTTGATCATGAGGTCGAGAAGCTTCTTGCTCTCGGTCTTGAACTTGCGCATGCAGTGCCTCCTGATGGTGCGAAGCGGATTTGCGGCGGCGCGCACGAGACGCATGGTGCCCGCGGCGTGCGAAGTCGCAAATCTGCTATTGCTTGACTTAGGTTTTATATCCCAAATGCGCGCATGTATTCAAGAAAAACGCACCGCGGAGCGATTTAAATCAACCACAACTTCACGGCCTAGCTCCCTACGATTCAAGGCGTGTTCGTGGGTCTAATATTGTCCTCGACATATACTGTCTACAGAGACAATAGGGAGAACATTGAGCAGTTCAGCCACACCCCAGACTCTAATCAGCAGCTTGGACTCTGTCCCATATCTGAATCGAGTCTTTCTTATCTGCGGGTCTTTGATTCTCGTTGTTTTCCTCTGCTGCTTGGTTCGCGCCATGGTGCGCTCGCTACACCAAAAGCGGGAGGTCAAACGCACCGAGTTCATAAAAGAAAACAGCAACCTTCTCTCTGAAGAGGCCAAGCTAAACCAGAGTTACATCAACTCGTTTGACTTTGATGTTGCGCCCAAGTTCGGCTTCGCGCGCGTTCTCAATAGCAAGCAACAGTTCGACCATTTCAACGCATCGTCCTATGTTTACTCACGCGTTTCAGAATTACCAAAGGTCTACGAAAGTCAAATTGCCAAGGCAAGAGGCAACGGTCAAGTATTTGCAGGCTATCAAGCAAAACTAGATCAACTTAGAGAGAACGCTTTACCGCCAGTCAACATTCCAAACAGACTGTTCAAATCAACTGAACAATACAACGCATATGAGTACCGCCTGTTTGTTGCCAGCATGCTTGCCCCAACCACAGATATCTCGTTTTCAGTTCAGTATTCGCACACAAGTCCCAAGGGCCGAAACTGCTATCGAGCTACGAAAAACTTCACTCAGGCCGATGTTGCACTGATGCTAGACAGCCACGCTCACCAGACGAGAGAAAAGGACTTCGCCCAACGACAGCGTGACCTCGTTACCCCTTCTCTTCGCTATGACGTAATGAAAAGAGACCACTTTAGATGCTGCCTTTGCGGGCGAAGCTCGAAGGATGGGGCGAAGCTCGAGGTTGATCACATCATCCCCGTTTCGAAGGGCGGAAGGACGACTATGGACAACCTCCAGACGCTTTGCTGGGATTGCAACCGGGGCAAAAGCAATAAGAACCAATAGGCCACCCCTCGCGTCAACAAATAGCCCGCGCAGCACCGGGGTGCAAAGCGGGCAGAGGCCCAGCTACTTGCTGTGCTTGCGGCGATGCCTGGCCCAGATGTTATGCAGGATTGCAAACGCCAGCGCAAACGCAATCGCGTAGCACACAAACGCAAACGCCGGCACGTCGAGAATCGTGAAGCGCGCGTGCTCGGCCCAGCCGCTCATGACCACGGCGCTCGCCGCAATCAGGAAGCCCACGCTCAGAACGCCCAGCGTCAGGCGGTCGGCGATGTGGCTCAGGTCGTCGATGGGGTCCTCGGAGCCCACGAAGTCCATGTTGAGCTTGAGCTGGCCGCGCGTGAGCATGCTCATCGCGAGCTCGGCCTGCGCGGCCGCGCCCAGTAGACCCTTCGTGGCCGCCTTGCCACGAATCGCGAGCTCCTCGGCATCATGCTTGACCTTGGCCATCGTGTCGGTATGCGAGCGGATGTGCTGCGAGATGATGTCGATCATGTTCACGCCGGGCAGAAACTCATCGAGCACGCCCTCGAGCGTCACGAGGCCGCGTGCCATGCTCGTGATCTGCCCCGGCAGCTCGATGCCATTGCGCCGCGCGAGCGAGATGATGTTGCCCAGGAAGCTGCCCAGGTCGAGCTCGGAGAGGCTCACGGTGCCAAACTCGTCGACCACCTCGTCGAGATCCGCGAGCAGCGCCGCGTGGTCGACCTCGTCGGGCGAGCCCAGCGACAGGCGCAGCAGGGCGCTCTTGAGCTTGGGCGTGTCGCGCTCGGCCACCGAGAAGATCATGTCGCGCATGATGCGGCGCAGCGACGGGCTCAGCCTGCCCGTGATGCCCAGGTCGAGAAACACAATCTGGCCGCCGTACACCTCGATGTTTCCGGGGTGCGGGTCGGCATGGAAGAAGCCGTCGTCAAGCAGCTGCGTGGCGTAGTTGTCGACCAGCTTAGTGCCGATCTCGGTGAGGTCGTAGCCCGCGTCGACGAGCTTGGCCGGACTCGAGATCGTAATGCCCTCGACGTATTCCATCACCACGACGTGTTTGGTGCACAGGCTCATGTACGGCTTGGGGCAGGTCACGAACTTGCAGCTCTCACTGTTGCGGCGGAACTCCTCGAGGTTGCGCGCCTCGACGAGGAAGTCGGTCTCCTCGCGGAAGGTGTCCCACAGCTCCTCCACCACGCTCGTGAGGTCGAGAAACTGGTCGCCCTTGAAGAAGGGGGTGAGGTGGCGCACGAGCGAGCGCATGATGTCGATGTCTTGCGCCATGACCTCCTGCACGTGCGGGCGCTGCACCTTCACGGCGACGTCCTCGCCACTCGCGAGGCGCGCGCGATGCACCTGCGCCACCGAAGCCGAGCCGAGCGGGTGCTCGCCAATGGCGTCGAAGACGTCGCCGAGCGAGCCGCCATACTCCTGCTCGAGCACGGCGACGACCGTCTCGTAGGGCATGGGGTCGACGTCGCTGCGCAGCTTGGTGAGCTCGCGGCAGAAGCGCTCGGGCAGAATCTCCGAGCGCATCGACAGGATCTGGCCGGCCTTCACGAAGGTGGGGCCCAGCTCCTCGAGCATGCGGCGGAACTTGACGGGCGTGATGCCGCCAAAGATGTCGTACTTGCGCACGATGCCAAAGATCTGCAGGATGCGGGCGTGGCGGCGCTTGCTCGAGATGCCGTAGCGGCTCGCGTCGTTGCGGCGGGCGCCTCGCAGCAGGCCAATCGTCATCGAGTCGTCCTCGTCGAGCTCGCCCTCCACGCCGGCGAGCGCGGCCTCCCACATAGCGTCCTGCGCCTCGGGGGTCGACGGGTCTGCATGCGGCACCGTGCCCGAGGACCCCTCGGGCACGGCCACATTCACTTTGTCCTTTGGCTCACCAGTCAAGCGCGGCTACTCCTCGGCCTCGTCGTCCTCGGCCTCGACGTCAACGGTGACGCGGGCGGCATCGAGGTCGTCGGCAATCTCGCGGGCACGATCGACGTAGTCGGCGCGCTCGGCGGGCGTCATCGTGGCGAGGTGGGCGCGCAGCACCTGGTCCTGCGCGTCGGAGACGGTCTGTTTGGCCTTCTGGGTGAGCTCGCGGTTGAGGTCCTTGCCCTGGTCAACCGTGATCTCGCCCTTCTTGACGAGGTCGTCGATGATTTCGCCGGTCTTCTCGGCACCATAGGCAACGGCGCCCACGCCGGCGAGAAACGTCTTGCGCATGAGGTCAACGGGATCGAGCATGGTGGCTCCTTCCAATCTGCGCGTCGCATGATGGCGCGGCGATGCTTCGTGTTGTTGCTTGTACCCGAAATCAGCCCACGAGAATCGCGCGCATCTCGGCGACCGAGCGGGCCACGGCCGTGGCACCGGCGCGCTCGAGCTCGCCGTCCTCGGCGGTGTTGCCCAGGTAGACGCCCAGGCTCGCGACGCCGCAGGCGCAGGCGCCCTCGATGTCGTAGAAGCGGTCGCCCACCATCACGGCGTCGTGCGGGGCGCACCCCAGCTCCTCGAGCGCGCGCGTCACGAGGGCCTGCTTGCCCACGTCCTTGGGGTCGCGCGAGGAGACCACGGCGTCGAACAGCCCCTCGATGCCGGTGTCTGCCAGCGCGGCGTCGATGAGCTTGTAGTTCTTGGACGAGACGATCGCAAGGCGGCGGCCCTGCGCGCGCAGCTCGTCGAGTAGCTCGCGGATGCCCGCGAACAGCGGGTGGCTCTCGGGCCCAAGCTTGGAGTAGATGGCGCGGTAGCGGCGCGTGACCTCGGCCGCGTCTTCCTCCGACAGGCCATATACCAGCGTAAACGCGGCCGGGAAGGGCGGACCCACCAGGCGCCCCGCGTCACCTATCTGCTCGCGGGTAAGGCCAAAGCCGAGAAGGACCTCGGTGGCCGTCTCGACGATGCAGCGCTTGGTGTCCGCGAGTGTGCCGTCGAAGTCGAACAGCACGCAGGGACGGCTCGCGAGAGACGCCGCCTCGCTGGCGGCACGCTCGGCGGCGCAGTCTGCGGGGCCTTCCGCGCGCAGCATCTTGAGGCCATGGCGGATGGGATCCAGGACAAACCCCAGGTTCTCGGTGGCGCCCTTGGGAGACCCCGGCACGTTCACCACAAGGGTGCGCGCGAGCGTGCCGGCCGTGCCGCGCGAGACCCACGCGTGGTCGGTGATGCCGGCGGAGCGGGCGCGCATGAGCTCGCCCAGGCCCGGGACCATGCGGTCGCAGACGGTGAAGGTGGCCTCGGGCGTCACGTCGCGCACCGAAACCACCTCCACGTCGAAGTTGAGCGTCTTGCCCGCCATCGGGTGGTTGAAGTCCATCTTCACGGTCGATTCGCCGACCTCCTTGACGATGCCCATCATGCGGTTGCCCTGGGCGTCGCTCATCGGAACCTGGCTGCCCTCGAAGAGGATGTCCTCGGCGAGCTTGCCGTCGACCATGAATATGTCTTTCGGCAGGTCGACGATGGCGTCGGCGATCACTTCGCCGTAGCCGTCCTTGGCCTCGAGCGTGAACGAAACCGATTCGCCGATCTCCTTGCCCAGGATCGCCTCCTCGAATTTGGGGAGCAGCATGCCCGTTCCGAAGATGAATTCGAGCGGCTGGCCCGGACGCGACTGATCCGCGATCTGTCCGTCGACGGTGAGCTTGTAGTCTACGCCGACCATTTTGTTTTGTTCTACTTTCATACGATTGTTATAAAGTTTAGTTGTTTTTATCGTCGTTTTTCAGGGACGTTGCCCGGCATTCACGGCTCAAAAGCGATTTTCCGCCACCATTTTTAGAAAAATGGCTTCTTAAGCCATCAAAGGTACGCACTTCGGGGCAAGTTGCCAAATAATAGCAGGAAATAATTGTGCCATAACAGATGAAAACGGCGGCGCTGTCGATGTCGCCGCCGTTTTTTCATGCCGGATATTGCCGTTACTCGCAGTTGCGGCAGCAGAGGTTTCTGTCGCCGTAGCCGTTGTCGATCTTCGAGACGTAGGGGAAGAACTTCGCCTCGCCGATCCACGCCAGCGGGAACGCCGCCTCGTCGCGCGAGTAGGGGTGTTCCCACGCTCCGGCCAGTTCCCGGGCCGTGTGGGGCGCGTTCGCCACCACGTTGTCCGCCTGGCCGGCGGCCGCCTCGCATTCGCGCTTGATGCTTATCAGCGCCTCGATGAAGCGGTCCATCTCCTCCTTGGGTTCCGATTCGGTCGGCTCGACCATCAGCGTCTCGTGCACGGGGAACGAGAGCGTCGGGGCGTGGAATCCGTAGTCCATCAGGCGGTGGGCGATGTCGCCGCAGTCGATGTTGTAGTCCTTCTTGAAGGAGGTGAGGTCGAGGATCATCTCGTGGCCCACGCGGCCCGTCTCGCCCGAGTAGTAGGTGCGGTACTCCGCGGCCAGTGCCGACGACATGTAGTTGGCGTTGACGATGGCCATCTCGGTGGCTCTGCGAAGCCCCTCGGCCCCCAGCATTTTGATATAGCCGTAGGTGATCGGGAAGAGCAGCGCCGAACCCCACGGAGCCGACGCGACGGCCGTGATGCCCTCGTAGCCGCCCGTGGCGACGACCGGGTGCGACGGCAGGAACGCCCGCAGGTGCTCGGCGACGCAGATCGGGCCTACGCCCGGGCCGCCGCCGCCGTGGGGCATGGCGAAGGTCTTGTGGAGGTTGAGGTGGCAGACGTCGGCCCCGATGTAGCCGGGGTTCGTCAGTCCCACCTGCGCGTTCATGTTCGCGCCGTCCATGTAGACCTGCCCGCCGGCGTCGTGGACGGCGTCGACGATCTCGCGGATGCGGCTCTCGAAGACGCCGTGCGTCGAGGGGTAGGTGACCATCAGGCCGCACAGTTCCGACGAGTGCTCTTTGGCCTTGGCTTCGAGGTCCGCCACGTCGATGTTGCCGCGCTCGTCGCACGCCACCGTCACGATCTTCATGCCGGCCATGGCCGCCGAGGCGGGGTTCGTGCCGTGGGCCGACGCGGGGATCAGCACCACGTTGCGGTAGCCCTGTCCGCGGCTCTGGTGGTAGGCGCGGATCACCATCAGTCCCGTGTATTCGCCTGCGGCGCCCGAATTGGGCATCAGCGAGCAGGCGGCGAAGCCGGTGA
>OKRW01000939.1_pt1 | contig 27131 bp, 28 predicted proteins | sample 1601151 | NCBI WGS metagenome assembly OKRW01 (sample SAMEA3541471, study PRJEB24748) | human gut metagenome | biome: human gut; feature: human-associated habitat; material: faeces | place: China | collected 2012 | reverse complement strand
TTATTGAGAATTACAGAGTATCTAATGCTGAGCTGATTTTTGCAGCAGCAGATGTTTCCGAGCAGATTTCTACTGCAAGTAAAGAGGCTTCCGGTACAGGTAACATGAAGTTCATGCTGAACGGTGCTCCTACACTTGGAACCATGGACGGTGCAAACGTAGAGATCGTTGAGGAAGTTGGTCAGGAGAACGCATTCATCTTCGGTATGAGCGCTGACCAAATCATTAACTATGAGAACCATGGCGGATACGATCCAGACTTTATCTACAACACAGATGCTGAGATCCGTCAGGTATTGATGCAGCTGATCAATGGAACCTTCTCCAGCGATTGGGCCGCCCTGGCCCCGGTGATCACCCGGGAGGCAGGCATGTTCAGCGTTACCATGACCGGTCCTGATCATGAATTGATCCGGTTCACCTGCAAGGCGTCCGGCGAATCTCCCGATGACTGCCAGGTGGAAATCGACATCGGTTACATTACCGGCCCCGGCAACGTGCACAGCCTGTGGGACAGCATCACCAACGAGGACGGCAAAAGCAGCCAGGAATTCTATTTCACCTTCAGCGAGGAAGAATATGGCATGGAATGTGAAGGCGCATCCTCTACGGAAACCGCAGAGGACGGCAGCCTGATCATCACCCGCGAGGAAACCGGCGTGCTCACCTATCAGGAAGATGAATTGGGCGAAATCATCTTCCGGTCCACTCTGACCATCCAGTAAACAATTACGATGTAAAAAAGCGCAGTCACGCGGTTCACCTTGATTGACTCCCTATCGCCTTTGTATAATAGCATTACAAAATCTCCCAAGGAGAAGGAGGAACCCATGATGAAAAAGCTCGTTTGCCTGGTTCTGGCCCTGATGCTGGCCCTGACATTGCTGATGGTGGGGTGCGGCAGCCAGACCCCGGACACGCCGGTAACGCCGGTGAACCCCGGCACGGAGCAGACGGATCCCCAGGACAAGCCCGAGACGCCGGATACCCCGGATACCCCCAACGAGCCGGACACCCCGGACACGTCCGAGCCGTCCGGCCAGGATCAGTACCACACGGACCCGGTGCCCCAGGGGAAGCCCCAGCCGGTGGAGCCGGAGGAGACCAAGCCCGACACCTCTCAGCAAGCCACCTGCACCATCTCCATCTCCTGCGCCACCATCCTGAACAATATGGACAAATGCGAGGAGTCCAAGCGGGCGCTGATCCCCGCCGACGGCACCATTCTGTCGGCTTCCACGGTGACGTTCTCCCCGGGGGAGAGCGTGTTCGACGTGCTGCAGCGGGTGTGCCGGGAGCGGAAGATCCCCATGGAGTTCAGCTTCACGCCCATCTATAACTCCGCCTATATCGAGGGAATCTATAACCTGTACGAGTTCGACGTAGGCGACGGCTCCGGCTGGATGTACAAGGTCAACGACTGGTTCCCCAACTACGGCTGCTCCCGGTATCAGGTGCAGCAGGGGGACGTGATCTGCTGGGTCTATACCTGCGACCTGGGCTATGACGTAGGCGGCGGCTACGCCGCCGGGTAAGGCCCCGAAAACCGCAAAAATCCCGCAGGGCGGGGCCTGTGCGCCCCGCCCTGCGCAGAACCGTATGACGAAAGGAGGCCGGAGCCGTGGGCGACGCCTTTTCCCGCTATCATCCCCTGGTGAATTTCCTTTTTTTCGCCCTGGTGCTGGCCTATTCCATGGTGCTGATGCACCCGGTGTGCCTGGCGGTGTCCCTGACGGGGGCGCTGGTGTACGCCGGTAAGCTGGGAGGCCGCCGGGCCCTGGCGGGGCACCTGAAATTCGCCCTGCCGGTGCTGCTGCTGGCGGCCATCGTGAACCCGGCCTTCAACCACGCCGGAGTCACCATCCTGACGTATCTGCCCTCCGGCAATCCCCTGACCCTGGAGAGCATCCTCTACGGCCTGGCGGCGGGGGCCATGCTGTGCGCCGTGGTGCTGTGGTTCGTGTGCTTCAACGCCGTGATCACATCGGACAAGTTCGTGTATCTGTTCGGCCGGGTCATCCCGGCCCTGTCCCTGGTGCTGAGCATGACATTGCGGTTCGTGCCCCTGTTCCGGCGGCAGCTGGAGGTGGTGCGCCAGGCCCAGTTCTGCATCGGCCGGGACGCCTCCTGCGGCAGCGTGTGGCAACGGGTCAGAAGGGCCGTGACCATCTTTTCCATCATGGTCACCTGGGCCCTGGAAAACGCCATCGAAACCGCCGACAGCATGAAAAGCCGGGGCTACGGCCTGCGGGGCCGGACGGCCTTTTCCATCTACCGCATGGAGGCCCGGGACCGGTACGCCCTGGCGTGGCTGGGCTTCTGCGGGCTGTATCTGCTGTGCGGATGCCTGGCCGGGGGACTGAAGTGGTGGTACTTCCCCTTGCTGCAGGGGGTCATGACCCAGCCGTTTTCCATCAGCTTTTATCTGGCGTATCTGGCCCTGTGCCTGACGCCGGTGATCCTGGACCGAAGGGAGGCCCGCGCATGGCGCTGTTCACCGTCGAAAATCTGACCTTTTTCTATCCGGGGCAGACCGCCCGGGCCATTGACAGCCTGTCGCTGACGGTGCCGGAGGGTGCGTTCCTGGTGCTGTGCGGTCCCTCGGGCTGCGGCAAGTCCACGCTGCTGCGGCAGCTGAAGCCCGCCCTGGCCCCCCACGGGACCCGGCAGGGCCATATTCTGTTCCGGGATACGCCGCTGGACCGGGTGGACCAGCGGACGCTGGCGGCCCGCATCGGCTTTGTCCAGCAGTCGCCGGAAAACCAGATCGTCACCGACAAGGTCTGGCACGAGCTGGCCTTCGGGCTGGAGAGCCTGGGGGTGGACACCCCCACCATCCGCCGCCGGGTGGCGGAGATGGCGGCATTCTTCGGCATCGAGGACTGGTTTTACCGGGACGTTTCCCAGCTGTCCGGAGGCCAGAAGCAGCTGCTGAACCTGGCCTCCGTCATGGCCATGCAGCCGGATGTGCTGATTCTGGACGAGCCCACCAGCCAGCTGGACCCCATCGCCGCCTCGGATTTCCTGGCGGTGCTGGGAAAGATCAACCGGGAGCTGGGCACCGCCGTGGTGCTGACGGAGCACCGGCTGGAGGAGGCCTTTCCCCTGGCCACCGCCGTGGCGGTAATGGACCGGGGGCAGCTGCTGTGCACCGGCACGCCCTACGACGTGGGCCGCCGGCTAAAGACCCTGGGCCACCGGATGTTTCTGGCCATGCCCGCCGCCATGCGCGTCTGGGCCTCGGTGGAAACGGAGGCCCCCTGTCCCGTCACCGTCCGGGAGGGCCGGGATTTTCTGCGGAGCTATGCGGCGGAGCATCCGCTGGTTCCGCTGCCCCGGGAGCAGACGTACCCCCGGCGCCAGCCGGTGCTGACGGTGCAGGGCGCGTGGTTCCGGTATGAGCCGGACAGCCCCGACGTCATCAAGGGGCTGGACCTGACCCTGGGCCGGGGGGAGTTTCTGGCCCTGCTGGGCGGCAACGGCGCGGGCAAGAGCACCACGCTGAAGCTGCTGTCCGGCATGAAAAAGCCCCAGCGGGGCAACGTTTCCGTAAAGGGGACCCTGGGCATGCTGCCCCAGAATCCCCAGACCTTATTTGTGAAAAAAACGGTCCGGGAGGACCTGTTCGAGATATTTTCCGGCACAAAAACGCCCCGCCCCCAGCAGGAGGAGCGGGTGGCCCGGATGACGGCCCTGTGCCGCCTGGAGGACCTGCTGGACCGGCACCCCTACGACCTGTCCGGCGGCGAGCAGCAGCGGGCGGCCCTGGCCAAGGTGCTGCTGCTGGAGCCGGAGATCCTGCTGCTGGACGAGCCTACCAAGGGCCTGGACGCGGAGTTCAAGCAGACCTTTGCCCTGATCCTGCGGACTCTGCTGCGGCAGGGGGTGTCCCTGCTGATGGTCAGCCACGATGTGGAGTTCTGCGCCCGGTACGCCCACCGTTGCGCCCTGTTTTTCGATGGCGGCGTGGTGACGGAGGCGGCGCCCCGGGACTTCTTCAGCGGCAACAGCTTCTATACCACCGCCGCCAACCGCATGGCCCGCAGTCTGGAGCCCCGGGCGGTGACGCCGGAGGACGTGATGGCCGCCTGCGGCGGCACGGCGCCGCCGGAGCCGCCTCTGCCGGAGGACATTCCCCCTCTGCCGGAGCCCCGGGAGGAAACGCCGGACTGGAAGCCCAAAAAGCTGCCCCTGTGGCGCAAGGCCCTGGCCGCCGTGTCCGGGGCGGGGGCCATGGCCATCTTCCTGTATGCCGCCAATGTCACGGACCTGTCCGCCGTGGTGGACAAGGGCGGGCTGACGGCTCTGGGGCAGAAGCAGCTGGCGCTGTATCTGGTGTTCTGCGGACTGTTGCTGATCCTGGCCCTGGCCATCGGGCGGCGGTCCAGGCCCCCGGCGCAGGTGCAGCTTCCGGTGGAAAAGCGGAAGCTGTCCCGCCGGACGACGGCGGCTGCGGCGTCCATCCTGCTGCTGATCCCCGTGACCCTGTTCGTGGGGGTGTATTACCTGAACAACCAGCGATACGGCCTGGTGTCGGTGCTGGTGCTGCTGGAGTGCATGGCCCCGTTTTTCCTGGTGTTCGAGGGACGGAGGCCCCAGGCCCGGGAGCTGGTGGTCATCGCGGTGCTGTGCGCCATCTCCGTGGCGGGCCGGGCGGCGTTTTTCATGCTGCCCCAGTTCAAGCCCGTCATGGCCATGACCATCATTTCCGGCGTGGCCCTGGGCGGCGAAAGCGGCTTCCTGGTGGGGGCCTTGTCCATGCTGGTGTCCAATATGCTGTTTTCCCAGGGGGTGTGGACCCCCTGGCAGATGTTCTGCATGGGGATCATCGGCTTTCTGGCGGGTGTCCTGTTCCGGAAGGGCCTGCTGCGGCGGACCCGGGGGAGCCTGTGCACCTTCGGCGCCTTCTGCGCCATCGTGATCTACGGCGGCATCATGAACCCGGCGTCGGTGCTGATGTGGGCCGGGGCGGAGACCCTGACTTGGAAAACCCTGCTGACCTATTACGTCACCGGCTTCCCGGTGGACTGCGTCCACGCCGCGGCCACGGTGTTCTTCCTGTGGATCGCCGCGGAGCCTATGCTGGAGAAGCTGGACCGCATCAAGGAGAAATACGGCCTGCTGCTGTGAGGGCTGCCGGGGGGTTGCAATTTCCGGAAAAGTGTGGTATACTAATCTAACAACCAAAAGAGAGGAGGTCCGCCATGGAAAAGCGGGGTATCAAGATCGCGGCCCAGAACCGCAAGGCCCACCACGACTATTTCGTGGAGGACCGATACGAGGCGGGCATCGAGCTGGCCGGAACGGAGGTCAAGTCCATCCGGCAGGGCCGGGTGAACCTGAAGGATTCCTACTGCGTGGCCAAGGACGGCGAGATCTACGCCCACAGCATGCACATCTCTCCCTATGAGCAGGGCAACATCTTCAACAAGGACCCGGACCGGCCCAAGCGCCTGCTGATGCACAAGCGGGAGATCCGCAAGCTCCACGATCTGCAGAAGCAGGACGGCTATGCCCTGATCCCCCTGAGCCTGTATTTCAAGGACAGCCGGGTAAAGGTGGAGTTGGGCCTGTGCAAGGGCAAAAAGACCTATGACAAGCGGGACGCCATCGCCAAGCGCGACGCCAAGCGCGAAATGGAGCGGGCCGTCCGCGAGAAAAACCGGTAAAAAAGGAGCGTATCCATGAGCAATCCCATTGTTACCATCGAAATGGAGAACGGCAAGAAAATCACCGCTGAGCTGTATCCCGATATTGCACCGCAGTCTGTGCGGAATTTCATCTCCCTGGCCAACTCCGGCTTCTATAACGGGCTGATTTTCCACCGCTGCATCTATGGCTTCATGATCCAGGGCGGCTGCCCCGACGGCACCGGCATGGGCGGCCCCGGCTACTGCATCAAGGGCGAGTTCGCCGCCAACGGCGTGCCCAACGATCTGCGCCACACCCGGGGCGTTCTCAGCATGGCCCGGGCCCAGGCTATGGACTCCGCCGGCAGCCAGTTCTTCATCATGCACGCCGACGGGGAGTTCCTGGACGGCCAGTATGCCGCCTTCGGCATGGTCACCGAGGGCATGGACGTGGTCGACCGCATCGCCGCCACCAAGACCGGCATGAACGACAAGCCCAAGGCCGACCAGCGCATGAAGAAGGTCACCGTGGAGACCTTCGGCGTGGACTACCCCGAACCCGAAAAGCTGTAATCGAGCGTTCCGTTTCGGGATTTTTGCAACGACTGTATCCAGCCCTCCCACAGGTCGGGCCAGACCTGACCTGTGGGACCGGCCGGTTCCAACCTATTTTATATAGGGGGGCGTACTGGTTTCGACGGGGACATGGGTGCAGGAATAGCGGGCGGATGTGTCTGTCATCCTTAAAACAGGCAACTTATAAATTAAAGAACAACGATTACGAAGTTCTCGCTGCGGCTTGACGCAGCCGTCCAACCCAGAAGGACCACGAGCTGGGCTTGGGCGTGACCTGAGTGGTGCACGTGACCGGAGTAAGCTTTGCCTCCGGCATGCACAATGAAGCTACCAAACCATGCAGTATGACGGCTTACGTCATGGCAAGGGAATGTAAATAACCGTCTGCGCCCGGAGAGGTTCCTGAGGAAGTGTTTTCGGACGGGGGTTCAATTCCCCCCGCCTCCACCACAAGACCACCGTAATTTTGATAGAATTACGGTGGTCTTTTTTTGACGAAACGCTCTGGTTGAGCATTATTGACATGGTGATCGTCCACGCCGATGGGCGGATGACCTTCCAATTCCAAGGCGGAACGGAGATCGATGCATACGCCCCAAAAACATAAAGGCCGCAGGTTTCGTTGCCTGCGACCTTTTAACTTGTTGACAGACTTGGAAGATATGTCTGACTGGGGCGGAAAGTGTGCGGGAACAGCCCTAAGAATTGCGGGCCTGCTTCATTGCGTGGAGAATCGGACCGCCCCAAGCAAAGCCCGTGTGACAGAACGCACGATGAAACGGGCAACCAAAATTGTCAGCTATTTTTTGAAGCACGCCCAATATGCCTATTCTGTTATGGGGGCTGATAAGACGTTGCACGAAGCCAAGTACATATTGCGGAGGTTGGGAACTCAGTCCAAGGAAGAACTGACAAAGAGCGGTTTATACCACCTGTGCAGAAACAAAATCTTTAAGAAAGCTGATGATATGCTCCCCGCATTGGAACTGCTCATTGAATACGGCTATTTGAAAAAGAGGACTTATCACCAAGCGACAGGCGGAAGGCCCAAAGGGGACAGTTATCTTCTTAACCCGCTCTATTTCAATAAATAATCCCCCCACTGAATGGCTTTTTTGGATTAAATGTAAAAAAGTTTTTTCCTTTTAATCCTTAAAAACCATAAAGATGACCATGCTATTCCAAAAGAGTAGCATGGTCATCATTTTTTAAGGCTCCGCCAACAAAATTTGCAGCCTGTTCAACAGGGCAAGAAATACGCCGTTCTTTATCGCTGTTCCCCAAAGCCCCTCGCAAAAGCGTTCTTGACGAACATAACAAGTTAGGATTGCTTTGGCAAGGGGCAAATCAGCCGTTTCAATTTGTTCCGATAGACCATTATTCATTTCCAGCCCATACTTCTGAAGGGTTTCCCCATAGGAAATATCCATTAGGTCGCTATGGGAAACATCTTCAATAAACTGGAGGAATTTATCTTCATATACTGGATAGCCAAAAGTACAAGAACCATCTTTAAGCCGTTCACCCTTTTGCCACTGGCAAGCATTTTCTGTGTCCAGTGTTTCAAAATAGGATATGTAACCATAGATTTTCTCAAATCCCAAAAGATTATCTCCCATATTGTGTAACTGCTCCTTTTCCTGATATACAACCATTATATCATGAAATTGAGAGGACTTCCATGCCAATCTGCTTTTCCCATGCAGTTGTGGTAAGACACAAGACAGAGCCGCCCTCCATTCTTCTGCCTTTTCCTCAGTCCCTTTTCGATTCTGACCACTGGGAGACGATACGCAAATATAGGGGATGGCTGTATTTTTGAAGAATCGCTTAAAATATTTATAGGCGCTTTTGCTATGAAACAGGAGCAGTTTTATATTGGGGTATTCCTCCAAAAGCTGGGGGAGGTCATTGGGCTTTTCGTCCATCAGATCTTTGTCACTGGAAGTCCCCCGCACAGCGGAGTCCAATATATCCCATAGCGCAATATTGTATTTCTTTAGTAATGCTTCTTTTGCTTGGTCCGACTTGTCTATTTCTTCACCGCAGGCTATGAATAGTATGTCCCAAAACTTGTTTAATGGGTCGGCATAATATTTGCCATGTGTCAGGGACATATGGCCGGGGAGTGTCCCTAAGATAAGGACTGCCGAATAGTTATCAATGCTTGGGGGCAATCCTTGGATGCGTTCTTGATTATTGTTCATATCCACACCTCACTATCAGGCTATACATAGCCCAATAGTATCACGCATAGCCTACAAAAGCAATGAAAATCCCTTACGCTAATCGTGTAAGGGAGAGTGGGGTATGAATACGGTAACAGCGGTACGCAACAGGATACTGCAACTTTGTGAGGAACAGGGAATCACAATCAACGGGCTGGCTACCATATCTGGCTTGCCGCCCTCATTCATTAAGAATATCCTTTATGGGAAAAGTTTGAATCCCAAAATCGTGACAATTAAGATGATTTGCGATGGGCTGAATATCACCTTGAGGGAATTTTTCAGCACACCCGAATTTGACGGTCTGGAGCAGGAAATGAAATAGTCCCACATAAAGGGAAAGGCTCCCCCCGCCTTAGAGCAGAGAGAAAGCCTTTGAAATAAGCGTGGCGACTGATGTTTTGTGGGGTAAGAGAGCGTTATGCCCTGATTTTCTGTATATCCAGCATCAGGGCGAAGCCCCCAATGAAGCAGACGTAGTTCTTATTTGGATTATCTCGCTCCACCACAGCCGGACACTGAGGTTGGCACGGTCGTGCCGCGATCAGTGTCCGGCTCTTTTTGTGCGCTGCTTACCTGAGCGGGACACGGCACAAAGCCCCGGCGCAAGGCAAAAATCTCCCCTGCCACAGACGTAGCAGGGGAGATTTGCTTGCACAGTTTGTTCAGAGGGAGAACGCCGGTCTCAGGCCAGAGCGGCGGTGATGATGGCCATCTTATAGACCTCGTCGGCGTCGCAGCCGCGGGAGAGGTCGTTGATGGGGGCGTTCAGGCCCTGCAGGATGGGGCCGTAAGCGGCGAAGCCGCCCAGACGCTGGGCGATCTTATAGCCGATGTTGCCGGACTGGATCTCCGGGAAGATGAAGGTGTTGGCATGACCGGCGACCTTGGAGCCGGGGAACTTCTGCTGACCGACCACGGGGGAGACGGCGGCGTCGAACTGCATCTCGCCGTCGATGGCCAGCTCAGGCGCGGCGGCCTTGGCCTTATCGCAGGCGTTCTTCACCTTGTCCACAGCCTCGCCCTTGCCGGAGCCCTTGGTGGAGTAGCTCAGGAAAGCGATCTTGGGGTCGATGCCGAAGGTAGCGGCGGTCTTGGCGCACTCCAGGGCGGTCTCGACCAGTGCATCCTCGTCGGGATCGATCTGGATGGCGCAGTCGCCCATGCACAGGCGCTCGTCCACGCCGTTCTTCTCGCGCTGCAGAATAAAGCAGGAGCTGACGTTCTTGTTGCCGGGCTTGGTCTTGATCAGCTGCAGAGCAGGACGGACGGTGTCGGCGGTGGAGTAGGTGGCGCCGCCCAGCAGGCAGTCGGCCTCGCCCATCTTCACCAGCATGGTGCCGAAGTAGTTGCCCTTCATCAGGTTCTTGCGGCAGTCCTCCGGGGACATCTTGCCCTTGCGCAGCTCGACCATCTTCTCGACCATGGCGTCCATGCCGGCGTAGGTGGCGGGGTCCACGATGCGCACGCCTTCGATGTCATAACCGCCCTTGGCAGCAGCGGCCTTGACCTCGTCCTCCACGCCCACCAGGATGGGGGTCAGGAAGCCGTCCTTCTTCAGACGAGCGGTGGCCTCCAGGATACGGGCGTCGGCGCCTTCGGTAAAGACCAGGGTGCGGGGATTGGCCTTCAGAGTTTCGATCAGTTTTACGAACATGTTAGCTTACCTCCAAAATCATAAGACGAAATCCGTCTTTTCCTTACGAATCAACTTGTTTATTGTAACACCATCTGACCGGGGATGCAAGGGTATCTTTCGGACAGAGCGTGGTCTTGCGCCGGGGAGGGACGGCCTGGCCGGACGGCTGAAAATAAGCGCTACCCTTATGGGAAAAAATCTGGTACACTAGACCAGACCAAACCGAGAAAGGGGACCACCCGCAATGCCCAAACGCATGGTACTACAACAATACTTCGGCTACGACGACTTCCGCCCCGGCCAGGAGCCGCTCATCGACGGCATTTTAGCCGGGCGGGATGTCTTGGGCATCATGCCCACCGGGGGCGGCAAGTCCATGTGTTATCAGATCCCGGCGCTGCTCCTGCCGGGGCTGACGCTGGTCGTCTCGCCCCTCATCTCCCTGATGAAAGACCAAGTGGCGGCGCTCAACGGCGCGGGCATCCCGGCGGCCTTGCTCAACAGCTCGTTGGACGAGGCATCCTATCGGGAGACCTGCTGGCAGCTCCGGCAGGGGATGCACAAGCTCCTGTACGTCGCCCCGGAGCGGCTGGAAAACGAGGGCTTTCTGCGCCTCATGCAGGAGCAGGAGATCTCCATGATCGCCGTGGACGAGGCCCACTGCGTGTCCCAGTGGGGGCAGGATTTCCGGCCCAGTTACTTAAAGATCCCCGACTTCGTGGCCAAGCTGCCCCACCGCCCGGTGGTGTCGGCCTTTACGGCCACGGCCACGGCGGAGGTCCAGGCGGACATCGTCCAGCGGCTGGAGCTGATCGACCCGGTGAAGATCGTGACGGGCTTCGACCGGCCCAACCTCTATTTCGAGGTCCGGCGTCCCACCCAGAAGCTCCCGCTGCTGACCCAGCTGGTGGAGGACCGGGCCGGGCGCAGCGGCATCATCTACTGCGCCACCCGCGCCAACGTGGAAAAGGTCTGCGACCATCTGCGGCAGCGGGGCATCCCCGCCACCCGCTACCACGCGGGCCTGAGCGAGGCCGAGCGGCGGCAGAACCAGGACGATTTTCAGTTTGACCGCGCCCCCGTCATGGTGGCGACGAACGCCTTTGGCATGGGCATCGACAAGTCCAACGTCAGCTATGTCTTCCACTTTAACATGCCCAAGAGCCTGGAGGCCTATTACCAGGAGGCCGGCCGCGCCGGGCGAGACGGGGAGGCGGCAGAGTGCATCCTGCTCTTCGCCCAAGGAGACGTGGCCACCGCCGAGTTTTTCATCCACCAGAGCGGGGACAACAACGAGGCCCTCACCCCGGAGGAGCTGGAGGAGATCCAGGCGCGGGACTACCAGCGTCTGGAGGCCATGGTGGGCTACTGCAAAACGTCTCGCTGCCTGCGGGGGCATATTCTGGACTACTTCGGCCAGCGGCATGAGGCACGGTGCGGCAACTGCGGCAACTGCCGCCGGTCGTTTGTCCAGGTGGACATCACCCGCCAGGCGCAGATGATCTTATCCTGCATCAAGCGGGCGCAGGCGAAGCTGGGGTATTATGTGGGGGCAGTCCTCATCATCCGCACCCTGTTGGGCAGCAAGGACAAACGGGTGTTGGAGCTGGGGCTGGACACGCTTTCTACTTACGGCATTATGAAGGGCACCGACAAAAAGACCATGCGGGACTATCTGGACGCCATGGAACAGGCGGGGGTGGTGACCACGGAACCCCGACACAAGACCCTGCGCTTTACCCCGGCCTCCGGAGCGGTTTTGTTTCACGGCAAACCGGTCTCCATGACCCAGGCGGCTGAGACTGCCGTGCCCCGCAAGCGGTCCGCCTCTGCGCCGGGTGCCCCGCTCTCCGACGGAGCGGAGCGCGTGTTGACGGCCCTGAAGCAGACCCGCCGGGACCTGGCCGAGCGGGAGGGGGAGCCGCTGTATGTCATCTTCTCCAACGCCACGCTGGCCGACATGGCCCGCCGCCGCCCGACCGATCTGGAAGGCTTTTTGGAGGTCTCCGGCGTGGGCGAGGTGAAGGCCCGGAAGTATGGCAAGGCCTTCCTGCGGACCCTGGCGCAGGTGCAGGAGGACTGAGCCGGCTTCCTGACCATTTGACCAAGCGCTCTCACGGCCGCCTGCTTGTCAGGCGGTCGTTTTTTTGCTATAATTTAGTATCCTGCTGGCAAAAACTGCCCTGGCATGTGTGAACAGGGCGCGTTTCTGCTATACTTATCCTATCAAGGAGTAACTGAACTATGGGTATGTTTTCACAGCTGGCCCAGGGGGTGGATTGGTCCAGCATGGGGCAGATGATCCTGCGCATCGCGGCCGTTCTGCTGTGCCTGGTGATCCATGAGGTCAGCCACGGCCTGGCGGCCTATCACCTGGGTGACCCCACCGCCAAGCAGAGCCACCGGCTCTCTCTGAACCCCCTGCGCCACCTGGACCCCTTTGGCCTGATCATGATGGTCGCAGTGGGCTTCGGCTGGGCCAAGCCCGTGCCGGTGGACCCACGGTATTTCAAAAAGCCCAAGCAGGGCATGGCCATCACCGCCCTGGCGGGGCCGGCCTCGAACTTTGTGCTGGCGTATGTGTCTACGATCATTTATAGTATGCTCTTCGCCGTGGCCCAGGTGAAGGGGGAGAGCACGGGGCTGGGCCTGGCGCTGACCTTCTTCTCCCTGCTCATCAGCCTGAACATCGGCCTGGGCATCTTCAACCTCATCCCCTTCCCGCCGCTGGACGGCTCGAAGGTGCTGGCCATGTTTTTGCCGGACCGGTGGTACGGCCGCTGGATGCAGCTGGAGCGCTACGGCATGATCGTGCTGATGGCCGCCCTGTGGTTCGGCCTGCTGGACGGGTTCCTGATGGCCGCCCGGAACCTGGTCCTGAACGCGATGCTGAGCGGCGCGAACTTTGCCTACCTGGGGATGCTCTCCCTGCTGACCCGGTGAGGGAGCAAAATGGAGCGACCGGTCTATCATTTTAAGGGCATCGTGAAGGACGGGGCCGAGGCCACGAAAGACTTTGTGGGGCCGCTGGACCTCATCCTACACCTGCTGAAAAAGAACAAGATCGCCATACGAGACCTTCCCCTGGCTGGCATCTTAGAGCAGTTTCTGGCCTGGATGGAGACGAGACGGGCGCTGGACTTGGCGGTGGCAGGGGAGTTCATCGCCATGGCCTCCCACCTGATGCTCCTCAAGACCCGGATGCTCCTGTCCCAGGAGGACAAGGAGGCCCAGGCGGAAATGGCGGCGCTCATCGCCTCCCTGGAGGCCCGCCAGCGGCATGCGTCCGCCCAGCGGGTCCGGGCCGTCCTGCCCCGGCTGGAAGCCCTTTGGCAGCGGGGGAGCGCAGGCTTCCCCAAGCCCCCGGAGAACGTGTTTTTCCAGCGGGTCTATCGCTATGAACACAAGCCGTCTGATCTGACCCGCGCCCTGAACGCCTGGCAGGCGCGGCAGAAGCTGGCCATCCCCCCGGCGCTGGCGGAGTTCCAGGCCGTGGTGCGGCCGGAGCCGTACCGGGTGGAGGACAAGGCCGCCCAAGTCCTGGCCCTGCTGGAGCAGCGTGGGCCGCTGCGGCTGGGCGAGATCCTCCGCACCAGCCGGAGCCGGTCGGAGGCCACGGCGGCGTTTCTGGCGCTGCTGGAGCTGTGCCGGGGCGGACGGGTCCATCTGTCGGGGGACCGGGAGGACCCGGAGATATCCTTGCTCCCCACTTGAACCAACAAACCATCGGAAGGAGGGATGCCCTGTGGAACAGGCAGAACGGGAACGGGCCGTGGAAGCCATCCTCTTTGCCCTGGGAGAGCCGGTGCCCACAGCGCGATTGGCCCAGGCCCTGGACGCAGAAGAGGACCAGGTCCTTGCCGCCTGCCAGGCCCTGGCTGCGTTTTATGAGACCCAGGCGCGGGGCATCCGTCTGGTGCAGCTGGAGGAGAGCTGGCAGCTCGTCTCGGCCCCCCGGTGGGGGGCGGTCATCCGGGGACTGCTGGCCCGGAAAAAGCCGGACAAGCTCTCGGCGTCGGCCCTGGAGACCCTGGCCCTCGTGGCCTATTTCCAGCCGGTGACACGGGTGTATCTGGACCAGGCCAGGGGGGTGGACAGCGCCCACTCCCTGGGGGTATTATTAGACCGGGAGCTGGTGGAGCCGTGCGGCACGCTGGACGCGCCGGGGCGGCCCACGCTGTACCGCACGACCCAGACGTTTTTGCGGAGCTTCGGCCTGTCTGACCTGGCAGACCTGCCGCCCCTGCCGGAGGGCATCCCGGCGGAAGCGGGGGGTGCGCCATGATCGGGCTGGTGATCCTGCTCGTCCTGGTCCTGCTGGTGCTGGCCGTGGCCTTTCTGCGGCTGGGCGCGGCGGCGGGGTATGACGAGACCGGGGGCTGGGTGAAGGTCCGGGTCGGCCCGGCCTGGCTTACGCTCTATCCTCTCTCCGAAGAGAAGAAGAGAAAGCGGGAGGCAAAGGCCGAGAAGAAAGCCGCCAAAAAGAAAAAGCGGACCGCCGAGCCGCAGGAGAACAAGAAAACGCCCCGCCGCAAAACCCTGAAAAATGCCTTTTCCCCCGGCGGGGCCTTGGACCTGGCGCTGGACCTGCTGCCGAAGCTCAAAGAGATGGCCGGGGACCTGCGCCACGCCATCCGCATCGACACCCTCTCTCTGCACCTGGTGTGGGGGGAGCCGGACCCGGCGGACGCGGCCATGCACTACGGCCAGGCCTGGGGCGTGCTGGAGGCACTGCTGGCCTTTACGGAGGCCAACTTTACGGTGAAGAACCGGGACCTGTCGGTGGCGCTGGACTATCAGATCGAGAGTCCCAGGCTCACGGTGGAGGCGGCCTGCTCCATTTCCGTGGCCCAGTTGCTGTCGATCCTCTGGCCCACCCTGAAGGAAGCGATCCGGGGCCTGCGGAAGCGGAAAAAAACAGGCCCATCCCAAAGAACGACGAAGCAACACGCGGCTGCCATGGCCGCCCAAGGAAAGGAAGAGACCCATGGAAAAGAATCATCCTGTCAGTGAATTGATGGCCGAGACCATCCAGAAGATCAAGGAAGCCGTGGACGCCAACACCGTGGTGGGCCAGCCCATCACCGCCGGAGAGGTCACCATCATCCCCGTCTCCCGCATCTCCCTGGGCTTCGGTACCGGCGGCTCGGAGTTCGGCGGCAAGGCCCCCAAGAACCTGGGGGAGAACCCCTTCGGCGGCGGCGGCGGCGCAGGCCTGAAGGTCATCCCCGTGGGCTTCCTGGTGGTCAGCGGCACGAGCGTCAAAATGCTCCCCGTAGACACCGCCACCGAAAGCCCCGCCGACCGTCTCGTGGAGCTTATCCCGGACCTGCTGGAGCAGGTGAGCAAAAAGTGGGAGGAGCGCAAGGCCAAGAAGCAGGCGGAGCCGGAGATCACCGAGGAAGATCTGGTGTAACTAGGATAGTTTTATTTAGAAACTTCCAGCAAAAATAAAAGGTAGTCTATACAGAATGCTGAACTGCTGTATAGACTACCTTTCGACTATTTGCTTTTATTTGCTTTTATTTGCTTTTAGATGCCTTGATACATTTAATATCATCCACAAGATATGCTTCGAGAGCAGCGCGGATATGTCCCGGCTCGTTTTTGCTTCGATCACGATAGGTTCTATATTTCAGTGCGTCCTCCAATTCTGCGGTGATGTATGTAGTTTTCCGAAGACGATCTAGGCCTTTCTCGTATTTACGATGTGAAGAAGTGGGGATATCATCTGTATTGTCTGTATTGTCATTCGCAAACATGACTTCCACGGCCTCTTCAAATTTATGCTTAAGAACAGCATTTAATTGAGAAGTTATTAATTGATCGATTGCATCCAGATCTTTTTTATCTAGCATAGAGACACCTCTATAAAAATAATTATGTTATACAAGAGAACGAAGAACAAGGACTATATCAAAAATAAAGGCTATTTTTGAATGAACTATAAATTTCTATCTCTAAAAACTGCTGGCCTAGGTCAGCAGTTTTTAGTTAATTGGCTTTTTCTAAATTGTTGATGCGTTCGTTCATCTGGCGGACCATGAGTTTTAGAACATTTACTTCGTCAGATAAATTGTCTACGTGGGCACGAGACACCATATTTTCTTCCAAGAATTCCAGTTGTTCCGCTAAGAGGTTAAACTTAGGAAGAATATCTGCTTCGGTTACGATTTTTAGTTGATGCGCAAAGCGCTGGTCGATGGCGGCAACTTCTTCTTTCAAGATAGCAACGTCGGATTTTACTGCTGTGAATTCAGATTTCAGGCCAGCAACGTCAGATTTTACGGTAGCGACTTCAGTCTTTAAGTCTGCGACATCAGATTTAACAGTGGAGATTTCAGTCTTCAAATCAGCAACATCGGATTTTACACTGGCAACATCAGATTTCAAATCGGACATGTCAGTTTTTAGGTCGGTCATTCCTGTGTGGAGTTCCGACAAGAGCGCGAGGATCTTTTCTTCAGGGTTCAATGTGATCACCTCTTATTTGCTATTATAACGGGCTGGAAAGTGCTCTGTCAATCTCTTTTTTTGAGCTTCCATAAGAAGCGGGGAGAAGCACCCTTTACAAACCACGAAATTCTTTTTAGAATAAGGACAAGAAATTGTATTTGAATCAGAGGGGAGGCACGCTCTATGAGCAGCTTTCGTAGGATCGAGTATTTCCTATCCGTGGCCAAACACCTGAACTTTACCAAAGCCGCCAGGGAGTGCTTTGTGGCCCAGGCGGCCATCAGTCAGCAGATCAAACAGTTTGAGGAGGAACTGGGCTTTAAGCTCTTTGAGCGGGGCGGCGGCAGCGTGAAGCTCACTCCCGCCGGGGCGTTTTTTGCCCGGCAATGCCAGAGCATTTTGTCCCAGTATACCGGGGCGGTGAAGCAGGCCCGCTCCATTGCCGATGGGGAGAAGCGGGATCTGCGCCTGGGCATCCATGGGCCGTATGCTCAGGAGGGCATCCCGCACTATCTCAGGCTGTTTAAGCAGATGCACCCGGAGGCCAACCTGACCCTGAAGGACGGCAGCCGGGACGCCATGCTCCAGGGACTGGCCGACGAGGAGCTGGACGTGGTGATCGTCCCGGACTTCGGCTTGCATTTGGACGAGGGCTACGAGGAACTGGAGCTGAGCAGCGAGCAGGTCCGCTTTATGACCGGCCCCCACAGCGCCCTGGCAGGGCGGCAGTTCGTCTCGTCCGAGGAGCTGACGGGGCAGACCATCTTCCGGGTGGAGGACCAGAGCGACGACGCCAAGTCCCAGCCCCTGCCGGAGTATTACACCCGCCTGGGGCTGGCGAATAATCCCGTCCAGCGGGTCAATACTTTATTGGAAGCGACCATCTTGGTCCAGGCCGGCCTGGGCATCGCCCCGCTGCCGGGGGGGATGGAGCAGAAGCTCGCCCGTGACGTGAGCGTGTTTTCCATCGAGGGGGATTCGTTCCGCATCCGCACGTTGGCGCTGCGGAAGATGCCCCCTGTGAGCGTGGCGGCAGACCACTTCTTCCAGGTCATCCGGGAGGACTTGGAGGCGCGGGAGAACGAGGCCTGAGACCTCCCAAAATCAGCCATAAGAAAAAGTGATAAGTTTTTGTGATAGGCTCCATCAGTTTTCGGTGTTTCCCATTTCGGCGCGGCTGTGGTATAACTTAAAGCAAGGAAAGGAACTTCCTCTTGCAGGATCAAACCGATCCTCCACAGAATTTTAACGATAAACGAGCTGATATGCAGGGTACGTGGAAACCCCTGCCAAGATAGAAAGGAGCACCAACTATGAAAGCCAACCTGGATGCAAGATATGACCTCTACATCAATGGACAGTGGGTCCCCGCCTCCGACGGGAAGGTCTTCACCGCTTACAACCCCGCCACCGGCGAGAAGCTGGCCGAGTGTGCCGAGGCCACCAAGGAAGATGTCGATGCCGCCGTCAAGGCCGCCTGGGCTGCCTTCCCTGCCTGGCGGGACATGGGCATCGCAGAGCGAGCTGGTATCCTGGAAAAGATCGCTGACATCATCGACGAGAACGCCGAGCTGCTGGCAACCATCGAGTCCATGGACAACGGCAAGCCCATCCGTGAGACCATGGCCATTGACGTTCCCTATTCTTCCGACCACTTCCGTTACTTCGCCGGTGCCATCCGGGTCGAAGAGGGCAAGGCCTCTGTGCTGGACGGCAACATGATGAGCCTGATCCTGCGGGAGCCCATCGGCGTTGTGGGCCAGATCGTCCCCTGGAACTTCCCCTTCCTGATGGCCGCCTGGAAGCTGGCCCCCGCCCTGGCCGCCGGCAACTGCATCGTCTTCAAGCCTTCCTCCACCACCTCTCTGAGCGTGCTGACTCTGGTCAAGCTCATCGGCCACCTGCTGCCCCCCGGCGTGCTGAACGTCGTCACCGGCGGCGGTTCCCGCTCCGGTCAGTACATGCTGGATCACCCCGGCTTCCGGAAGCTGGCCTTCACCGGCTCCACTGAGGTCGGCTTGGACGTGGCCAAGGCAGCTGCCGACAAGCTCATCCCCGCCACCCTGGAGCTGGGCGGCAAGAGCGCCAACATCTACTTCGACGACTGCAAGTGGGACATGGCCATCGACGGCCTGCAGCTGGGCATCCTGTTCAACCAGGGCCAGGTCTGCTGCGCCGGCTCCCGCGTGTTCGTGCAGGAGGGCATCTACGATAAGTTCGTGGAGGCCGCCGTCAAGGCCTTCAACAGCGTGAACGTCGGCGATCCTCTGGACCCCAACACCCAGATGGGCGCCCAGGTCGACCAGGGCCAGCTGCGTAAGATCATGTCCTATGTAAACCTGGCCAAGGAAGAGGGCGCGACCATCGCCTGCGGCGGTGAGCCTTACACCGACGGCGCCTGCGCCAACGGCAGCTTCATGAAGCCCACCTTGATCGTCAATGCCACGAACGACATGCGCGTGGCCCAGGAAGAGATCTTCGGGCCGGTGGCCGTGGTCATCAAGTTCAAGACCGAGGAAGAGGTCATCGCCATGGCCAACGACTCCGTCTACGGTCTGGGCGGCGCTGTCTGGACCCGCGACATCAACCGCGCCATTCGCGTGGCCCGCGGGGTCGAGACCGGTCGTATGTGGGTCAACACCTACAACCAGATCCCCTCCGGCGCTCCCTTCGGCGGCTACAAGCAGTCCGGCATCGGCCGTGAGACCCATAAGGTCATCCTGGAGCACTACACCCAGCAGAAGAATATCATGATCAACCTCAACGAGACTCCCTCCGGCTTCTATCCTGAGAAGTAAGCAGAAGCCACTTTAGAAAATGCGTGCAGCGGGCGGAGGGGCCACGCTCCTCCGCCCTCCCCATATCCGCCGGCCCTGACCAACGGCCCACCGCCGTGGCTGGCCCTGTGACCTCGTGTCAGAAAGGAAAGGAACAGAGTATGTCTACCTATTATTTCGTACCCAGCAGAAACGTGTTCGGAGAAGGCTCCGTCGAGGAGACCGGGCACCTCATCAAGAGCATCGGCGGCACCAAGGCTATGATCGTGACCGACGCCTTCCTGGCCGCAAACCCCATGACCGCCCGCATCCAGAAGATCCTGGCCGACGCCGGGGTGCAGTCCGCCGTCTTTGGCAAGGCGGAACCGAACCCCAAGGACACCAACGTGGTCGAGGGCGAGCAGTTCTACCATGAGAACGAATGTGACTGTATCCTGTCCCTGGGCGGCGGCTCCTCCCACGACTGCGCCAAGGGCATCGGTCTGGTCGCGACCAACGGCGGCAAGATCTCCGATTACGAGGGCGTGGACCAGGCCCACGAGTCCCTGCCCCCCCTGGTGGCCGTGAACACCACCGCCGGCACCGCCTCCGAGATCACCCGGTTCTGCATCATCACGGACACGACCCGTAAGGTCAAGATGTGCATCGTGGACTGGAGAGTCACCCCTGCCATCGCCATCAATGACCCTGAGCTGATGGTCGGCATGCCGGCCTCCCTGACCGCTGCCACCGGTATGGACGCACTGACCCACGCGGTCGAGGCCTATGTCTCCACCGCCGCCAACCCCCTGACCGACGCGGCTGCCATCAAGGCCATTGACAAGATCGTTCACTACCTGCCCCAGGCCGTGGCCAACGGCGACTATATGAAGGCCCGTTCCGAAATGGCTTACGCCCAGTATCTGGCCGGCGTTGCCTTCAACAACGCCTCCCTGGGTTACGTCCACGCCATGGCCCACCAGCTGGGCGGCTTCTACAACCTGCCCCACGGCGTCTGCAACGCCATCCTGCTGCCCTATGTCCAGGAGTTCAACCTGATCGGCAACCTGGAGCGGTTCGCTGTCATCGCCGAGACCATGGACATCAACGTCAAGGGCATGTCTCCCTTCGAGGCCGGCGAAGCCTGCGTCTATGCCCTGAAGACCTTTGGCAAGTACCTGGGTATCCCCCAGAACCTGCGCTCCCTGGGCGTCAAGCCGGAGGACTTCGAGATCATGGCCGAGCACGCCATGCAGGACGCCTGCGCCGCCACCAACCCCAGAAAGGCCACCAAAGAGCAGATCATTGCGATCTTCCAAAAAGCATACGACGGGGACTGATCCTTCGGTCATTCACCCTTCTGACCAACATCTTATCTTTCTTATCTTTCACTCTGAAACGAGCAAGGACACGGCGTATGCCGTGTCCTTGTTCGCAATTCTCTCAAAAACCAAGGTCAACCCCGTCGGGGCCGAAACCCCTGCCAAAAACTAAGATTAACCCCGTAGGGGCCGCAGACCCCTGCGGCCCGCTCCCCCGACCTCAAGGATCACAAGTCCCACACGGACTGTACCCCTGCTCGATCAGCTCCGAGCGGCTGGTCGTCACTTCCTGCTTGTTCTGCGCGGAAATTCTCGCCACCCCGCTGCAATCGGCCTTGTGGAACTTGTGGGAGTTGGTGTTCAGCACATAGGTCTCCAGCGTGTCCGACCCGGACGAGGTCGTCACAGAATCCGACCCAGTTCCCACCGTGGGGTCCGACCAGGACTCGCCGCTGGCATACTCAATGCCCACGCCCGGCTGTGCATTGTAGCAGAAGACGTTGAAGCAAACGCCCTCGCCCTGGTCCTCCACGCTGTACGCCTCCATCTGCACGCCCTGGGCCACCAGATCGCTGCCCTCAAACACCGGCGTGACCCGATACAGCACATGGTTTCCCGTCGACTTCACATAGTCTGCCACCTTGTTCTCAAAGGGCAGCATCCCCTGGGTGTTCATGTAGCGGGTGCCGGTGATGAGATTCTTCTCGTTGGCGTTTTCGCCTGCCAGCTGAAAGCCGATGAGATGACAGCGGTTGTAGAGATACTTGCCGTCTACGCCGTCATACTTCGCCGTGTGCCAGCCTGTGGGCTTGACCTGGCCGATGGGCTCCCGCTCCTCCGTGGGCATCAGCTCGACGCAGATGTTGGCATAGGCCACCCCGCACCGGCCCAGGGAGTCCAGGTCGGAATACGTCTCAAAGGGGTCCGTGCGGGTCAGCTCACTGGCGTCAAACTCCGGCGCATTGCCGTTGAGCTCCGTCCAAGGGCTTTCACTGCGGAACTGGCTGATGCTGACGCCGCTCAGGTCCGTGGCCGCCTGCGACGGCGCCCCAGAGCAGCCGGACAGCACCAGCGCGCACACCAAAGCCAGGGCCAGCAGGAAGCTGGTTCTGCGTTTCATAGAACATTCTCCTCTCTCTATTTGGGGTCGTGGTCTATCATACAGGGAAAACAGAGTGCTGGCAAGGTGGTGTGGTTACAATTAGTATGTTAGGGGTAAGGGGTGGAAATGTCTGTCAGACCAAGCAGGTAGTCTGTGCTGGTGTGATAAAAGCGAGCCAGCTGGATCAAGACTTCTGTTGGGAGGTCTCGTTTTCCCATCTCATAGTTTGAGTAGCACACTTGTGTGCAGTTGAGTATTTTTGCCAAGTCTTTTTGTAGCAAATCTCGGTCTTCCCTCAGGTCGCGAATCCTTCGATACAAAACGCATCATCTCCTGTTCGTTGGGATGAACAGAAGTATATGCATAACGTTTTGTTATATTGACTTATAAAACAAAATGTTATATACTGTTTTTGGATAGCGAGCAAAACCAATTCCCAAGCAACCAATAGAAAGAAGGAGAGCGTAACATGAAAAAGAGAACCCTAGCTATCTTCCTGGGCCTGCTTCTGGTCTTCTGCCTGTCCAGCTGTGCTTGCCAGCATGAATGGAAAGAGGCTACTTGTACAGAGCCGAAAACCTGTACAAAATGTGGAGAAACCGAGGGCGAGGCCCTGGGACACAAGTGGACAGAAGCAACCTGCACAAAAGCGAAGGAGTGCAGCCGCTGCGGAGAAGAGAGTGGAGAACCTCTGGGACATGACGTGAAGGAGTGGAAGGAAGAGAGCGCTTCGACTTGCTCGGAAGCGGGAAAGGAAGTTGGAACCTGCACTCGATGCGGAGAGACCGTGACGAAAGATTTGCCATTGGCAGAGCATACGCCTGGAGACTGGGAGATCAAGACGAAAGCGACCTCTTCTTCCAGTGGAACCCGTGTGAAGAAATGCACAGTTTGTGGAAAAGAACTGGAGAGTGAGAACTATACCATGACTGCGGCGGAAGTGAAGCAAGAGTATGTTGCGGAGTGCAAATCCTATACATACAATGAAGTTGCACGGAATCCAGATAACTACATTGGCAAAAAAGCTAAGTTTACAGGAGAAGTTATCCAAGCCATGCCGGATGGCGATAGCTATACCCTTCGCGTGAATGTTACGAAGGGACGCTATGTCTGGGATGATACTGTCCTAGTTTCTTATACAAAACAGGATAGCAGTGAGTCGAATATTTTAGAGGATGATATTATAACAATGTACGGTGTCCTGATGGGAGATTACACGTATACTTCCGTGATGGGTGCTAGCATTACGGTTCCTTCGTTTGCCGCAGAATATATTGACATTAAGTAACATGAAATAGAAAAGCTCCCTCCAAGCGGAAACAGAATTTTCTTGCTTGGGGGGAACTTTTGCGTTTTTCGTTTGTAGGGACATCATCCTTGGCTCCCCCTCCGGGGGAGCTGGCAGCGAAGCTGACTGAGAGGGCCTGCGTGTAGGAAAATTAGTGCTTAACAGTATAGGTGAAGAATGGAGGTTCTACCTCGTTACCGATACGCCTTCTATCTGCAACGTAGCCCTCATCCGCCTGCTTCGCAGCCACCTTCCCCCTCGGGGAAGGCTTTGGAGGTGTCAAGGCTCCAGATAGTAGTCGAAGCCGTAGCAGCTCTTCTCGAAGCCGTAGATCTCATAGAAGCGGTGGGCCTGCTTGCGGGGCATGCCGGAGTCGAGGACCAGGGCCTTGCAGCCGCGGGCCTTGGCCAGCTCCTTGGCGTGGTCCATGAGCTTGACGCCGCAGCCCTTGCCGCGCTCGTTTTCGTTGGTGATGATGCTGGAGACGTAGCAGGTCATACCGGAGAGCCAGAAGGTGTTGAAGTAGGCCCCGTGGCAGAAGCCGTGGTAGGTGTCGCCGTCCATGAGGAAGAAGGCGAAGCTGTTCTCATCGGCCAGCACGTCGGCGTAGACCTTGCGGATCACGTCTTTGTCATAGGTGTTGTAGTCCCAGAGTTTTTCGATGTAGTCGAAGGCGACGTCGAAGTCGGCCATCGTTGCGGTTTTGAATTCCATACGCACAGTTCCTCCTTTATTGTGTGGAATACTCACAAGTTGATTATAAAACCCATTTCCCTTCTTGTCAATTCTTACGGAGGAAGAAACAGACAAAAGCTGAAAAAATGTCGGAGAGGGCTTGGTTTGGATTGACCTTTCGGGCCAAAGTTGCTACTATAAATGGGTTACAAAACAAAAAAGTGGGCATGCTGCCCACCGGAAATAAAAGGAGACCTGCACCATGAAGACCCGCATCACAGAGCTGTTCGGCATTGAGTATCCCATCGTTCAAGGCGCCATGCAGTGGCTTTCCAAGCCCAACCTGGCCGCTGCCGTCTCCAACGCCGGGGGCCTGGGTACGATCAATATGACGACCTATGCTGACCCGGAGGATTTTCAGAAGGACATCCAGCGGCTCAAGCGCCTGACGGACAAGCCCTTTTCCGTGAACCTGTCCCTCTTGCCCGACACCAAGCCCGACGGCCCCATCAAGGGCTTTTTGCAGGCCATCGTGGACGAGAAAGTCCGCATCGTTGAGACGGCAGGCAGCTCCCCCAAGCCCTTCATGGACCTGCTGAAGGGGGCAGGCTGCGTGGTCATGCACAAAATTCCCGACTCCCGTTTCGCCCACACCGCCGAGGAAGTGGGCTGTGACGCGGTGTGTATCGTGGGCTACGAGGGCGGCGGCCACCCCGGCATGGCCGGAGTCGGGTCCATGGTCCAGTGGCCCCTGACCCTGGAGCGCTGCAACTTGCCGGTCGTGGGCGCAGGCGGCGTGTGCGACGGGCGGACGATGTATGCCGCCCTGGGCATGGGGCTGGACGGCGTCATGGTCGGCACCCGCTTCCTCATGGCCGAGGAGACGGAGATCGGCCCCCATCTGCGCCAGGCCGTCATCGACGCGAAAGAAACGGACACGGTGCTGACCCAGACCAGCATCCGCAACGCCCTGCGCTCCCTCAAGACCGAGGAGGCCCTGCACATCATCGAGTTTGAGAAGCATCACCCGACGTTTGATGAGCTCTATCCCCTCATCCGGGGCACCGTGACCAAGGCGGCCTATGAAAATGACAAGCCCCAGGAGGCCCAGATCGCCATGGGCCAGGTCCTGGGCCGCATCCACGACGTGAAGCCCGCCGCCCAGATCATTCAGGACATGGTGGAGGAATTCTACGCCATGCACCGCCGCATCAGCGGGATGCTGTGATGCTGTCCCAAAAGAGAGGAGGGGCAGTCCCCAATGTTTGCACTTGCTCTCCGACTCATTGAGCATGAGACGGAGCAGGAGGCCTTTGACCAGCTCTATACTCGCTACCGGGGCCTGGCGTTTTGGGTGGCGAAGGGCTATCACCTGTCCGATTCGGACGCGGAAGATGCTGTTCAGGACGCATTTTTCGCCTTGGCCGAAAATTTTTCCAGATATTTTTCGCAAAAGTGTCCCAATTGGAAGTCTCTCATCGTTACTATAGTGAAGAACAAAGCCATCGACATCTGGCGGCAGAACCAGCGCCGGGCGGGGGAGACCTTTGACGAAGCCATTCACAGCCAGAGCAAGGAGACCCTGCCGGAGGAATTTTGGGGGGAAAGCCCCCTGACCCGGTGCATCCTGCGCCTGCCGGAGCGGGACCAGCTCTTTCTGCGCCTGCGCCACGAGCACGGGTTTTCCAACCGGGAGACGGCCCACCTTATGGGAATGAGCTGGGAGGCGGCGCGGAAGCTGGAGCAGCGCATCCGGGCACGTCTGGAACGGCTTTGTCGAGAGGAGGGACTTTTATGATCAGTGACGAGAGATTGAAGCAAGCCGTTCACGAGGCGGCAGAGGCATTGGACCGCTCCCTGCCCGACCCGGAGGCATGTACCTATGAACCCTCCCCGGAGTTCGAGGCCCGGATGCAGACCCTCATCCGGGAGATGGGGGAGAAGCGGGAGCGCAAAGAGCGCCGCCGCAAGCTGGCCCACCGGGCGGCCTGCCTGGCCATCGCCGTGGTGGCCTGCGGAGGCTGCTTCCTGGGCAGCAACGCCCAGGCGCGGGAGGGCCTGTGGGGCTGGATCCGGGATTCCTTTGAGGGCAGCCAAAACTATTCCTTCCAGAGCACGCCCATCCCAAGCGGGGACCTGCCCGCCTACACGATGGATGTGCCGGAGGAATACCACTATGTGGCCGACCAGTCCATCCAGTCCGCAGAGTACGCGGCCCTGACCTATGAAAACGACGCGGGGAACATCCTGGCCCTGGACTATCAGTATGAGACGGAAAACTCCTCCGGCAGTCTCAGCGTCTTTGCCAACGAGGAGGACGTGCAGAAGGTCACCGTCAACGGCGTCTCCGCCGACTTCTACGTGGGGGAGGACGAGGACAGCACCAGCATCATCGTCTGGATGGACCCGGAGACCACAGCACTTCTCAGCGTGACCGGCGACCTGCCGGCAGACGAGCTGCTGGCCCTGGCCGAGACGGTCCGGCCGGTGAAATAAGGAGGTATTGCGATGAAAAAGCATTGGACGATCCTCATGCTGCCCGCCCTGCTGCTGACCCTGGCCGCCTGCGGCGTGGAGCACCCCACGCTGGAGGACGGGACCGGGGTATCGGTCACGCTGGGGGAGGCGGTTCGGTTAGATACACCGGACCAGCTCACCGTTTATCCGCTGGCTGTGGATGCAGACCAGGCCAAGGCGGACATCGAGCGGGCCTTCGGCATCACCTTGGGCACGGCCCTGAGCAACGGGGCCTACGTCGGGGAGGATTATTCCGTCACCCTGGACAGCCAGACCGGGCACTGGACCTATCAGACCACGAAAGACCCTGCACCGGCTGTGCCCCCGGAGGAAGCCATTTCTGACCAGCAGGCCATTGACCTTGCCACGCAATTTATGACCGAGAAGCAGCTTTGGAACGGAGAATTTTCTGACGGGATCGCCACCGACGCCACCAGCGGCGGCAGGAACACACCGGAGCTGGTCGAAGAGAAAATCGTCTACTTCTATCCCATGGTCGATCAGAAAACTGTGACCGGCACCTTCCGCTGGATCCTCCGCCTGGACCCCCAGGGGAACCTCATCGAGGTGGACAACTACACCGCGCCCATCGGGAAAGCTGTTACTGTCGAGGGCAAGAGCCGCGCCGACCTCGTCCAGGCCGCCGCCAACGGGGAGGGCAGTGTCAGCGGCGACGTGTCGGACGGCACCGAGATCAAGTTTGCGGAGACGGCCTACTATGCCGACCCGGAGGGAGATTGTTTGTACCCGGTCTATCTTCTGCGGGGAGAACGCTTCGACGTGATAATCGACGGGCGGAAGTGAAGGAGTTTGGCTTCGCCAAATGATTTGATTGGTGGTACAAAATCTTGGGGTGCTACCTTAGTACACTGCGGCTCAGATGCGCTAGGTGGCCCTCATCCGACCCGGCTTTCGCCGGGCCACCTTCCCCCTCGGGGAAGG
>OKRW01000937.1_pt1 | contig 27147 bp, 22 predicted proteins | sample 1601151 | NCBI WGS metagenome assembly OKRW01 (sample SAMEA3541471, study PRJEB24748) | human gut metagenome | biome: human gut; feature: human-associated habitat; material: faeces | place: China | collected 2012 | reverse complement strand
CGGGCGGCCTCGCGAATGGCGTGGGCGATGCGCCCGGCGTCGTCGGGCTCGACGACCACGTGGGGGTCGACGTCAAAGCCCGCGGCGACGAGCTGCGCGACGAGCGCGGGACCGGCGCAATCCTCGCGCGTGCCGGCGGCGCAACGGTCGCTCACCGTGATGACGCAAGCCGTATAGGGCACCTGAGCTGCGGCGTCGCGCTCGTGGTTGTGCTCGTGGTCATGGTCGTGGTGGGCCATGGTACCTCCCAAACAAAGAGGCGGCCGCCCCGCAAGGCAGCCGCCAAGACAGTCGCATCAAGTGTAGTACGCGCGCGGGACCCGCGGCGCTCGGCCTTGGGCGAGCGGCGCGTGGCAGAGAAGGGCAACGGCGTCACTGCCGCCCAAACGCGCTATCGGTTTGGCACGTCCAACGCCGCTCAAACGTGCGCAACCGATGGCTGGAAAGTGGCCGAGCAAATCGCCATTGGTTATGCACGTCCAACGGGCTCCAAACGTGCAATATCGATGGACAGGGCGCGGCAGAGCGGATCATCATCGGTTTGGCACGTCCAACGCCGCTCAAACGCGCGCAACCGATGGCTGGAAAGTGGCCGAGCAGCGCGGCAGGCGCCCTCACGCTCCCCTACTTGCCAAACGGGCAGATCGGGTAGTGGCACTCGGCGCAGCCCAGGCACAGGCCGCCCTCGCCATAGGCCACGATGTCGTCGCGCGTCACGGGGATGTCCGCGGCGATGCGCGGCATCACGAGGTCAAAGATCGTGGCGCCGGCGAACATCACGCAGCCGGGAAGGCCCAGCGCGGGCGTGCCGTCGTCGTAGTAGCCCACAAAGAGCATGGCGCCCGGCAGCACGGGCGCGCCGTAGGTAACCATGCGCGCGCCGCTGCGCTGGATGGCGCCCGGGGTGTTGTCGTCGGGGTCGACGCTCATGCCGCCCGTACAGACCACGAGGTCGCAGCCCGCCTCGCGCACGCGGCCAATCGCAGCCACGATGTCGTCGATGTCGTCGCCGGGCAGCTCGTGGGCCACCATCTCGATGCCATAGGCCGCAAGCTTCCTCTGGACCACCGGGGTAAACGAGTCCTCGATGAGGCCGCCGGCCACCTCGCTGCCCGTGGTCACGATGCCAACGCGGCGCAGCTTGAAGGGCACGACCGCGCACAGCGGGCCCTCGCCGGGAGCGTCGGCCACGGCGGCGTCGGCCGCGTCGAGCACGCTCTCCTCCACCACGAGGGGAATCACGCGCATACCGGCGAGCTTGTCGCCCTTGCGCACGGCGGTGTTGCCGGCGCGCGTGGCAATCATGACCTTCTCGACCGAGTTCACGGCGCGCAGGGCCTCGGAGCGCACGGTAAAGCAGCCGTCGCAAGCCGCGCGCAGCTCGATCTTGCCCTCCTTGATGTCGTCCGCATGGGTGCAGCCCGCGCCCTCGGCCAGCTGGCACAGCCGCAGGGCCGCGTCGTTCTCGTGCAGCATACCCGGCTGCATCTCCCAGACATAGACGCTGCGCTTGCCCATCGAGAGCAGCACGGGCACGTCCTCAGGCTGCACCACGTGCCCCTTGCGGAACCGTGCGCCCTTGAACTTGCCCGGGATGATCTGCGTCATGTCGTGGCACAGGACGTGTCCCACGGCATCCTGAACGGCCAGTTCCCTCATCGCTCGCACACCTCCACCACGCGGACCTCGTCGCCCGCGCGAACCTTGCCATCACGGATGACCACGGCAAAGATGCCCTCGGTGGGCATCGCGCACTTGCCAGTGAGACGCTTGATCTCGCAGTCGTTGTGGCACTTCTTGCCAATCTGGGTCACCGCAACCAGGGCCTCGCCCGCCGCGACGACCGTGCCCACGGGCAGGCTCTTGAGGTCGAGCCCGCGCGTGAGGATGTTCTCGGCAAAGTCGCCGGGAACAAGGTTGGGCAGCACCCCGCGCAGCTCGTCGACCGACTCGTCGGGCAGAAGGCTCACCTGGCGGTGCCAGGCACCGGCGTGGGCGTCTCCCACGACGCCTGTGCCCACGGCCAGCTCGATGACGTCGACGGGTTTCTTGCGCACACCCTTCTTGTCGCCGGTGCAAACGGCAACGACGGTTGCCACCTGCGTGTTATTGGTCTCTCCCATTTTTTGCTTATCCCTACTCTTGACGCACGAAGTGGCCCGAACGGCCACCGTCCTTCTCCATGAGCCGCACGGACTCGATGACCATATCGCGCTGGTGCGACTTGCACATGTCGTAGATGGTGAGCGCCGCGACCGACACGGCCGTGAGCGCCTCCATCTCGACGCCCGTCTCGCCCTTGCAGCGGGCGGTCGCCTCGATGGCGATGCCCTCGGGCTCAAAGGCAAAGCTGATGTCGACGCCGTTCAGCGGCACCTGATGGCACATGGGCACGAGCTCCCAGGTGCGCTTGGCCGCCATGATGCCCGCGACCTGCGCCACGGCCAGTACGTCGCCCTTGCGAGTGCCGCCCGTGCGCACGAGCTCGAGGGTGCTGGGTGCCATGAGCACGCGGCCCGCGGCGCGGGCAACGCGGCTGGTAACGGGCTTGGCACCCACGTCGACCATGCGGGCGCGGCCCTGGGCGTTTACGTGAGTGAGTTCGGCGTCGCGAATCGATTCGTTCTTCTCGTCCATGCTAGCCTCCTATCTCGTTCATGTCGCGCGGCGTGGCGCTCGCGCTCACGCCGGGACGCAGGTTGTGGTGGGCCGGCTTGGCCTCGATGCCGGCGCGGATGGCGTCCACGAGCGTCTCGCCGTGCAGGCCCACGAGCGGCACCTCGGCAGCCGAGTGCAAGCAGGGCTTGAGGCGGCCGTCGGCCGTGACGCGAATGCGGTCGCAGCCCGAGCAGAACCGGTGGCTCACCGCGCGGATGAGGCCCACGCGGCCCGCAAATCCCGGGCCCGCATAGAGCTCGGCCACACCGCCCTCGCCAATGCGCGCGAGGTCAGGACAGGTGTTGAGCACCACGTCACCCGAGACGAAGCGCTCGCGTGGCCAGGCGGCGCACTCCCCCATGGGCATGAGCTCGATGAAGCGCACCTCCACGGGCTCGCGGCGCGCGATGTCCACGAAGTCCGCGACCTCGTCGTCGTTGACGCCGCCCATGAGCACGCAGTTCATCTTGAAGTTGGTAAACCCGGCGTCTGCCGCGGCGCGCATGCCGGCGATGGCGTCCGCGAGCTCGCCCGTGCGACTGATGTCACGGTAGCGCTCGGGCCGCAGGGTGTCGAGGCTCACGTTGAGGCGCGTGAGGCCGGCCTCGCGCAGCGGACGCGCGAGCGGGGCGAGCATCGTGGCGTTGGTGGTCATGTCGACCTCGTCGATGCCCGGCGTGGCCGCGACGAGGCGCACGAGCTCCTCGACGCCGCGGCGGGCAAGCGGCTCGCCACCCGTGATGCGTACCTTGCGCACGCCCAACGTAGCGGCGGCCGCCACCACCTCGGCGAGTTCCTCGAACGAGAGCAAGTCGCGGTGACGGCGGTGCGCAACGCCTGCCGCGGGCATGCAGTAGATGCAGCGGCAGTTGCACTTGTCGGTGATGGAAAGACGCAGGTAGGAGATGTTCCTGCCCAGGGTGTCCCTCAACTAATCATCCCCTCAGAACCATGACGTCGGCGGGCGAGACCTCGATGGTAACGCTCGTGGGGTCTTCAAGGGAGGCCCAGGCGTCCTTGGACAGCTCAACGCGCAACTGGGCGGTGCCAGGGGTGTCGCACATGACGATGGTCGAGAAGACGTTGTCGATCACGCGGGCAACGCGGCACTCGATGCGGTTGTCGGGCGAGACGGATGCGGAGCCGGGCGCGTCGTCGCCCGCGGCACCGGCGACAGCGCCCGCCACCCGCGCGCCCTTCTCGGCATCATGGGCGGCCGAGCCAAAGCCCGTCTCGGCATCACCAATGGTGTCGACCACGCGGCCGTCGGCACGCACAATGCGCAGGAAGTGCGCGCGCACGCCCACGCTCGTGGCGCCCGCGACGTCCTGCGCGCAAGCGAGCTCAACACCCCAGTCGGCGCAGCGCACCACGCGCCCGCCCACCGCAGTAGCCTCGCTCACGTTCTTGCAGCCGCTGATGATGGCCTCGGAACGCGTGGCCGGCGCGTCGAACAGCTCGCGGGTGCCCACGGTGCGGCCGCTCTTGCCGGCCGTGAGCACGCAGACCTGGTCGCACATGCGGTAGGCCTCGTCGCGGCTGTGCGTCACGAAGACCACGCCGCCCGGGAAGGCCTTGAGGGTGTCGGCGAGCTCGAGCTCGATCTGCCAGCGTAGAAAGCCGTCGAGCGCGCTGAACGGCTCGTCGAGCAGCAACAGCTCGGGCTCGTTGGCCATGATGCGGGCCAGGGCGCAGCGCTGCTGCTGGCCGCCGGAGAGCTCCGAGGGCTTGCGGTCCTCGAGGCCCTCGAGCCTAAAGGCCCGGATCTGCGCGGCGGCGCGCTCGCGGACCTCGTTCTTGTTGCGGCTGCGCACGCCCGTCTCGACGTTCTTGGCCACGGTCATCGTGGGGAACAGCGCGTAGTTCTGGAAGAGGTAGCCCACACGGCGCTCGCTCGCAGGCACGTTGACGTGCGCGGCAGAGTCGAACAGCACGCGGTCGTTCAGCACGATGCGGCCCTCGTCGGGTGTCTCGATGCCCGCGATGCACTTGAGCGCCATGGACTTGCCGCAGCCCGACGCGCCCAGAAGCGCAAGCGTCTTGGTGGCGTCAGGCGCCTCGAAGGAGACGTCCAGGCTAAAGCCCGGGTAGTTCTTGCGAATGTCGACGGATAGACTCACTTGGTACCTCCCTGCGTGCAGGCGCGGCCCTCGAGCCAGTTCATGGCAAGCAGCACCACGGCCGAGATCGCCATGTTCACGAGCACCCACTTGAGGGCAAGCATGTCGTCTCCGGTGCGCCACAGCTGGTAGACCGTGGTGGAGACGGTCGCCGTCTGGCCGGGGGTGTAGCCGGCGATCATGGCGGTGGCGCCGTACTCGCCCAGGGCGCGGGCAAAGGCCAGCACCGCGCCGGCGAGGATGCCCTGTGCGCAGCTGGGCATCTGGACGTGCCAGAAGGCCCAGGTGCGGCTCTTGCCCAAAGTCTGGGCGGCGTCGGTGAGCGTGTCGTCGTAGGCCTCGAACGCGCCGCGGGCGGTGCGGTACATCAGCGGGAACGCCACGATGATGCAGGCAAAGATCGCGCTGTACCACGTCATGGTGAGCTTGATGCCAAAGGTCTCGAGCACCCACGCGCCCACCGGGCGGCGCGGCCCCAGGACGAGCAGCAGCAGGTAGCCAACGACGGTGGGCGGCAGCACAAGCGGCAGCGTGAGCACCACGTCGAGCAGCGCCTTGACCGTGCGCGGCAGGCGGGCGATGAGCTGCGCGGCGCCGATGCCGGCAAAGTACACCACCACCGTGGCCACCGCGGCGATGCGCAGCGAGTTTATGAGCGGATACCAGTCCACGGTTTCCTCCAACGACACGTGCCCCGACCGTCGAAATTCGGCCGGGGCGCCGCTTAGACTCTTATCTCACGCCATGCGCGTGACCCGCTACTCGGACAGCGGCTTGAAGCCGACCTCCTCGAAGCAGGCGCCAGCCTCGGAGCCCTTAAGGAACTCGAGGTAGTCCTTGGCGGCCTGCTCGTGCTTGGTGCCCTTGACGACGGCAGCCGGGTAGATGACCTGGCCGCACATGTCCTTGGTGGCGACGTCGACCACGGTGAGGCCGGCAGAGACGGCGTCGGTGCGGTAGATGATGCCGCAGTCGACGGCGTCCTCGGAGACCTGCGTCGTGACTTCCTTGACGTTGGTGCCGTAGGTCAGCACGCCAGCGGCGGCGAGCTCGTCCTCGTTGAGGGTGTAGTAGGCCAGGATCTTCTGGGTGTACTGGCCCACCGGCACGTCGGAGTTGCCCATGGCGAGCTTGATGTCACCGGCCTGGAGGTGCTGGGCCAGCTCATCGAAGCTGTTGATGTTGGCGGGGTTGCCCTCGGGGACAACGAGGGTGACCTCGTTCTCGAGGATGTTGAAGCGGGTGTCACTCTCGATGAGGTCGAGACCCTCGGTGTTGACGCTCGAGTCAGCGGTGGCGTCGAGCTGGTTCATCTGCTTCTGGCCGGCGGAGATGAAGACGTCACACTCGGCGCCCTCCTGAATCTGGGTCTTGAGGGTGCCCGAGGAATCGAAGGTGAAGGCGACCTCGGTGCCGGTCTCCTTGGTGAAGGCGTCGGTGGCCTTGGTGAGGCTCTCGGTCATGCTCGCGGCAGCGAAGACGATGAGGCTCTCGCTCGAGGCAGCGGCCTCGGTCGTGGCGGCCTCGGTGGTGGCGGCGGAGCCACCGCAGCCCACGAGACCCATGCCGGTGGCGACGACGATGCCGGCGCCCATTCCCTGCAGAACCTGCCTGCGGCCGACGTTACGCATGTTGCATTCCCTTCTCCCCCGCTCGGCCCCAGTGTGGCTTGGATACCAAGAAATTCTTATTTCCGCTTAGGCGTTGTGTATGAATTTAAACAACGCTCGCCATAAGAAACTGAATCAAAGTCTGAACCCTTACAAATGGTTTGGCAACCCTTAAGGGAAAAGAACAGCCCTAACGGGTCAACCGTTCTTGCGAGCGGTATATAACGCTATGCGAACGGCGCCCGCCGCGACGAGGACAGGGGGACGGGTCTTTTGCCCCCGCCGGCACATGGCCGCCCGGGACAGGGGGCGAGTCCTTTGCCCCCGCCGGCACATGGCCGCCCGGGACAGGGGGGGGACGGGTCCTTTGCCCCCGCCGGCACATGGCCCCAACCGCAGCCAGCCACAGCCATCCCCCAACCGCAAAATCCTAGGAAAATGCCGTTAACACTATCCGTTAAATGCTGATAACGGCATAATCCTAGGAATTTGAGAAAGAGGCGGGAGCCGAGCGAGCCCGGCCGGACCACAATCCCGCCTGGGATGGGGAGGCAGGCCCGTGTCCGCCAATCCACAACCCCGCCCGGGATGGGGACGGGCCTTTTGCCCCGTCCCCCGCCAACTACATGCTGGGGCAGGCGTGCGAGACGTGCGAGGGACCCTTGTCGGCGTCGCCGGCGTGGCGCACCTCGATAACTTTGGCGGCGATGCTCACGGCAATCTCGGCCGGGGTCACGGCGCCAATCGAGTAACCAATGGGCAGGTCGACTGCCGCGATCTGCTCAGGGGTCGCACCGGCGTCAGCCACGACCTTCTCGAGCACGCGGCGCTTGTTGCGGCTGCCCATACAACCAAGGTAGCAGGGGTTATGGCGCACGGCCTGGGCCACGACCTGCTCGTCTGCCACATGCCCGTGGGTCATCACGATCACGTAGTCGCACGGGGTAAGCTCGATTCCTTCGTCGATGTTGGCAAAGTCGCCGAGAATGACACGGCTCGCTGCCGGGAAGTTCTCGGGCTTGGCAACGTCGGGGCGGTCGTCGAACACCGTGACCTCGAAGTCAATCGCGGCAAGCGCGGGCACCAGAGCGCGACCCACGTGGCCACCGCCAAAGATCACGGCGCGCTCGGCCGCCGCGACCGTCTCGACAAAGACGTCGCCCTCGAGGTGGGGTTCGCCGGCGTGGGTCGGCACGTCGTCGGGCTCGTAGGTGGCCACGGGCTCGGGAGCGCTCCAGTCAACGAGCAGCCGGCCCGTGCGCCCGGCGTCGGCGGCGTCGAGCGCGGCGGTGAGCGCCACGAGGTCTGCCTGGCTCAGGGCACGAACACCCAGGTCCTGGGCCCCGCCACAGGCGATGTCGACGATGCCGCGCTCCATCGTGACGCGGCGCGGGCGGCCGTCGAGCAAGCACTCGCGCGACATCTCCTGGCAGCGCAGCTCGGGCGTGCCGCCGCCCACGGTACCCAGCAGGGTGCCGTCCTCGAGCGTGAGCATACGGGCGCCGGCGTGGCGCGCGGCCGAGCCACGCGTGGCGAGCACGACGCACTCGACCACCTTGCGGCCGGCCTCGAGCTCCCCGGCAGCGGCGCGCAGCAGCGAAATTCCCTCCATGGCTAGCCTTCCAGACGCGACGTGAAGTGGCAGATGGCCTCGAGCACGCCGCCGCCAACGGCGCGTGCCTTGTCCGAGGCGGTGAAGCAGTGGGCGCGCTCGCAGCGCGGGTCGATGTCGCCGGACTTCATGCCGGCCGTAACCTCGACGCCCTCCTGGAGCAGGCCGCGCAGCACGCCGTCGATGGTGCAGGTCATGGGCATGCCGGCAACCGTGGCGGCCACCTGGCCCGCACGCACGACGTCGCCAATCTGCAGTACCGGCTCAAAGACGCCGTCGACCGGGGCGCGCAGCACGCGGTCGGCGGAGTGGCCGGCGATGACGCCGGGGATGCCCGTGTTGGGCGCGGCCGGACCGTCGAGGATGACCTGGCCCAGGTAGTGGCCGCGCTTGGTCTCGACCACGGCATGGCAGTCCCTACCTGCGGTAAAGCCAGGACCCACGCCAATGACGACGGGCGCCATGTCGCGCGTGGTGCCCAGGTTTTTCTTGGCGAGGATGGCGTCGACGAGCACCGCGGGCTTGAGCTCGGCGGCGCTGGCGCCGTCCGGGTCGACGAGCACGGCGACGTCGCCGTTCACAACGATGGTACGAGCCTCGGCCAGGTTGTGGGCAAGGCGGGCGCGGATGCCCTCGACCTCGCACGTTCCCAGGCGGATGGCCTCGGAGAAGCAGACGGTCCTGCGGATGGAGGTGGGGATGGCGAGGTCGCACATGACAACCTTGCAGCCGGCGCGATGCAGGCGAATGGCGATGCCGGTGGCAATGTCGCCCGCTCCTCGAATCTCAACGAGCATGGTCTCTCACGTCCCTTTCGTGCGTCACAATGGTGGTGCAAGGCGGGCGCGGTATGTCTGCGAGGACAACGCGTCACCCGCCAATACTCACTATAGGTTAGGTTGCCTGATGAATTGTCTTGACGCCCTTGGGTTTTCCGCGAGCGCGATGGCCGAGAAGAGCGGCGCGCGCGTGCTTGGCGACGCGCGGGTCGAGAAGGGCGACGTGCACAAGGCCGGCGCTGCGCAGGACGAGAGGGGTGGCACGCGCGAGGTCGGCGGCGTGCGCGTACGCCACCCCGCACCTCTCGTCGCCGCGATTGGCAGCGGCGGCAAGACGACCCTGCTGCGCTCGTTGGCGGCAGAGCTGCGCGAGCGGGGCGCCCGCGTAGTGCTGGCAACGACCACCCACTTCATGCCCTTTGATGGAGTCGAGACCGTAAGTTCGAGCAATAAAGCCGAGGTAGAAGCCATACTTGTTCGCGATGGCATCGTGTGTGCGGCAGCCCCGGCAGCCGGGCGCGCAGGCGCGGCCGGCAAGCTTGGCCCCTCCCCTATTGCGCTCGATGAACTGCGACTTCTTGCAGACATGGTGCTTGTCGAGGCCGATGGCTCCAAGCGCCTGCCGCTCAAGTTGCACGAAAGCCACGAACCCGTGGTTCCCGCAGGCGCCAACGCGGTGGCGTGCGTGCTGGGCGCCAGCGGCTTTGGCCAGCCTTTGGCAACTGCATGCCACCGCGCCGAGCTCGCGGGCGAGCTGTTGGGCATCGATCCGGGCGAGGCCGCGGCGACGCCCGAGCTTGCGGCAAGGCTCCTAGCTGCAGAGATCGAGCGCGGGGCCATTGCGCCCACCCACATCATCGTGAACCAGGCAGAAGGCGACGTTGCCCACGCGCAGGCCGCCGCCTTCGCGGCCGATTTGTTCGCGCGCGGCATCCAAACCCCCGTTTTCGTTGGTTCGATCCGCGACCACGCCCTCGAGCGGGTTTGAGCAAACGGCCCACAGCACCAAGTTGACGCTTCCGGGGCTCGTCCGCGCGCTCCCTTGCACCACCTTCGCGCGCCCCGCATCAACTAGTTGCGATTCCTTGAGGCTTAATTCCACACTGCAGGCTAACCTTAGGGGCGTTCGTGACATCGCAGCCAATCTACCAGCGGTTTTACAAATGGCTCACAACGACTATTCGCAACAACATTTTTTAGCCTCAAGAATTCGAAATCATTATGCCGCCGCAGTGGAATAGTAGTTTCGATTTCCTGAAGCTTAATTCCTAGCCGGCGAGTAGCCGCCGAACAATATCAATGCCACACCGAATCTACCTGCGGTTTTGCAATTGCAGCTCACCATCGGTGCGCACGTCTACTCGCGCCCCAGCAAATTAGCTTCAGAAAAACGCAAATACCCGTGCTGCCTGCCCAAAGCAAGTCGCAAAAATCGGAACCAGTCTGGCCGATCGGCGCCCAAACGAAGCATAACCGTAAGGCAAAATCGGCCATTTTGGCCGCCCAGACACCCTGGCTACTCACCGGTCGCCCATATTGCTTCCGAATATCGAAAACGGCCACGCATCAGCTGGGAGGCGCTGCAAGAACGTGCAGGTTGTGGGCTGCGTCGTCAAGGCGGGCAACGCCCTGGTGGCCTCGCGCGGGGGCTACGAGGCAGGCCTCGCAATCTAGCGAACGCAGCGTCTAGCAGCAGGTACATGCGTTAGAGAAAGCGCCCCTGGCCATACCGGTTAGGGGCGCTGATTTGTGCTCCGAGGGACAACCCCCGACTCCTGGAAACCCTCTCCTTTGAGAAGACCAGATTCAGTTTTTCGCAGTACCGCTCATAAGGCAAGAGTCCCGGAGCAGCCGTGCTGAGCAAGGCGGCTTGGGCGGAAAAGTTTAACAACTTTAGCAAGCTTTAACAGCTTTAACAGCGCGAGAAGGACCGAGACTTGAGCGTCCCTAGATACAAAAAGAGCCGGAGTTGCGCATCTACGAGAGGCTGTCCGACTTTACTAATGAGCACTATACGCTGCAACGAACAGCCGTCAAGAGAAGCGCAATCACGCCCTCGCGCGCCGCGCAGTGCATAGTTGTATCCACAACACCTATGTGCTGCCCCCCGGCTATCATATGGCCGAGAAGAACGAGAAGGAGCATCCCATGTTTACCTACACGCTCAACGTTGCCATGGCCAGCCCAAAGCTGAGCATCGAGGGCGAGCTGCTCGCGGCCCTTGAGGAGGCAACGGAGGCCGCAAACGGCTCCATCAGCGCGCAGCGCAGGCACCTGCGTTGGCAGCTGGGAGACGTGGCGGCAGACAAGAAGAGCGTGAGCGTTCTGCTGAGCGCGCCCGAGGCCGTGAGCAGCCCCACGAGGGCGCTCTCGAGCCTGTCGCGCGCCTTGCTGGCGGCGGCGCCGCAGCTGCTAGCAGGCAACACGCCGGGCAATCGCGTCTTCTACGCCGAGGTGGTGGACGAGCAGCGCAGCGGCAAGGCTGCCCTCACGGACGGCGAGGCCGTCAGGCTTGCGATCGAGGTGTTCTTCGAGCAGGACGGCCTCTCCCCCGCCAACAAGAGGCTCGCCAAGCAGGCAGCAGAGAAGGTCAAGGAAGCGCTGATGGAGTACGTTAACGACAAGGTCGAGTAGGGCGAGGCGCTTTGGCGGACGCAACGCAACGGGTGCAACGAGCGTCTTGTTAAAGCCATGCGAATCGTGCAATAGTATGTGCAGACCGAATGGGCCAGGTGCCCTGCAGGCGTCAAGTTAGCGAGGTTCGTACCTCGCCTTTTGGAGCATTCCACGTCGCAATGCAAATTGAGCCCCGGCGACTTGAATCAGCGGTCGTCCCGGGGCTAACTAGTAATTGATACTAACACGATGAGTGCAAATCTATTAGAGCCTCACCGCGCATGTAAGCAGACGGTGATCGCTGCAGCTTGACTTTACAACTGCGGCATTCTCGATATTCATGCCGCGTCCCATAATGACATCTGGCGACGACCCATAACGGGGCATCGTCACTTTGCCCGCGAAAGGATCGGTAAGCCCCCACTCTCGCTTCAGCCGTTCACGATACTTGGGGGCAGCGTTCGCATCGCCAACCAATACGAGAGCAACATCATCGGCCCAGGTTCCACACTCGCAAAGACGCGCGGCGATGTCATCGTCGGCAATTTCACCATTATCCTTATTCGCATTGGCATGAAGCGCAAGAAGGTGAAGTATCTTGTCACCCATGTCGATGTTCAGAGCTACATACCTGTTTGCGCGGCTCAGGTCCTTATTACATTCGGCCAGCTCGGCATGGACGCCCCTGCTTAGAACCACAGTCCTGATATACCTGTTCTCGCTCCCCGCAAACACGCTGCAGCCATCAAGAGACCCCAGCCATTCAATAAACTTACCAGAGGGATCGCAATCGGCGCCGCACCCTTCTTGGAGGACGATGATGGCTGGAGAATCGTCTTGGGCGAGGAAATCGCCAATGACTCTCTTGACGCCAATTTCTGCGGCCGAGCTGCGAGGGCCGCGCTGTATCTGGCCACTCAGCTTGTTGATATTCCAGGTCATGAGTCTGATCGCAGGCATATTGCTGGTCATAGTTGTTTCCTTTCGTACGCTGATTTCCATCTCAGACGCATCAGAATATTCCCATTTAATTGGCGTCCAGACACTTATCTTGCTGTTTATGATGTTATTCAATGGCACACTTTGGCCAGGCGTGCGACGCGCTCTTTCGCTTGGCCCCCGCCACTCCGAGTTTCGCAACGAAACAAGCGGCGGCTCACGCAGAAGCGCAGGGCAATCAATACGGCAGGCAGTTCCACATGTTCATACGGCCATCTGATAACAGCTCTACCTGTCACTCTTGTCCCTGCGCCTGCGTGCCATCCTGCTCACCGTCCATAAGGACCGCCTTCCGTATCCGGCAGGCAAAGAAAAAGCCTGCTCCCGATTTCACGTCGGGAACAGGCTATTGGTGCGTCACAAATGAAACTCGGAAAGTCGGTTCAGCGAACGCTGAACCTATTTGCCCATGCGGCCACATCGAATACCTCTAGGTCTGGATAGCTGACCGCCTCTCCCGTTTCCTTCAGGCAAGCCTCTGCGGCGTCGCACAGCGAGCTCGCAAGCGATGCCGCATCAACGCGGAACGTCACGCTCTTAGTCGCGCGCTCCCCGTTCTCGGACGACGACCAGTAAGAGCAGAGGGTGTTGCATCCGTGGAGGACAAGCTCGAACTTGTAGTCGTAGTCGAAGCTCTCGTCTTTCTCTGGGGCATCGACCGGCACGTCGTAGTCGCCCGAATGCAGCAGGGAGCACCGGAGTTTCCAACACATCTTCCCATTGAAGATTTGACCTGGGATGGCCCCGTCTTCGTTCGAGGGACCGTCCGAAAACAGAAAGTCGTTCGCCGCCCAACTGTCGAACCACTTCGCGTACTGTCGTCCCGCCGCTCTTTTCCCGTTACCACGAACGAGATTGGGATAAAGGCTCTGACCCATGGCATCGGGAATGGTAAGGGAAGACATAAGGGCTGGGATGAGGCAGTCCTTCTCAATTGCACTTCGGATTGATTCGATAAGTAGCTTCATGTCGCTGTCCCAAGACGTCTACAAATGGTTTCGCGTGAAGAAACGGCTAACCGGCCAGGAGTCGAGCGTCGCCCGAGTTCCCTCGTCAAGATACGCCCTGAGCTCAGAAGCCATATCCGAGTCCCCACGCAGAGCTGCTGCGCACGCTTTCGACAGCACGCTATCCGAATTCAGCTGGATAGCCATTAGATCAGATTTCTCCTCGCTACTAAGATCTCGCTTTCGAGCGGCAATTTGACATCGATTTATCAGGGTCACCTCCCGATCAACGAATGAATCTAGAGCGTCTACGGTCATCTCGCAGCACTTCAGCAGCTCATCCGCGCAAAGCGCACCCTGATCGTAGGCGGATAGCATCTCAAGCATCTTGTCGCCGACGTATACGGAGCTAGCTTCGGTGACCGGATACTGTTGCAACGTCGCGGCAAACACTTCGGCATCGATATTGGCGAGTTCCATATAGTCTTGCGTCGTTTGGACAAACAAAGGCGCCACGGTCACGGGAGCCTCTTCTTTACCCCGAGAGAACACCGAGACCGTCAGGTCATCAAGGCGAAGCCCATCAACCATGCGGTACATGTCCTCCGCCACCTGGTAAAAGACGAGCTTAACCGGATGATCTGCCAGAGTGACATATCCGTTTCCGCTTTGTCGATTCTCGTAGTGGAGAAGTTCGCCCTCAACTAGTCCCCAATGTATTGTCTCGATGTTTCTCAAATCCTGAGTGGTCAACGCACTGATGTCGAGTTCTGGCTTGTAATGAAGAGCGTCGACAACCTGCTTGATAATCTTCAGCGACCGCATGCGATTCTCAAGGGCGTCGAGATCGCCTCCACTCAACTTGCACCCGCGAGCGAAACCGCTTCCGTCTATAAATAGCTCGCCAGTTTGCATCATTGCGCGCATGAGAGCCAACTCCTCCATGCGCTCGGCAAGGGTTCCGGTTTCGTTGAGGGTAATCGTGTTGGTAGGGAGGCATATGTCGAAGCCCTTAAAGGAGATGTGCTCGCCATTCTCGTTTTCCCCGGTCATGACCACTGCATCCAGGGAAACGTCCCCAGAGCTGACGACATGCCGGGACCCGATCGCAACGCCAACTATGTTTTCAAGCTTATTCAAGGGATACAGCTCTCCCCAGGGGCTCTTCCCGTAGATATACAGCCCATTCTTGTACGGGGCCAAGCTTGCGGGCGTCTCGCCTTCGAGCAACTCGATTCCAAACTCGCACTCATCAAAGCAAAGGCCGACATCCTTGAATTCTTCGATGGTCTTGGGAGCGATTCCTGCAACAACCCGCTGCTTCTCCCTGTCCTTGACCGCCCTCCTGACGAGCCGTGTCAATTCCGCCGCATCCGTTGGAAGCCGGTCGAAACGCAAAGAGATACGCTCTTGTTGCTCCGGAATATCGGCCAGAATCTTCTTTAGGTCATATGGAAGCAAAAGCCTGTAGAACACCTCTGCCGAACGAGCCTCGCTTCCACAGTGGACATGAAAGTAGATGCAGCCTCCAGCAACGTTGAGATAGTGCTTGAGGTCTGAAACTCGAACTAGTCGCTTGGGTCGATCCGACTTCCTTTTCGAAGCGGTCCCCTTGACCTGAACCGGCAACTGACCTTCGATGGTCTCAACCGTGAAAGAGGAGGACGAATACACCTGTAAGTGCCCATCGGTACATTCGGTCTTGTCGTTCTCGTCAATATACGCATAAACGCAGGCAACATCGCCGAAAGCCTGTTTGACGGCGTTAACCGCATTCTGCTCGATTTTGCGATTGTCCAAGCTTCTCCTTATCGTTTTAGACCGTCAGCAGCCCCTGCTCAAACGCATTGGGGAACAGGAACATCCTGTGCTTGGGCTTGCGCCTCTTGTCAACGCCAAAGATGGCCTCGATGGTCCCCCTCTCGCGATCGACACGCACAACCTCACCATCGCCAAACGCTCTGTGATGCACGATGTCGCCCGGCTTGATGGCATCGAGCTTGCCCTGAGAAACCGCGGGCACCTCCTCCTGCACGGTCTCCTCATCCGGATAGCCCTTGAGCCACCAGGCAGGTTGGCCACCCGTGGCCTTGTCACCACGGAGGCTGAACTCGAACTCCGCCCCTCGCTTTGCGAGCTCCTGCATCTTGGCGTCAAGCTCTCCCCCGCCAATCACCCACAGCCAACCGGCTTCGGATCGCTTGTCGACAAACTTGAGGCCCTCAACAGAAAGAGCCTTATAGACCCAATCCTGCTTAGGAGGAACTGGTGGCGCAAGCACCGTCTTGCGGCGCGCAGCAGCCTGGGAAGCCCCGCGACCCGCAGCCTCACGCGCAACCGGCTTCGGGGCGCTTTCCCTAAGCTCAACAGCCTCAGTCTCACGGTCCCTCGTGGTGCCGTCGGGGTTCAGCAGCGAGTCCTGAAGCTTCATCTGGGCGTAGTCCTCGGCGGAGAGCGCCGTGTCGAACAGACCAACGCTCGAGTCGTACTCGTGGCGGTTGAGGCCCGTGTACTCCAGCGAGGTGTCTTCATAGCGACGGAACTTGTACACGGCGTCATTCATCACCGAATCACGGAACACACCCAGCGAGACGAGCAGCTCGAAGTCCTTGACCGAAAGTCCCGTGACCTTCTTGAACAGCCCAGGCTCCAGCTGCGTGATCACGTCCTTGAGGCACTGCTCACGGTAGTCCGTGAGATACATGAACACCGGGATGCGCGTCGCGAACTTGATCAGCTTCTCCTGGATCTGCTTACGCTTGGTCTTGAACTCCTTCTCCTCCTCGGAGAGCTGCTTCTTCTCCTTGGGGGTGAGGTTCTGCTTCTCCTTCTTGGCCTTCTTGACGGCCTCGGACTTGTTGATGATGGTCTCGATGTCGGCGTTCAAGCTGCGGAAACCCTCGATGCTCATGAGGGCGCGCATAGCCTCGTCGCTCGCGAGCAGGCGCCACAGGGTGTCGTTATCCACGCACACCAGAAGCGCACTCTCCCAGCGGCGAGCGAGCAGGGTCGCCGAGGTGCCCGCCATCGCGATGTCCAGGATCTCGGCAGCGTTCACCTCGCGCATGGCACTGCCGTCGTAGGCCAGCACCGGCAGGAACTTGATGAACTCGCCAACCTTGCGCTCGGGACTGCTCTCCGAGACGGAGAGGCGGCACGAGTAGTCCGACACCATAGCCAGCGCGCGGTCCAGCGCGAAGTCGAACACGTAGCACTCGCGCTTGAGGATCTCGGTTTCGCCCGCCTCGGTCTTGGTGGTCCAGGGGCTCTGCACGCGGAACGCCGTCTGGAAGTACGTCTCGGGGCTCTTGAGGTTGCGCAGCATCAGCACGCCGCTCCAGGGCTTCACGGTGACGCCGGTGGTGAGCTTGCCGCAGGACAGCGTGATGGTCTTGGTCGCCAGAGGGTCGCCCATCGCGCGGCGAACGGGCCCCACGGCCTCGACGCCCATGCCGGCGGCGCTGCCCGCCGCCACGATGACCCTGTAGGCGTGGAAGAACGTGTTCTGCCGCTCGGCGAGAAGGTTCGCCATCGCCTCGCAGGAGGCCACGTTGGGCAGGAACCACAGCGTGTGGGTCAGCGTGCCCAGAAGGCGCGTGTCCGAGAAGGGCATCGGCGGCTTCTCGGCGCCCATCTTGAGGTCGTCCACGGCGGTCTCGGCCGCAGATCCCCGGATGAGGTCGAGCCACTTCTGGACGTAGTCCTTGTACTTGAAGTGCGCGTCGGCGCCGTGTCCCTTGGCGGAGAAGAACACGTTGAGGTCGAACTCATCGAACTCGCCCTGGCGCGCGATCCGCGTGATGGAGTCGGGCACCTTGTAGGTCATGAGGACCATGCGCGGCAGCGACTCGTAGGGGTTATCCGAGCCGACCCAGGCCTCCTTGGCGGCCTGCTCGTCGGAGTAGGTCCAGTTGAAGACTTGCTCCTCGATGAACTCACCGGAGTTGAGCGCACGGAAGGGCGTGCCCGAGAGGTAGAGGTAGAACTTCGACTGGATGGGCAGCCACGTCTCGTCGAGGGCGTTGCCCCTCGTCGCCGCGTCGGCGTCGGCCTCGGCGGACTCCACGACCTCGTCGTCGTCCGCGGCTTGGAAGAGCGACTTGGCGGTGTCCTTCCAGGCGCCGAAGTGGTACTCGTCGAAGGCCACGAGGTCCCAGTCCTCGAGGTGGACCCACTCGTTGCGCGCCTTGATGCCGCCCGTCTCGCGGTTCACGCCCAGGAAGTCCTGGAAGCTGCCGAAGCACACGATGGGGCGCGACGGGTCGCACTCCTCGTAGGTCCTGCCGTCGCGGGAGACGAACTGCCAGCCCTCGAAGTCGACGTGGCTCTCCAGGTCCTCCTGCCACGCCGCCTCGACGGCGGGCTTGAAGGTGAGGACGAGCACGCGCCTCATGCCCATGCGCTTGGCAAGCTCGTAGGTGGCGAACGTCTTGCCGAAGCGCATCTTTGCGTTCCACAGGAACTTGGGCTGGTCGTGGCTGCCGGGCTCAAGGCACCGCTCGAAGTAGGCCTGGGTCTTCTCCACGGCGGCGCGCTGTTCGGGACGCATCTTGAAGTCCTCGGTGCGCTGACTCTCGTAGTCGGCGCGGTCGCGCACCTCCAGCCACGCGTTGCGCACGTCCTCTGCCGTGCAGCGGTACCACTCGCCGCCGACGTTCTCGAGGCCATTGTGCTCCAGGCGCCTGTGGACGTCGTGGTCCATGAACGAGGTGCCGTCGGGACGCATCGCGCTCTCGGCGAACACGATCTCGTAGGGCTTGCCCTCACCGGGCTGAATCACGGGGAACTGCTGCGCCACGCGCCGCTCGACGTCGCGCCTCGTGTAGCCGACCTTGAGCAGACCCGCGTGGTCGGGGTTCATGTCGCGGTAGGCGTAGACGGAAGGGTGGACGTCCGGGCGTTGGGGGAAGTAATCGCTATTCATCAGCCCCTCCCGTAAACGGAATCGGGATGATGGCGCTATCCACTGCAGCCACTTCCGCTTCGTCAAGCGAATATTTCTTTGCGAGGCTGTCGTCATCCCATTCGACACTAACATCCGGCACGGGACAGAGGGCAAAAGTACCCTTAGTGAGATGTTGTCCGGAGGATAGCTGCGAAATCAGATAGCGAGGAAGCTTGCACGACAGGTATCGCTGAAGATTAACCGCCTCACCCTTTGAATCATACGCGCCATATACAAGATAGGTCTCCGTGCAAATAGTACCGGGCGGAAGGATCCTCATCCGAGAGAGGACCTTCCTCTGCCCATCCTTATTCGCCCTTCCCGCATGGTCAAATGAGACGTAAGAAGCAACAACCTTCCATTGATCAATCAAGTCGATACCGGACTTAACCTCGTTTCTTGGAAACGGGCCCTCGCCCCCGATGTAGCGGAGGGTCAAGTCGCCCGCCTTCTCAGGAGTTACGTTAGTGGCGAGACCGAAAGGCTTACGAGAGGATACCTGTTTGTCCATGGTCTTTTCGCCAAACGACTTGACCTTATCGATAATGGATATGGCACGCGAATCGCGAATAAACGTTGGATATTCGTCTAGCTTACGCATGGCTATTGTAGGAACATCCGCCTCCATAGTCGTGACTTCGCACTCCGGCACGGCCCTATCCCTTTCGCGAAGGAAATAGCAAACTCCACCAGCAATATCAACGCCCGGGAAGCAGTCCTTTGAGTCTGGGAAATCCACTAGGCGAGTAATGTGCTTATCTGACAGCATCGATTGCCTGAAAGAATCCAGACCCTTGCCGCCGGCATACCAGCGAGCAGGAATGATCATTGCAAGGTAGCGTGGATTCAGCTTCTCCGCCTGCTGTACAAACAGTTGATAGATTGGAGAAGCGCTGGCTTTGTTGCCCCCGTCGCTCAACTGGTACGGTGGATTGCCAATCACAACATCGAATTTCATATTGAGAAGCTCCCGAGGGTCGTTCACATGAATGAATTCATAGGCGTAGGCTTCTAACTCCAAGCTGCGCTTGTACTCCTTTGAAGACGCCCCACAATACTTGCAGCGTCCATTGGCCCAAGCATGGCCACACTCCCTATAGCGAACGTTGCCATCAGGGTTACCAAACTCGGCAACTGAAAAGCGTCCATTTGCATACTTAGAGCAATAGAGGCTCCTTCGCGAAAGAAGACCAGTCAGTTCAGTAGTTGCCACACCGTATAGCTGAGATTGCATTATGTGGTTAACGCGTGTTTGTAGGTCCGGGTAAACGTCCTTCAAACCCTTAATTAATCTCTTGGCAGCCTCACGAAGAAACACGCCGCTCTTGCAGAACGGGTCGAGGATCTTGACGCTCGGGTCGCTCCACAGCTCCTTCGGCAGCATGTCGAGTACGCGGTTCGCCAGCTCGGGCGGGGTGAACACCTCGTCGTTCGAAAGGTTCGCGATGCAGCTCAGCACGTCGGGGTTGTAGGCGCGTGCAAGAAGGCTAGCCATTCCTCTGCACCTCCCAGTAGTTGACGGGCGGGTACTCGCGCACCGCCGACGGGATGTACGCCTGAGTCTCCTCGTCGTACTCCCAGTCGGTCACCATGCTGCCGCTCTCGCCGAACAGCGACGGCTGAGCGTTGTGACCCTCAAGGAGCTCGCTCAGCAGGTAGTCGCGGCGCTTCACCTTGTCGCCGGTCACGACGGACCACTCCGCGAACGTGATGGGCTCGCCGTTGCCGTCCTTGAGCGTCAGCGCGTCGCCGCAGAGGATGTTCTTCTCCAGAACGTAGTGCACCGCATCGAGGAAGAGAGGATCGACGGCGCCCTTGATGGCCGCCTCGGACTCGCTCTCGACGATGCCGTAGAGGCGCTCGCGGCACTCATGGGCGTTGTCCTCGAGGATGTCCACGCCGTAAATGCTGGCCACGGCCACGAAGGCGTAGCGCATGTACTCGCCGGGGCTCTTGCGGTAGAGGCTCGCGACCACGGCGAGCTTGCGGCGCAGAACCTCGGCCAGGAAGTTGCCGTCGCCGCACGCGGGCTCCAGGAAGCGGCTCTCGATGCGTTCCGTCTCCTGCTTGACCATGTCCAGCATGGCATTCACCTCACGCTCGTTGGTGAACACCTCGCCGTGCTCCTGCACGCGCTGCTTTGATTTGACCTGTGCGGACACTTCCGCTCCCCACCATTGTTCACAACCATTACCGGGCAAAGGGAGCACTCGCTCCTTTGGGCTAGAAGTATACCAACCATAGTGGACAATATCTTGTTATTCGGGTTGAGCGACGCATTTAGCAGCACTTTTCGTATCCATTTGAAGCGAAAATCGCCTTTCTGACCTTCGCAAGGAAAACCTACGTACAGAAGGTCCGGATGTCCGTGCGATAATCCATCCAAACACTCAGAAAGGCAGGCCACATGGCTACTTGGATGATTCGTGCGGGGCGCGGCGGCGTGTACGCAAAGAGTTGGGTCGAGGCCGGCATCGTTGGCATTGGCTAGGACTTCGACGACGCAGACATCGCCTCCATGACGCAAGACCAGCTGCGCCAGGCCTATGCCAGCGCCCACCCAGACTACAGCGCGGGCAAGCTGGGACAGGCCGTTAGCCAGGCCTCCAAGTTTGCCCACGATATCGCCAAGGGCACCACCGTGGTTACCTATAACCCAGAGGCGCGCATCTATCACATTGGCAGGGTTACCGGCGACTGCATGCCCGTCTCGGACATCGACGGCATTACCTACAAGCGCAACGTCGAGTGGGAGCGTGAGACGTCGCGCGACCTTCTCGCCACCTCGTCGCGCAACAGCCTAGGCAGCCTCACCACCATCTTTAGCATCTCTCCCGAGGTTGCCGCAGACCTCAACCATGCCGCGAGCGCACCCGCAGGCAGCGCCACGCCAGACGAGACCATCCCTGACGCCGATGACGACGAGGCGCGCTTTGCCACCTATGACGACGGCATCGAGCGCATCAAGGACCGCGCGCTCTCACTTGGCTGGGACGAGATGGAGCAGCTCGTGGCCGGTCTGCTGCGCTCCATGGGCTACCATGCCGAGGTTACGCCCAAGGGACCCGACGGCGGACGCGACGTCGTGGCCTCGCCTGACCCGCTGGGCCTGGAGTCGCCGCGCATCATCGCCGAGGTTAAACACCGCAAGGGCCCCATGGGCGCCCCGCAGGTCCGCGCGTTCATTGGCGGCCTTCGCGCCGGCGACCGCGGGCTCTACGTGTCCACAGGCGGCTTCACAAAGGAGGCGCGCTACGAGGCCGACCGCGCCAACGTGCCGGTGCGGTTGCTCGACCTCGACGGGCTCGTGAAGCTCTACGTTGGCTCCTACGACAAGGCCGACGAGGAGACACGCGCTCTTCTCCCCCTCACCCGCATCTGGTGGCCGGCGTAAGGTGATCAGCCAGAATTTACAAGACCGCTTGGCCAAGCTGTCCCAAAAAGTTACGACCATACTCGAAACTTTTCACGAATTCGTCGATAGTTTCGACCGTACTCGTAACTTTTTCTGTTTCTCAGTTAATTTCGACTATACTCGTAACTAACTGAGAGGAGCTGCCATGATCGCACGCGAAAGCTACTTTGACCAGATTGCCCCTTTTGTGGGCAAGAACATCATCAAGGTCCTCATTGGCGTCCGTCGCTGCGGAAAGTCCACACTCCTCCAGATGCTTTACCAGCGCTTCCTCGAACAAGGCGTACCCGCGGCCGACATGCTCCACATTAGACTCGAGTCAAGCGAGTTCTCTCACCTCGACACTGCCGACAGGCTCACCGAGTACGTATACGCACACATTGACAAGAGCCGCCCAGTCAAGTTGCTCTTCGATGAAATCCAAGAGGTGCAGGGCTGGGAAAATGCCCTGCGTTCGTTCATGGTCGACCTCGATGCAGACATCTACATAACCGGATCAAACGCACACGTGCTCTCAAGCGACCTTGCCACCTACATCACCGGACGCTATGTCACCATCGACGTCTATCCCCTCTCGTTTGCCGAATTCCTCCCCGCCTACCAAGCCTCCCACCCCGAGTCCTCCGAACGCGCCGCCTTTGTTGCGTACGCCACACAGGGAGGGTTTCCGTTTCAGTCCGAGTTGGCCTTCCAGACCGGTCCCACGCTCAAGTACCTCGACGACCTGCTGAGCACCATCCTCCTCAAGGACGTCGTAAAGCGAAACGGCATCCGAGACGTCGACCTGCTCGAACGCCTCGTTCGCTTCTCGGCCGCCGAGGAGGGGCACCTTCTGAGCGTCAAGCGCATTGCAGACTTCCTGAAGAGCGAGCGCCGCAAGACCACAACCGACACGATTGCCAACCACCTCAACGCCGCCGAGAAGGCCTATCTGCTGTACAGGGCACCCCGAGAGGACGCCATTGGCAAGCAGCTGCTTGCCTTTAACGAGAAGTGGTACGTCGTTGACCAGGGGCTCAGGCAGGCCATGGGAATGAGCAACCAGGCCAACATCGACCAGGTCCTCGAGGGCATAGTCTTCATGGAGCTCAAGCGGCGAGGCTATAGCGTGACCGTGGGCAAGGTAGACGACCTCGAGGTCGACTTTGTTGCTCGCCGCGGCACCGATGTCGAGTACTACCAGGTGACGTACCTCATGGCCGACGAACACACGCGCGAGCGGGAGTTTGCCTCGCTGTTGGCCATTCCGGACAACTACCCCAAGTACGTGCTCAGCATGGATGACTTCTGCATGACGCAGAGCGGCGTAGATGCGATCAACATCGTGGATTGGCTGTTGGGGCGCTAGGGTCGCAACGCGCCTGGCGCTCGTAACGAATCGAGCGGGACGGTGACTGCATTCGCCGGCCTCGCAGGTTACCCCGACTGCATCTGAAAGCGGTTTCACTGACAGCTCTGGACGGGAGAACCCGCGTACGCCCATACAAGTGGAGTATGACCGTCTCGCCTACCCCTCGTACATATCCTCCAGCGTCACAAGCTGCCACTCACTGCGACCAGCGAGCTTCTCCTGCGTCGCCTTGCTTACCCCATGCTTGGTGAACAGCACATAGTTCGTGGCCGTATAGCCTCGAACGAGGCTGCGCTTGCCCTCGAGATCCTCGACCTCCGCCGTCTCGTCAAATGACTCGCGATACTTGCACTCGCCTATCAGCATCCGCTTAGAGACTCGGTCAGCCGCCAAAACGTCAATGTCATCCTGTGCACGCTTGCCAGGATTCGTTCCCCACCACGACGACACGACCGTCGCGGCAACGGGTAGCGCGCCCACCTTCGCCCGTTCGGTAAGCCACTCCGCGCACAGAGCCTCAAACCTATGGCCCAGATATTCGTTTATCTGTTCCTCAGGCAACGCGTTAACAACCGCCCGTCCCAGGCCTTGCTCGATGTCAGAGGTGAACGGCATCACAAAGCGGAACCAGAACAGGTAACACGGCTCACCCAGCCGATAGATGCCACGCCTACTCGTCTCGATATTTTCGCCAAAGGGAACAGCCTTCTCGATGATCCCGATGTCCTCGAGCGCCTTGAGGTAACGAGGCAGACTTGTCTGCGCGATGCCCGTTCGGTCGGAAATTTCCTTTGGCCGATTCGCTCCAGCCGCAATCGCCCTCAGGATGGAATTGTAGAGCGCCGGCTCCTGGAACTCCTGACGAAGCAGGCCATACGGTTCCTCAAAGAGAAATCCCATGGGGTCAAAGTACAGCCTCGCCAGATTCTCGCGCAGGCTCTCGCGAGGGCTCACCTGTTGCAGGTAATAGGGCACGCCCCCAAAACAGCCATAGAAGCGGAACGCCTCTTGAGGACTCAGGCCCGGCAGCATCTTTGCCGCATCCCTAAAGCCCAGGTCGCCCACCTTGATCTGCGCCGTTCGGCGACCAAAGAGCGGGCTCTTGCGGCCAAGCACCTCGCTCTCCATGAACCCTTGGTTGCTACCGCACAGAATGAGGAACTCCTTCGTCTCCTTGAAGACCTTATCGATAGCAACTTGGAAAATGGACGGCAGGGCCTCATTGCGCTGCGCGGCATAGGGAAACTCGTCGAACACGAAGACGAAGCGCTCTTCCTGCGCTCGCTCGGCCACATACGACAGGGCGTCAGCCCACGAAGAGAAGCCCCCCATGGAAGCGGGCAGGCCAAAGAAGCTCGCGACGGCACGATTGAAGTCCGCGAGGTTGTCGGCATCGCTCTGCTCAAGAGCCGTGAACGAGAGCGTTCGCTTTCCACGGCAGAATTCGTTGATGAGCGTTGTCTTGCCCACGCGGCGGCGACCGTACACGACCACCATCTGGAACGTATCCTGCTCGTAGAGAGAGGCGAGCCTATCGAGCTCTGCCTTGCGTCCAACAAACATTATGCACTCCCGAATTATGCAAGGTCGAATAATTCATGCTTGCATAATTATAGCGACACACGGTAAAAGAAGTGCTGAGCGAGCATGGGTCGAAGTCAGGGCATACGAAGCCGGTAGCAAGAGGACCGCACAATGTTGGGGTCGCGTTATACACCATGAGGTGCCGCCTCAAATGGGACGATAAAGCACCGGGCTATTTTGTCCCAGTTAGCCGCGGGCGATGGCAGTGATGGCGTCGATGGCGGCGTCAATCTCGTCGGCCGTAGTAAACCAGCTGGTGGAGAGGCGCACGATGCCCTGCTCGACCGTCCCCAGCGCCTGGTGCATGAGCGGGGCGCAGTGGGCGCCCGGCCTCGTGGCGATGCCCCAGCCTTCCATGAGCATGTCGGACACCTCGGCCGAGTCCACGCCCTCGATGTTGAGCGCCACGATGCCCGCGCGCGGCGCGTCCGCCGCCACGAGCCCGGCGTCGCGAGCCGCCCAGTCGCCGTAGACGGTGATGCCTGGCACGTCACGCACACCCTCGTAGAGCCTGCGCGCGCAGGCCAACTCGTGCGCGCCCGCGGCCGCAACGCCGCCATTCTCCGCGATGTAGTCGATGCCGGCGGCAAGGCCGGCGAGGCCGTGGCCGTTCAGGGTGCCCGCCTCGAGCCTGGTGGGCCAGCCCAGGGGCTGCTCGGCATCGAAGCTGTGCACGCCCGTGCCGCCCACGTTCCACGGCGCCACGTCGACGCCCTCGGCCACCGCCAAACCACCCGTGCCCTGCGGGCCCATGAGCGCCTTGTGGCCCGTGAAGCACACCACGTCGATGCCCTGCTCGGCCATGTTGATGGGCATGATGCCCGCGGCCTGCGAGGCGTCCACGATGACGAGCGCCCCCGCCGCATGGGCCAGGGCGGCCACGGCAGCCACATCGACGGCGTTGCCCGTGACGTTGGAGGCGGCCGTCACCACCACGGCGCGCGTGCCGGGCACGACGAGGCGCGCGAGCTCGTCCATGTCCAGCCGGCCGTAGGCGTCGCATCCCGCGTGGTCCAGGCGCACGCCCCTCTCGCGCACCAAGCGGTTCAGGGGGCGCAGCACCGAGTTGTGCTCGAGCACCGTGGCGACCACGTGGTCGCCCTGGCCCACCAGGCCGTTGATGGCACAGTTGAGCGCCGCCGTGGAGTTGGGGGCAAAGGCCACGTGGTCCGCGCGGGAACATCCCAGCAGCGCCGCCACGCGCTCGCGGCAGCCCATGATCGAGCGTGCCGCGTCGAGCGAGCTCGCAGACGCCCCACGCCCCGCGTTGCCCATCGTGTGCATCGCGGCGACCACCGCGTCGATGACGGCCTGCGGCTTGGTCATCGTGGTGGCGGCATTGTCCAGGTAGATCATGGGCTCTCCCCCAACGCAGGGGCGGCGGCGCGCGGCCAAACCAGCCACGGGCGTCGCCCAACAAACCTGTAAGCGGCGGCGCACGGCCCACATGGCCGCAGGCACCGTCGCCCGCACATCAACTATTTAACGAACTCGAGCATCTCGATGACGTCCATGCCCTCCATGGCGACACCCGCCACGTCGAGGGCGCCCGCGAGCACGTCGCGGTCCTGCGGCGCCGCCTTCCAGGCGAGGCCGCAGCCGGCAGAAATCTCTCCCGGCACGGGAATCATGCGCCCGGGCAGGCCCTGCTCGCCACAGAGCTGCTCGCAGGCCATCGCCGCCGCCGTGGTGGGAAACGTCACCACGAGCGCCGGCTTGCGTACGCGCGGCACGCCTACGGCCTCACGACGTTGGTGGCGCCCGTGAGCTTGTCGGCAATCACGTACATGTTGGTGACCTCGCCCACCGCGAGCTTGTCGGTGATGCCGTAGTGGTCGAGGCAGGTGCCGCAGGTGAGGATCTCGACGCCGGCGTCGGCGAGGTTCTTGAGGTCCTCGAGCGAGGCGGAACCCTCGCAGGTCACGCGGGCGCCGGAGTTGTAGAAGAGCATCGTCTTGGGGAGCTCGGGCAGCTGCGTGAGCGAGAAGATGAAGCCCTTGAGCAGCTTGTGGCCCAGCTCGTCGTCGCCAATGCCCATGGTGTCGGCCGCGACCTGGATCACAACGTTCTTCTCGACCGGAGCGGCGCAGGTAGTGGCCTCGGGCTCGCCCTCGGCGACTTCGATGGCGTGGTCGGCCGTCGTGGTGGTGTGCCACTCCTTGTCGCCCGTCTGCTCGGAGGCAAAGGCGCAGCCCTTGGAGGCAGCCATGCGCGAGAGGTTCTCGACGGCGACCTTGTTGTCGACGATCGTCTCGACCTCGCCGGCTCCGCCCAGGGCGCCCAGCGCCTTGAGGGTCTTCACCACGGGGATGGGGCACGCGTTGCCGCGGGCATCGATGACAAGCTTGTTCTCACTCATGTTGCTATCCCTTTCTGTGGGGCGCGGGCCGGGATGGTCTGCGTCGTTGTTGCTGTTGTTGGGCGGTGCGGGGCCGCAGGGGTTTGCGTGCCGCGGGGCCGCGGGGGGGGTTGCGTGCCGCGGGGCCGCAGGGGTTTGCGTGCCGCGGGGCC
>OKRW01000936.1_pt1 | contig 27152 bp, 15 predicted proteins | sample 1601151 | NCBI WGS metagenome assembly OKRW01 (sample SAMEA3541471, study PRJEB24748) | human gut metagenome | biome: human gut; feature: human-associated habitat; material: faeces | place: China | collected 2012 | reverse complement strand
CTGTACTGTACCCATCCGCTCCTCTCATCGTATCCAAGGAGGGTAACGGGAATCATCCCACAAAGCAGACATGGATAAAATACAAAAAACAGGTTGTCGCTGTCCACAAGAGACAACGCCATAAAAGCAACGGCAATGACCGGATATGTTCTGCAATATTGCTTCATCATATACCAATCCTTTAAGAGAAGCCCTTTCATATCACTTTCCCTCCTTTACCATAAATACGAAAAGTTCCTCCATGCTGATCGAGCTTACATGAATCCCGGAGGGAACGGCATTTCTCTGCACCATTGCCTGAACTCCATACGTATTTTCCCTTTTATATTTGACCGCATCCGGCGGCAGCGTCCGCAACTCGTCAGCAGTACAATGAATCAGACCATACTCCTCTAATAATTGATCTTTTTCTTCGCAAAGCAATAGTTTTCCCTCATGCAGGAATGCAATATAATCGCAAAGTTTTTCAAGATCACTGACGATATGCGAAGAAATGAGAATAGAATGGCCTTCGTCTCTTGTGAAATCATTGAACATCTCAATGATCTCATCGCGAACCACCGGATCAAGCCCCGACGTTGCTTCATCCAAAATCAGAAGTTTGCTGTTGTGGGACATGGCAATCGCAATGCCCAGTTTCATCTTCATTCCACGCGAAAACGCTTTGAACCGCTTTTGTTCCGGCAGCGCAAGTTTTTTCAGCAATTGAGCGTATTCAGCGTCATCCCAATTACGAAAGGTATGTTTCATTACATTTCCGACCTGCTGAGCGGTCAGACATTCCGGAAGACCCACTTCATCCAAAACAACGCCGATATCCTCTTTCGTGAGTTCGATATTATCCTGATTATCCTTTCCAAGAATGGTAATACTGCCGCTGTCCTTATGAATCATATCCAGAATAAGCTTGATGGTGGTACTTTTTCCCGCACCATTCTCGCCGATAAGCCCCATAATGCATCCGCTCGGCAGTGTCAGATTGATGTTGTCAAGCGTAAAGCCGGGATATGATTTTGTCAGGTTTCGAATTTCAAGCGCATTCATCCTTGTTCCTCCAAACTGAAATGAACCATTTCCATAATCTCTTGTTTGCTCAAATTGCAGGATGCAGCTAGTCTGACGATTTCATCAATATGTTCTTCAATCTTTTTCAGATTTTCTTCTCGCAGCAGCTCTACATTTTTAGGCGCCACATAACACCCCTTGGCAGGCAGGGTGTAGATAAATCCTTCTTTCTCAAGCTCTTCATAGGCACGTTTCGTAGTAATAAAGCTGATGCGAAGATCCTTCGCAAGACCCCGAATGGATGGAAGCAATTCATCTTGCTTTAATGCGCCGCTGATGATCTGACCCTTGATCTGAGAATATATCTGATCATAAATCGGCGTTCCGCTTTTGTTATCAATCAAAATATTCACGTCATCGCCTCGCTGTAATTTCTGTATATGTGCATTATATACAGTTAGGGTCCTTCTGTCAATACGTTTCACAAAAAATAGGCTGTCAGGTTTTTAACCTGACAGCCTCGGTTTCCCTATCATCCGGCGTTCGCTCTATCCCTGTTCAGCGCCGGATAACCCGCTTTATTCCTCTTTCAGCCTGCCATCCAGCGTAACGGTGACGACCTGCCACGGGATGAATTTTCCGCTGTTTTTCAGGGCGGTCACCGCCGCGCGCTCCAATCCGCCGCAGCAGGGCACCTCCATGCGGACGACGGTGACGCTCTTGACGTCGTTTTCCCTGATGATCTCCGTCAGCTTCTCCGCGTAGTCCACGCTGTCCAGCTTGGGGCAGCCCACAAGGGTGATGTGTCCCCGCATGAACCGCTCGTGGAAGGCGGCGTAGGCGTAAGCGGTGCAGTCGGCGGCGATGAGCAGCTTTGCGCCGTCGAAATACGGGGCGTTTACCGGAACCAGCTTGATCTGGACGGGCCATTGCGAAAGCCTGCTCTCCTGCGCGGCGCATTGCGCGCCCGCATGGGGGGCTTCCGCGTGCTTGATCTGCCGCGATTGGCTCCCCGGACAGCCACATGGCAGGGTCATGCCCGCTTTCTGCATCTTTTTCTGCTTGTTTTCCATCACGGCCTGCTCGTCATAGGCCGCCGCTTCGCGCTCCACAAAGGTGATCGCGCCCGTGGGGCAGGCGGGCAGGCAGTCGCCCAGCCCGTCGCAATAATCATCCCGCATCAGCTCCGCCTTGCCGTCCACCATGGCGATAGCGCCCTCGTGGCAGGCCTCGGCGCATGCCCCGCAGCCGTTGCACTTTTCCCTGTCGATTTGAATGATTCTACGGATCATTTTGACGTCCTCCTCGCTGTTCTGCTTGACTTCACGGTGATATTCTACTATCATCAATCGTGAAAATCCGTTGGCATGCCAACATGGAGGAGAAAAATATGCGTTTTCATTTGACGAACGCCCCGCTTTTTCGCGGCATGACCCCGGAGGAAATCGACGCGCTGCTGAGCTGCCTGAACGCGAAGGCGCGAGCCTGCAAAAAGGGCGAGATCATCCTGATGGAGGGCGCGCCCGCGGAGCAGCTTGGCGTGGTTCTCTCGGGCAGGATCATCATCGAAATGAGCGACGTTTGGGGCAACAACAGCGTGTTGAGCAGCGTTGCCCCCGGCGGAACCTTCGCCGAAGCGTATGCCTGCATCCCGGAGGAGCCGCTCATGGTCAATGTCGTCGCCGCGGAGGATTCGACCGTGCTGCTTTTGGACGCCCATCAGGTGCTGACCCCCTGTTCCCATGCCTGCGCCTGCCATGCGGGGCTGATCCGCAACCTGCTGACGCTGTGCGCGGGAAAGAATTTGCAGCTCTCCCGCCGGATGATGCACACCAGCCCCAAGCGCATCCGCACGCGGCTTTTATCCTACTTTTCGGAATGTATCAAGCGAAACGGCAGCTATGCCTTCGATATTCCCTATAACCGTCAGCAGTTGGCGGACTACCTCAACGTTGAGCGCAGTGCCCTGTCCAACGAGCTGTCCCTCATGCGGCAAGATGGAATCCTGCGTTACGACAAAAATCACTTCGTCGTCAGCGAGACGGCGGACGTGAAATAAGGCGCGCGCTTTCGCCGGTCGGCTCTTCGCGGCGCGGCGGGAATCCGCGCCTTACTTTCCGTATACCTCGATCTGCCTGAGCGCCGGGAACGCCGACGGATTGTCGCATTTGATCAGCCTGTCCAGCGTCAACGTGCGGGTGCGGTGCGCGCCCAGCTCGACGCGCTGCGGGCCGTCAATCCACGCCAGCGGGAACGTCTTTTCATATCCGTCGTCCAGCGTCACCGTTCCGGAAATCCAATATGCGTCGTGCGGGAAATCCGCGCGCAGATACAGCGTCAGCGCGTCGATTTCCACCTCGCGCCCGAAATCGAGCGTCAGCCTCGCGTCCGTCCGCGCGCCGATGCCCCAACTGCCGAACGGCCATTCGCCGTGGCCGCAGGCGATGTGCTCGCCGTCGATCACATTGCGCGCCGCAAAGCCGCTCTCGTTGCGCGTTTCCACGTTGGCCGTCGCGTGGGGGTATGCCTCGACCTCGCCGCGCTGATCCGCCGGATTTTCCGCCAGATTGCGGTATTCGCCGCTTTCATCCGGCTTAATGGAAATCAGATGCATGTCGCCCGCAAACGCCTTCGGCGGATAGACCGCCAGCCCGTCGCCCGCCAGCGGCGGCCGATAGACGAACGCCCTGTTTGGCAGATAGACGCGCGCGGGCTTCACCTGCTGATCGACCTGCACGACGGCATATTGGCCGCCGGACGCGAAGCGGATTTCGTCGCCCGCCTCATACGCGCCGCGGTAGAGCAGCGCGGCCTCGCTTTCGCCCCGCGCCTCGGCGCGTTTTTCGCCGCCGCGCCAAATTTCAATGCTGTACATCGCGTCTCACTTTCCGGTCATCCACAGCCGCGCGTCCGTGCCGCGCAGCTTGCAGAGCGCCTCGATGAAGAAGTAATCGCCGTAGAGGATGTTGACATGGCGGCCCGCGCCGTCGTTGTGATAGCTGGCCGTGCACTTTTGCAAAATGCCCATGTTGCCGTCTGTCCAGTCCGCGCAGAGGGTATTGAGCGCCGTCAGCAGCTTCATCGCCGCCGCGCGATAGGTTTCCGCCTCCTCGCCGCCGACGACGTTCGCCAGCTCCAGCAGGCCGCAGGCCGCGCACGCGCCCGCGATGTTGTCGATGCGCTCCTCGTCCTTCGGCTGGCGGAAATCGCAGTCCGTCAGGCCGTCCTCGCGGATGTTGGCGATGAAATACTTCGCGCATTTTCTCGCCACGTCGATGTATTTCCGGTCGCCCGTGTTGATCCCGCTGAGCGTAAAGCCATACAGCGCCCACGCCTGCCCGCGGCTCCAGCTCGAACCGGGCGCATAGCCCTGTCCGCCGGGCTTTTCAAGCGCCTTGCCCGTCTTCGGGTCGAAAATCACGATGTGGTTGCTGCTTCCGTCCTCGCGGATAAACTCGCGGATGGTCGTATCGGCATGGATGCGGGCGATGGCCTCAAAGCGCGGGTCTCCGGTCTTTTCGCTCGCCCAATAGAGCAGGCTGAGGTTCATCATGCAATCGATGATGGCGAAGCCCGCCCTGTCCGCCTGCGGCCACGCGCGGATGAAGCCGGTCGGGTTGAAACGCCCGGCCAGCAGCGTCGCCGCGTGGAGGGTATCGGCATACGCCTGCGCGTCGCCGATGAGCCGGTCGTGCGCGCCGGTGGAGAGCAGATACATGAAGCCGACGTCGTGGTTGAGCAGCATGAACGAGCGCAGTTCGGCCGTCAGCAGCGCCTCCACGCGCAGTGCCTCGTCCTTATACACATCCCTGCCCGTGGCGGCGTAGAGCTGCCACATGATGCCCGGCCAGAAGCCGCCCGTCCACCAGCTGTTGCCGTCATACGGCGCGGGGCTGTATCCGTCCTTTTGCCCCATGTAGGGGATGATTCCCTGCTCGGCCGCGCGCTTCGCGCCGCGCTCCATCTTTTCACAGGCGCGCGCAAAGGCCTCGTCAATCCATTTTTCCATACGTCAAAACCTCCGTCGGGGGATTCTCCCACGCATCGCGTCCCGCGGTCTTCGTGCCGAAAACGGCGCTGACAAGCGCGGTTTCGCCCTTGCCGATTCGAGCCGTCAGGGTCGGAATCAGCGTGCGCGGGGCCATCAGATTGGTGTTCGGTTCGGGCATGACGTTCTGCTGCCCGTCATAGCCGCTCAAATTCATCACGCCGCTCACGCCCCACGGCGCAATCACCGCCGCGCGGCCGTTTTCGCAGATTTCCTCCGGCGTTCGCGCGTGCTGCGCGTAGACGACGCTTCCGTCGCAGCCGTCGCGGGAGATGGCATAGCCGCCCTCCGCCGCGTACAGCTCGCGGTCGCTGATGACGTGGTGGATGCGCACGTGCCACTCGCCGAAGGGGCGCAGTTCGGTTTTCACCGTCACGCCCGCGAACGGACGCCATGTGGAAACCACGCAGTCCTCCCTGATTTCGTATTCGTCGCAGCCGTAGCGCGGGTGCCACGTGTCGCCGTCCTCGCTGAGGGCCAGCATGTTATCAAACGCGCCATCCTTGAGCAGCTTCTGCGCCTTGCTGACGCTGAAGCCGAACACGCTGGAATAGACGAATTTTTCATACTTCGCCTCGTCGTGGCTGTGCTCGTGCGCGCGGTTGCCCGCCACAAACGCCGTCACATGGCTCTTGTCGTCGCTGCGGGTAATGAGCATCCGCGCGTGCGGCTGAAGCGCCGTCTTCGGCGTGTCGATCTCCTGTTCTTCGGACTGCCAGAACGGGTGCTCCTCCGGCAGCGCCAGACAGGCGAACGCCTTCATCGCCCAATACGGCGAGCCCGGCGCGTTATATCCCTCCGCCATCAGCAGGCTCGGATAGCCGTAGCCGATGGTCAGCACGCCGTCGCGGGTGAAAATCGGCTTGGCGAACCATTTGCGCATGTTGCCCAGCAGCAAATGCTTCATCTGGCCGTAGTTCACCTGTTCCGTTTCGGCCTCGGCCAGCGCCAGCGCCGCGTAGAACGCGCCCTGCGCAAAGCGATACGTCAGGCTGCGGCCATACGCCAGCGCCTCGCCGCTCCTGTCGAACCAGCAGGCGAAATCGACGGCCATCTTCCTGCCGCGCTCGACGTATTCGCGGCTGCGCGCCGGGTCGCGCTCGCGCATGACCTTCGCGTAGACCAGCCCATAGAAATGGAACGCCCACATGGTGTAATATTCACGCTGATTGAAATAATCAAAATACCAGCCGTCGCCCTCGTAGTGTTCCTCGATCATGGCGAAATCCTTCTGCATGCGCGCCTCGTCATGCGGCATGCCGCAGACGATGAAGCCCATATTCACCAGCACGCGGAAGAACGTCCAGTTGTTTTTGGGCATATCGCGGCGGTTGATCTGGTCGAGCCACGCATGAAGCTGCTTCTGCGTCTTCTCCGGCAGATCGAAGAAAAATTCCTTCGGCGCAAGCGCCATGCCCATGCCGAATACGGCCATTTCAACCAGCCGCTGATCGTAATCGACGACCTCGCCCCAGTATTCCGGGTTTTCGGGATCGACGCCCGCGATAATGCCCTCGCGCCACGCCGCCCAAAGCGGCTTCACACTCGCGCAATGCCCCGCGAGCATCGGCACAATCGCCCACAGCGGGCGCGCGAACGCCTCCATCTGCGCGATATCATCCGGATATACCGCGCCGGTATCGCCCAGATGCAGCCGCGCCTTGTTCGGGCTGAGCAGCGGCAGCAGCGGCTCGATCAGTTGAACGGCGGCACGCTCGACGTCCGACCGGGCGCGAAGCGGATTATCCCTGACACAGTTTCCCATGAAGATCAACTCCTTCTTCTCCTTCAGTCAGCCTTCGGCTGACAGCTCCCTCTAAGAGGGAGCCTTTTGGTATACGCTTCTTTTCATCCGGGCAGACGCTTACACCTCAGGCCTCCCTCCTTGAGGGAGGTGTCCCGGAGGGACGGAAGGAGTTCGTTTCAGCGCAAAAATTTGGTGATGTTCGAGCGCCTTTCCGCCCGTCATCGTCATCCGCCAGATGCTTCCGGGGAAATTCCTCGCCATGCGCTCGTCGGTCACGCGAATCTCCTCGATCCGCACGTCAAGCGATGCGTCAAACGCCATGCGCAGCCCGCCGAAACGCGCCTCGCCGTTTTGGATGCTCGGCCGATGCCTGAGCATAAACACAAAGGTCACGGGCGCTTCCGTTTCGAGGGTCACGTCGTCAGTCAGCGTCAGCGCGTCTTCCGACACGCGGAGCGTCCGCACCAGCGCCCTTACGCCCGCCTCTTCGGGATACGCGCCGGACAGCTCCAGCCGCGCGCCGCGCTCATCCGCAAAAACGTCCTTCGCTCGATGTTCCCGCCCGGCCGTCTGCTCGCTTTCGCCGATGAGCGGCACATTGTGGTTCATCGAGCGGGTGTTCATCAGTTCATAGCGTTCCGCGCCAAACGTCTTGGCGGTGTAGACGCAGTTGCCCACGTCGATGATCTCCGGCTCGCCGTCCAGATAGACGATGAAGCTGCCGACGTCGTTGTGGTTGTGGCTTTCGCCGTTGTGGCCGCCCTTGACGGCGGCATACAGCCCGCCGTGCCGCCACGCAAACACCTGTAAATCCGGAAGCGCGGCGAAGGGCGCGCCCTTCGGCTCCTCCGCCTGCGCGCCGGGCGCGAACAACCCCTGCAAAACGCGGCTCATCTGCGGGGTATCGACCGGGCGAACGGAGGTTCTCCGCCCCGCCAGCCAAAGGCCGAAGCGCTCCAGCTCAGGCTGATGCGTCCGTCGGCCGAACAGCGCGATCCGCTGGCCGTCGAGCTTCGGCTTCGCGTCGCAATCCGCAAAGTTGACGAAATAATCCCCCGCGATGTGGACGTGCATCGGGAACGCGGCGATGCGCCGAATCAGCGGTTCGTCGTAAAAGCTCACGCGCCCGCCGGTCGCCTGATACACGCTTTCCAGCGCGTCAAACAGCGCCGCGCCCGCCATGTTGAAATAGCCCGCGCCCTCGTCGCATCCCCCATCCGCCGGCAAAACTGCCAGATAGCTGTCCAGCATCCGCAGCGCGCGGGTCACGCCCTCGCTCCTGCGCCGGATATCCCGCTCCAAAAGCAGCAGCGTGTCGATCACGTTAGAGAGAATCCACGGCGTCCAGTTGCAGACGTCCTTGCGGATCATGCCCATCCACCAGAAATCGTCGCGGTTCATAAACGGGGTGACGACGCGCCGGTCGATCTCGTTTCGCACGCGCCGCGCGATCAGCGGGCTGACCCGGTCGAGCTTGTCCTCCAGCAGATACAGAATATCCGCCAGCGCCGCCGCCGTCTGCGCCGCAAAGAGATCGACATACGGATTATCCGCGTCCGGCAGAGGCCGCTCGTTCATCGGCGGGCGGCCGGGGTGGTCGCTGCCGTTGTGCGCGCTGAGCACCCATGTCGTCTCCTCGCAGATGCACCACAGCCCGTCGATCACCGCGTCCAGATACGTTCCGTCGTCCAGCAGACATTCGCCCAGCGCCGCGCCCATCAGCCGGTTTCGCCGCGCAAAATACGGCTTTTCATAGGCCATTCGGTCGCCCGTTCGGCAAAACGCGAGGAACTGCGTCGCCGTCACCATCGGGTAGCCCTGACCGGACTCGTCCGCCCAGCTCAGAAGCTGCGCGCGTTTGCGCTTGGGCAGAGCGTTCCATGCGTCCCGCTCCTGCCGCCGGGGGAACGGGCGGTAATCCGTCCCCAGCCGGTCATACAGCGGATGCGCGTTCAGTTCAGCAGCAAACATATCAGCCCTTCATGCCCGTCGTGGCGATGCCCTCGATGAAGTAGCGCTGCAGGAACAAGAACACGACCGTCACCGGCAGCAGCGAGCACAGCGACGCGGCCATAATCAGGTTGTAATCCGCGGAATACGCCTGAATGAAGCGGCGCAGACCCACCTGAATCGTCTTGCGCAGATCGGTGGTCAGGTAGATCATCGGGCCCATGTAGTCGTTCCACGTGTTGACGAAGGTGAAAATGCACAGCGTCGCGATGGCCGGTTTGGACAGCGGCAGGATGATGCGCGCCCAAATGCCGTATTCGCTCAGGCCGTCGATGCGCGCGGCCTCGCTCAGGTCGTTCGGGATGCCCATGTAGAACTGGCGCATCAGGAACACGCCGAAGGCCGAGAAGCTCTGAAGCGCAACCAGCGCCCAGATCGTGTCATACAGGCCGATGGAGCGCATCATAATGAACTGCGGCACCATGTAGACCTGCCACGGCACCGCGATGGTGCCGATATAGCACATGAAGAGCAGATCGCGCCCCCTGAAATTCATCTTCGCGAAGGCATAGGCCGCGAAGGAGGACGTGAGAATCTGCATGAACGTGACGATCACGGCCAGCACGGCGGTGTTTTTGAAATACGCCAGCAGCGGCACGCGCTCCCAGATTTGCAGATAGTTTTCCCAGTGGAACGTTTCCGGAATCCACTTCATCGGGATGGAGAACACATCCACGCTCGTCTTGAGCGAGGAGGAGATCATCCACGCGAACGGCACAAGCGCCACAACGGTCAGCGCCAGCAGGAAGATATACTTGAGCGCCGTGGCCAGCATGTGCCCGGCCGTCTGCTGCCTGAGCCTGCGCTGCGTTTTCATCGAAACAGCGGTCATCTCTCTCGCCTCCCTTACATGTAGTTGACCCACTTCTTCTCGCCGCGGAACTGCACGAACGTGATCAGCAGCACGATTGCCAGCAGCACCATGGAAACCGCGCTCGCCACGCCGTACTGCGCGGAGGTCGCGATGCCCTCAGCGCCGAAGCTCAGCTCGAAGATGTAGGTGACGAGCATCTTGGTGGAGCGCCCCGGTCCGCCCTGCGTCATAATCGCCACAACGTCGTAAATCTTAAAGCAGGAAATCACCAGCATGATGGAGACGAAGAACGTGGTCGGGGTGAGCATCGGCACGGTCACCTTGGTGAACTTCTGCCAGCCGTTCGCGCCGTCCATCGTCGCCGCCTCGTACAGTTCGGCCGGAACGCCCTGCAAACCGGCCAGATACATGACCATGTAATAGCCCGCGTTGCGCCAGACGCTGACAATGATGATCGCCCATATGGCCAGATCGCGGCTGGACGTCCAGCTCTTGGTGATTTTGACGCCGAAGAGCGACAGAATCTGGTTGACCGGGCCGGTCTTCATCAGCAGGAAGTTCCAGCAGACGCAGATCGCCACCAGCGACGCGACATACGGGAAGAAGAACACGGCGCGGAAGAACTTCGCGCCCTTGACCGCCTTGTTGAGCACCAGCGCCAGCCCCAGCGCGCAGGCGATGGTAATCGGCACGGTCGCAAGGGTGTAATAGACGGTGTTTTTGAGCGCGATGCCCAGATTGCTCTTGGTGAAGCTGAAATCCTTGAAGATCAGGCGGAAGTTGTCCAGCCCCGCCCATGTGATTTTCGAGCCGCCGCTCCAATTCATAAACGCCAGAACGATGGAGAAAATCACCGGGATCAGGGTAAAGACAACAAAGCCGATGAAGTTGGGCGCGAGGAAGGTATAGGCCGTCAGCGTATTGCGCCGCTCCAGCTTGCCCATCTTGCGCTTTTCCACGCTTTTTGTCATATCGTGCACATCCTTTCGCAGGCTCAGCCTGCACCCATTTGCCTCGAGGCGATCAAGCGAACAAAACCGATATTTTGAAAAAAGGAAGGGGGAAGTGCCCCTGCGCCTCCCCCCTTCTCCTGCTTTCGGGAATTACTTGATGTATTCGGCAGCGCGCTCTTCCATTTCCGCGATGCCCTCGTCGATGGTCAGCTCACGGGTCATAATGAGGCTGTGCTCCTCGTTGACGATGGACTTGATCTCGTTGACGCCTTCGCCGATCGGCCACTCCAGAGAGATGGCGGTGGGCAGCAGGGCGGCCTTGCTGTTCTCGTCGGTCGGGAAGCCGTCCGCAGAAGCCATCACCGCGGCAACCGCTTCGCTCACATACGCCGGGCGGGTGCCGGTCGTCGCGATGGCCTTCGCGCCGTCCTCAGAGCACATCCAGGAAGCGAACTTCCAGGCTTCTTCCTTGTTCGCGCTGGCATTGCTGATCGCGATGCCGGTCGGGGAACCGAAGGAGGAACCGGCGGCCACGCCCTCGAGGTGCGGCACGGCGACGATGCCCCAGTTCATGCTGGCGGTGCCATCCTTGATGTAGCCGATCAGGGTAGACGCATACCAGTAGCCCATCGGCATCATGGCGACGTTGCCCTGCGCAAAAGCGCCGGAGTAATGCAGGCCGGAAGCCTTCAGCTCGTCGTAGCTCATGCACACTTCTTCATCCTCAAGACCCTGATACAGCTCGTAGAAGTACTTGAGGTCGGAATATTCGCCGTCGGCCAGCGTGTTCACGCCGTCGCAGACCGCCCAGTTCGCCACGCAGGAGAGCCAGGTGTGGTAATGCGTGCCGTAAGCGCCGGTCTTCTCGTGGACGTCGCGCGCCATCTGCGCGTATTCATCCCACGTCCAGTCGTTGGTCGGATACGCCATGCCGGCCTGATCGAACAGATCCTTGTTGTAGAACATCACCCAGTAATCCGCGCGGAACGGGAGCGCGTACTGCTGGCCGTCGGTCAGCGCCACATAGCAGCTGTCCATGCCCGCGTACTTGGTCATATCCACGCCGTCGGCCGCAATCTGCTCGGTCATCGGCACGATCAGGCCTTCCTTCGCCCAGTTCTGCATGTCGGAGAGCTCCTTGACGCAGTACAGGTCGGTGGTGTCGCCACCGGCGAGCATGGTGCTGGCCTTCACGTTGTAATCCTGAGAAGCGAGGTCAACCCACTCGATCTTCACGTCGGGGTTGGCGGCCTCATAGCCTTCCTTGATCGCGGCATAATACGGCGTGGTCGTGGTATCCCAACCGGCGACCTTCAGCGTCGTCTCCGCCAGCGCGGGCGCCATGGCGGCGACCATCATCGAGGCGAGCATACCAGCAAGCAGTTTCTTCATGTTCTTTTCCTCCTTATCAGGTTTACGGTTTGTGCGCGGCTCGGCTACGTTACCGTTTACATTCTCTGTATATCGGATTTTCATGGCCTTTTTCATCACTATATCAGCCGCTTTGTTGAACTCATTATACGAAATCATCAGAAACAAGTCAAGTCTTTTTAGCATTTTTTCGCGATTCTTTTTGCTAATTTTTTCTCGCACTCGTATTTTGCTTGTATTCTCAATTTGTTAGCGCTTACATTTTTGTCTTGCATTTATTCCGGTCAGGGGTTATAATAAACGGGAACAACCCTTCTTTCCAAATAAACGCCGGGAGGCTCTCCTGATATGGATAAAAAAGTGACCATCTACGACATCGCGCGCGAAGCGGGCGTCTCCACCGCAACCGTAACCCGCGTCACCTCCGGCGACGCGCGCGTCAAGCCCGCCACGCGGGAGAAAGTGCAGCGCGTCATCGACCAATACGCCTATACGCCCAGCGCCGCCGCGCGGGATTTGGAGCGAGGGCAGACCCGCTCGCTGGCGATCATCCTGCCGCATATTCTCAACCCGTATTTTGCGCGCATGTACGACGCGGCCCATACCGCCGCGGTGGAAAGCGGCTACTCCCTCTGGCTGTTTCAGGCGGCCGACCACAAGCCGATCTCCCGCGAGCTGGTTGACGAGCTCATCCGCCGCCGGTTTGACGGCGCGGTGTTCGCCGGCAACATCTGGGGCAGCGAGCGTTCCGGCCTGAGCGACGCGCTCGCCCGCCTGCACCATCACATGCCCGTCGTCGCCATCTGCCCGCCCGCAACCCAGCTCGATTGCATCTGCATCCACAGCGATCTGGTCGGCTGCTCGCGCCTGCCCGTGCGCCATCTGCACACGCTCGGCCATCGGCGCATCGCGTTCATCGGCGGATCCATGCAGTTCCACGATTACAGCAAACGCGGTGAAAACTTTCTGGAAGAGCTGCGCGTCCTCGGTCTGCCGGACGACCCCGCCTACCACGTGGACTGCGGCTACGACGCGGAGAGCGGCGAGCGCGCCGTGCTGCGCATGCTCTCCGGCCTAAGCAGAAGCCACTGGCCGACGGGCATCATCGCCTTCAACGATCTCGTGGCGCTCGGCGCGCTCAGGCAGCTCAAAAAAATGGGGCTTCGCGTGCCGGAGGACATGGCCGTCATCGGCTGCGACAACCAGTTTTTCTGCCCCTATGCCGATCCGCCGCTCACCACCGTGGAGCTCTATCCCGAGGACATGGCGCAGAGCGCCATCCGAGAGCTGCTCTTTGCCTCGAAGGACAACGGCAACCCGTCGTTCGCCATGATGCGCGAAGCCTCGCTGATCGTCCGCGAAAGCTGCGGCGCGAAGCTGGGATATCGGAAGCTGGGGTAATGGGCTGCGAGAGATAGGCACACTTGGGATGAATTGCCGAATCGCGTCTTAAACTGGTTGCATCCAGCGAACTGAAACGGGAAGGCAACGGCAAAAACGCCTTCTACTATCGTCTGAAATGAAGAACATGCTCCGTGCCATGACCAACACTAAATTCAAAATTGACGATCATTCGGAGATATATCAAAAAAGTGCCACATGCTTTCCAGCACATGACACCCTCTGGCGCACCCACCGCGATTCGAACGCGGGGTCTTTCGCCTAGGAGGACGAAAGACTGTTCGCCTTTGCGTGCCTTCGAGTGCCCTGGAATGCCTTATTTTACTGGATTTCTAACGAATGTGGGTGTTCGCATTTCCCTTGAATATACCCCGCAAATCCCGGGGTGCCGTTAGCAGAATGTTAGCAGTGCTAAAAAATGTGGCGGGACAAAAAACCAGCCGCCACCAAAATTAGCAGGAAAAATGGCGCAATATTTTGCGATAAAAACATAATTGTTTGCCGTGTTGGCGCATGCAACAATTTACATAAAATGGGGGCCAATGAATAAACTACATCCTACTGTGGGCCCTGTTTATTTTGTACCGAGAAAGAGAATCGCTTGCTATCAAGCCGATAATGCGATAAAATGAAAGTGGAGAGTTATAAGCATATGGCTTTGAGAATCAATGCGCCGCGGGAAAAGGAGGTCGCATATGGATAAAAAGATGTTGCCGGTCGGTCTGGATAGCTTTGAGAAGATTCGTCGACTCGGATACTATTATATGGATAAGACGCTACTCATCCAAGATGTACTGACCAACCGAGGCGACGTGAACCTGTTCACCCGTCCCCGCCGGTTTGGCAAGACGCTGAATATGAGCATGCTTTGGAGCTTCTTTGAGATCGGCTCGGACAAGTCACTTTTCAATGGACTTGCGATTAGCGAGGAGAAGCAGCTTTGCGAGGAATATCAGGCGAGGCATCCCGTCGTTTTCCTTTCGCTCAAGGGCGTGGAAGGGTTGACGTATGAGGAAGCCATTGCGCGATTGGTCACGCTGATCTCCACTGAATGCAAGCGACTGGATTATCTTGAGAAAGCACCTGATGTCAAAGAAGATGATCGGAAGATCTTCCGTAACCTTATGGCTCGGCAACCCGAGGAAGATGAACTGCAAGATGCCCTCGTAACCTTAATGCGGATGCTCCACGCGCACTACGGCGAGCAGGTGATTTTGCTGATCGATGAATACGACGTTCCGCTGGACAAGGCTCACATCAATGGGTACTACGACCAGATGGTAGCCTTCCTGCGGGGCTTCTTCGGCGAAGCGTTCAAAACCAACCCGGATTTGTTCTTCGCGGTGGTGACAGGCTGCCTGCGCATCTCGAAGGAGAGCATCTTCACGGGGATCAACAACCTCAAGGTGGATACCATCACGGATACGCGCTATGACGAATATTTCGGCTTTACGGAAGCGGATGTAAAGAAGCTGCTGGCCGACTATGGCATGGAGTATGCCTTGGAGGACATGCGGGCGTGGTACGACGGCTATCACTTCGGCAATGCGGACGTCTATTGCCCGTGGGATGTAGTCAATCACTGCGACAAGCTGCTGGATAATCCAAAGGCCAGACCAAAGCCCTACTGGAATAACACCTCGTCCAACGCGCTGGTGAAGCAGTTTATCGACATGGCGGACGCGACGACGCGTGGCGAGATCGAGCAGCTTGTGGCGGGAAAGACGATTCGCAAAAAGATCGTGGAGACGCTGACCTATGGTGAATTGACAGAGAGCATCGACAATCTATGGAGTGTGCTGTTCCTGACGGGATACCTGACGGTGGACAAGAACGCGCCCGAGGATGAGGATGACTACACCAGCCTCGTCATCCCCAACCGCGAAGTGAGGGAAATCTTTATCGAGAAGATCCAGAAGTGGTTCGCGGAGAAAGTTGTCACACAGAAGAACAGTATGGAAAAGCTGTGTCGCGCACTGGAAAGTGGGGACGCGGAACAGGTGGAAACGATGCTGAATGAGCAGCTTCGTGGGACGATCAGCTATTATGATAGCTATGAGGGCTTCTATCACGGCTTTCTGCTGGGACTATTGAAGGGAAAAAGCGACTGGACGATCCTCTCCAACCGTGAGGCGGGCATGGGAAGAAGTGACATCCAGATCGAGAATGCCACTGGAGAGCTTGGGATGATCATTGAAACCAAACGAGCCAAGAGCAGGAACGACATGGAGGCGCAATGTGATGCGGCGTTGAAGCAAATTCTCGAACGGGAATATGCTGAACCGCTGATTGATGATGGAGCGAATGAAGTATGGTCTTACGGAATTGCTTTTTTTAAGAAGAAATGTTCCGTAAAATCCGTGAAGATTCATGGCTGATAAGCTGTTGCCCTCCGCGGAAATTGTCTGCTATCGAACCTGGAGCTAATGGGCTAAAATAGTAGTGTGAAGTGATAAGCGTATGGCTTTGAGAAAAGAGGCGTTAACAATCAAAAGGATCATTCAAACGGAGGGGAGTAAAGCATTTGAATCAGAAATAATGCAAAGAGAAAAGGAATCAGCCGAGCTTTGCAGGCAATTCTTCCGTATTTCAAAAAGATAAGGCAACTCGGTGGAGTCTCTACGGAGACGCCACCTTTTTGTGTTTAACTCATCAATACTATGATGCATTTGCTTACTGTTTGGAAGATGAATAAATGGAAGCAAATATGGCTAAAAAGATATGGACCGTAACGCTCGCCGATGATCTGATAAATTCCTTGCGTTTTGACAGTGCGAACGTCTTGAGGCGGATCATCATAGGAAAAGGGTTGAACGAAGCTCAATCCCGGCAGCGGTGGCAAGCGGCGGTTCGACCAAGAAATTTCCTTCGCGGTGATGAAAATCGAAAATGGAGGCTGGAACGTCGAGAAGGTTGTGCTTCCAAACGGATAGATGGCAGCTTCTGCTTCCATAAAACCACTTCATTTCGGACAAGCTAATTCCAAAATGAGGTATTTTTTATGCCCGCAGCAGCGAGAAAAGCGGCCATCAGCTTTGGAATGGTGCATATTCCGGTGTCCCTCTACACCGCCGTTCAGGAAAAGGGTGTCGGCTTCAACCAACTCACTCGGGACGGCGTGCGCGTCCGTCAGAAGAAGGTGCGTGAGGACACCGGCGCGGAGGTGCAGGCCGACCAGATCGTCAAGGGCTACGAGTATGCCAAAGGCCAATATGTCACACTCACGGACGACGAGCTGGAGCGAATCAAGACCGAACGCGACAGGACCATCCGCATCCTGCACTTTGCCCCGCCCGAATCCATTCCATCCGTCTACTTCGACAAGTCCTATCTCTGCGCGCCGGATGGCAGCGACAAGGCTTACGAACTGCTGCGCCGGTCGATGCTGGATGAGGGCGTAATCGGCATCGGCCAATGCGTGCTCTGGAGCAAGCAGACCATGCTGGCGCTGATTCCGGAGCCGGAGGGCATCCGCATGCAGACGCTGTTCTATCGGGATCAGATCAAGCGCCTGCCCGTGCAGCCCCGACAGGGCGAGGTCTCAGACGCAGAAATGCGGATGGGGCGCATGCTCGTCCACGCCATGATTCAGCCCTACGCGCCGGAGAAGTACCGCGACGAGTACGAAGAGAAGCTCGTCTCCGCCATCCAGCGCAAGATCGAGGGCCGGGAGATCATCGCCGCCGCCGAGCCGCAGGGCAATGTGATCAACCTCATGGAGGCACTGGAGCGGAGCCTCGCCCAGCAGCAGCCTCAGCTGGCGGGTGTGCATTGATGGAGCTCTTTGAAGACCGGAGCGTCCGCCCCATGCTGCTGACCGAGCGCCATGAACCCATTGAATCGGACGAATGGCTGAATGAACTGAAGCTGGACGGCATCCGCTGCGTCGCCTACCTGCGCCCCGGCGAAACTGACCTGCGCAACAAGCGGAACCTGCGGCTGCTGCCCAGTTTTCCAGAGCTTGCGGGCTTGCATGAGGCAGTCGCTGGAACGTGCATCCTGGATGGCGAACTCATCATCGCGGACACGAACGGCAAGCCGGATTTTGAAGCTCTGCAGGCGCGCAGTATGATGACCGGCACTGTGCGCATCCGCTTGAAATCGGCGCAGACGCCCGCTAACTTTGTCGCCTTTGACATCCTGTATCGTGACGGCGAGGATTTGACGAACCGGCCATTGATCGACCGCAAGGCTATCCTGCGGGAGACGGCTTTTGATCGCGGGCGGCTGGCGGTATCCAGAACCATCGCAGGCAACGCAAAGGCCCTGTTTGATCAAACGACCGAGCAGGGCCTTGAGGGAATCGTACAAAAGAAAAAGGACAGCCCCTATCGCATGGGCAAGCGCTCCCGCGACTGGGTGAAGGTGAAGAACCTTGTGGACGAAGACTTTCTGGCCTGCGGGTACATCGCCAAGGGCGAACAGATCACCAGTCTGGTGCTCGGCTCCATGGATGCTCCTTTGCGCTATATGGGGCACGTCACGCTGGGCGTATCGAGGAATGTGGCATGCCGCTTTCCAACAACACCAAGCTGCCCTTTCGACATGCTACCTTCGGGAAATGAAGGCGCCGTTTGGTATAAAAATCCGCCCATCTGTATCATCACCTATATGGAACGAACCAGCGCGGGCGGCATGCGGCAACCAAGATTCAATGGCTTCCGAGAGGATTAAGGTTCTCTTGCGGAGTCTATTTTTATCGCTTATTCCGATTGTTGATGACACCATTACCGCACCTCTTGTTCTAAATCGTAAAACAATTCGAGCAAAATTCCTGAAGTCTTGCGTATTGCTCTGCGAAAAGCATATAGCCGCCCCGTTTGCCCACGCGGCACGGAAATTAATTTCAAATTTCCATCGACAAGTTAATACAAATTGAATATAGTATAAATAGGAATTATTTCATGCTTTATTTGTGCTCTTTATCGCTTATTTGATTGGGTAGTTATCCCTTTATTTTGTCTCTTTATTTTAATGTTTATCAATACTGACAGATTTCAGGAGGAGTACAGCATGAACCTGAAGCGTATCGTTTCCCTGATCCTCGCGCTTATGCTGGCGGTGAACACCCCCGCCGCACTTGCCGCGGACGCGCATGCCGGCGCTGCAGATGGTCTGCGCAGGCACACGGTCACGCTGACCGCGGATACGCTTACAGGGAAACTGCTGCCATTGGAGAGCGCGCCCTCTTCCATGAAAGATCAAGGGGATTATCTGCACAATGCCGAAGGCGTTGTAGACGCCCAGATTCAGGGCACATATTATGCCAATCAAAAGCTGGCCTCTGTATCTTTAGCAGGGACCAGCTTTTCGTTTGCGCCGCTGATGCTGGACGACTATTATCCGCAGCCCAGCGAATCGCCCGAACCATCGGAATCGCCCGAACCCAGCGAATCGCCCGTGCCCTCCGAATCTCCGCTACTAAGTGAATCGCCGTTGCCCAGCGAATCTCCAGCCCTGACGGATTCTCCTGATCCCAGCGGCTCGCCCGAGCTGTCCGAAACACCGGCTGTCGAAGCAACTCCGGAGATCCGCCTGACCGTCGGCTATGCCAAAACAATGGCCCGAGCTGACGTATATGCTTCCGCTACAAGCGGCGATGCGTTGGGGAACTTGAATCGAGGCGCTGTGGTATACGTTTGCTCTGTGCCCAGTGAGCGCCGCGCGAAAATCGTATTTGACACGCCGCTTGGCCTTGTTGACGGCTTTGTTTCGATTAGGCATCTGGAAAACCTGAGCGAGCAGGAGCGCCTGCAAGCCGTCCGGGACGCTGAATCCCAGGACGAGGTTCGTTCTTATGAAGGAAATGTTCTTCCCCGGACAGATGGATATACGCCTGTAGAACGGCCCACAGATACGCCTGCGCCCACTCCAAGTCTTGAACCTACCGCATCCTCCGACCCCAACGCAACGCCCACGCCGGAGGAAACGACTCAGCCGACAGTGGAGCCGACTGCCGAGCCAACGACTGAGCCAACAACCAAACCGACAACAGAGGTAACAACTGAGCCAACGGCTGGGCCGACCGTCGAACCGACAGCTGAGCCAACAGCCGAACCAACAACCGAGCCAACGGCTGAACCTACGGCTGCGCCGACCGCCGAGCCAACGGCCGCTCCAACCGCCGAGCCAACAGCTAACCCCACCGAGGCGCCCACCGCGCCTCCCACGCAGGAACCTGAACCCGATCCGGAACCCGTTCAAGAACCGGAGCCTGTGCCCGAACCGGAAGCATCGGATGACGCGGAAGAACTGGGTATAAGCGTCGCTCTGCTGCGCCTGCTTTTCTCATCCGCATACGCCGAGGACAGCCGTCCTTCCAGCATCACCGGCCAGCGCATCGGCGGAAGGGCGCGTTCCGCGTCAGGCGGCGTCAGCGCCGTTGTGTATCCCGGCCTGTTTGACGCGGTGACGGATGTACGTCTATCCGCCCTGACCACCGGCGTGAAGGAGGACGTCATCGTCCGCCAGTACACCGGCAACCATGTGTACGCCTATCGTCTGTCCACCCAGGGATTGACCGCGCGCCAGTCCGGCCAGGAAATCCTTCTCTACAACGAGGATGGTCAGGCGCTGGCCAAGCTCGAAGCGCCGCATATGACCGACGCGGCGGGGAATTACAGCACGGATATTTCCGTGTCTCTGGAAGGCGGCGGCGGAAGCTATACCGTAACCTATGCGCCCAACGACGCCTGGATGCAGACTGCCTCGTATCCCGTGACCATCGACCCAACCGGCAGCTACTTCAATGACTTGGCCACCGGTATCGGCGACGTGTATGTGTCCAGCGCCAACCCGGGCAAGCATTATGATCATACGGTAGATCGGGGAAGCCCCCAGCGAAACCACAATCTGGAGGGCACTAACCTCTATGCCGGCAACAACGGCAGCGACAACATCGCCTTAATCATTCCGTCGCTTACCGGCTTTGCGGGCAGCGATGGGAACGTCTCCGAATTCCCCACGGGAACGGATCTGCTCATTGAAAGCGCCATGTGGAACGTCTATGTTCATGAGGTAGGCGGCAATGGACAATTCAAAATTTCTCTGGTAACGGGCAGCTGGAATACATCCACCGTGACCTATAACAGCCGCCCCTCGCTCTCCAGTGAAATCAGCATAGACGTTTCCCTTCACACCGGCTGGAACAGCGTGGATGTGACCAGGCTCTTTTCTGCGTGGTTTAACGCGGCGGATCAAAAACAAAACTATGGCATTGCCGTAACATCTGGCAGCGCATGGGCGCGCATCTGTTCTTCGGATGTGCTGCCCCGCAACGAACGCATGAATTTCTCTGCCACCTATGTGACCGGCATTGGCACACCCACCCTGACAGCCACACCCCATGGCTATGGAACCAACAGCGAAAGCGGCTGGGTAGACCTGAGCTGGAACAAGGTGAGCGGGGCAAGCGGGTATACCATCGGCATCTACAACGGACAAAAGTATGAATATCAGTTTGTGGGCAATACCACCAGCTTCACCACCAAAGGGAAAAATCTCTGGCCCACCGACGAGGAGATCGCCGCGGGCAAGTATGCCCTGCATTGGGACGGCGCCGGTCAGGAGCTGCCCAATATTCCGCGGCTCGGTCAGAGCGACCTGAATTATTATTTCAGGGTCATGCCCACCAACGCGTATGGCCAGACGGCCGGCAGCGCTACCGCCGCCACGGTATCGGCTCTCCTGCCGGATACCACGCCGCCCAGCCAGCCCGCCACGGTCAGCGTCAGCCCTGCTGACTGGTCGAGTACCGGGACGCATACCATCACCTGGGCGGGTATCACGGATCAGCCGGGAAACGCCTCCACACTGGGCACGGGCCATGTGCAATACGTTGTCAATCCAGCCGGAACGGACGCGGCGGCCTGGGCGTGGCAAAACACCGCCTACAATACCGCCAACGGCTCCTTCACGCTGGACACCTCCGCTTTCGCGGACGGCTCCCATGCCGTGTATGTGCGCGGCACGGACAGCGCGGGCAACTACGGCGCGCCCAAGGGCGTACAGCTGTATGTGGACAAAACGCCGCCCACCGCGCCCGACGTGTCCATTTTGCCGGACGAATGGACAAAGGACGACAGCGCCAGCCTCACATGGACAGGCATTTCGGATATCAACGATCTGCTGCGGGTGGAATATGCCATAGACGGCGGGGCGTATCTCACGACGAATCTCGCGGATAAGACCTGCGCGGGCTTTCCGCTGGACATTTCCGCTCTTACAGACGGCGAGCATGCCTACGCCGTGCGCGGCGTGGACGTCGCGGGCAATGAAGGCGCGGCAGGAACCGCCACCGTGAGGATCGACCGCGGCGCGCCCACGCTTCTTGCTTCCTCGATTGACCCCGTGGGCTGGGTGGACACGGAAAGCGTAACCCTCAGTTGGGAGGGCGCGGCGGATGCTTATAGCGGCCTCGCGCAGATGGACTATGCCATCGACGGCGGTGAATTCGTGCCCCTTGAGGTCGCGGAAACCGGCAGCAAGGAGATCGACATCACCGCGCTGGCGGACGGCGAGCACACGATCACCCTGCATCTGACGGACGCGTTGGGCAACAGCGCCTCCTGGGAGCACAAGTTCTATGTGGACGTCACCCCGCCCCAGGTGGAGCTGCTCACCCCGCCGGACGGTACGGTGGTCACGGGCGTGCTGGATATCTGGGGCAATGTTACAGACATTTCCCTGCTGGATTGGACGCTGACCGCCACCGGCTCCTCCGGCAAGGTCATAACGGTCTGGACGGATACCGCGGAGAAGACCGCCGAGCAGCTGGGCGTGCTGGATACCGGCGAGTTTGCGGACGGGGAAACCATCGAAATCGCGCTCGTCGCTCACGATCAGGCAGGCCATGAGAGCACCGCCCGCGGCGTATTCATCAAGGCGGATCATTCCGCGCAGCCCGTGGTCGCGGACGTGACCGTCACCGCGCCCGCTCAGGGCGAGATCATCACCACGGCCCACACGCAGGCCGCGTACACCCGCGAGTATGCCGGCAGCGAGTCGGACAGCCGCGTGATCTTTGACGGGCAGTCCGCCGGCAGCGCTTCCAGCCAGAAGTTTGATCTGTATCCCATTCTTTATCCCGAGGGCTCGACCCATTCCCTCTCCGTCATTTCCAGGGACGGCGGCGATGTGCTGCACTATGCCAGGGGCATGGCGTCGCTGCTGATCCTCAGCGATATCTGGAAGGACGAAAGCAAGGTCGCCAGCCACAGCGGCGTGGAGCTTACGCCCATGGGCGCGGTATGCGCGGGCGATTCCGGCCAGCTAACCTCCGTGGCGTTCTCTGCCGCGCAGAGCGTGCAGGCCATTCGCCTCCATACCCTGGCGCAGGGCTCCGTAACCTATGAATACAGCATCGACGGCGGCGCGTCCTGGCATGCGATCCGGGACGGTCGCGACGCCTGGTTTGACGTGCCCCAGCGCAGCGTTCAGATTCGCGCAAACCTCTCCGGCGCGGGAACCATCCTTCAGGGCCTGGACGTAACCGGCGTCTATGAGATGAACCCCGTGCGCTTCAAGGTGCAGCTGCTGCGCCCAGTTACCTCCTTCCATCTCACCGGCGGCAGTGAGTTCACCGAGGCGATGCCTGCCATCGAGACGGATTGTCCGGCGGAGCTGACCACCCGCAGGCTGTACATGGACGGTGCGTGGAACAGCAATACCTTTACCGCGAACCTCCTGCCCTGCGAGGACGGAAGCGTGCATACCGTCACGGCGCTGGGGCTGGATGCCTCTGGACGTCTGTACGGCAGCGGCGCGAAGACCTCCCTGCTTCTGCGCACAGCGCCGGGAGCAAAGGGCGTCTACGAGAGCGGCAGGCTGACCCTGAATGGGGACGCCTACGCCATCCGTCTGGAAACCCTCTGTCAGGATGATTCCGGTAAGGTCGTCACCTCCGGCCTGTACGCCTATTCGTATGACGGAAAGACATGGACGGACTTTGAACTGAATGATTATGCTTTCCTTCCGCAAGCAGCGCGCACGCTCTATGTGCGCGCCATGCTGCCCGAGGGCGTAACGCTTCGCGCCCTGCATCTGGAAGGCGTGACGGCTGCCGGCAAGGCGATCTCCACCAGCCTGATCAAAGCGCCCGCCAACGTGCAGGCGGCAGATTACGGCGACTATTATGAAAACGAGAAGCTCCGCCGTTACGTGATTACCTGGTCGGACGCCAATCGGGACGACCCGTCGCTGGCCAACGAAATCTACTTTGATATTTATCGCGACGGAAAGCGAATCGCCACCACGCGGAGCACGCGCTATGAGGACTACGATTACGTCAGCGGCGCGGTGTATCATGTGGCCGCTCGCCGGGTATACGACGATCCGCAGGATGGGCTTGCCTCCGAGCTGACCCGCACAAGCGCCCGCGTGAAGGCCAAGTCCGTTTACATTCCCAGGGAAGAGCGCGTCGAGGGCGTAGCGCACAATGTGGAGGATTTCACCCAATCCGAATACCTCAACGACCTCTACGGCGGGAATTATACCTTCTCCGCCGAGCCGAACCCGCCCAGTCACGAGTTCGCGCTGGATCAGAGCCTGCTGGGGCCGCACCGCTTCTGCTCGCTGGGCTTTGAGCCGCTGAACTTCAACACGGGCAACTTCTTCCTGCAAACGCAGGATCTGCGCCTGGCCGACCTGGGCGGAAGCGCGCTGGAGATCATCCGCACCTACAACAGCCAGAGCGCGGAAACGGACGGCCTCTTCGGCGCGAAGTGGGCGACGGAATACGGCCAGCATCTGCGCCTGTTTAACGACGGGAGCGTAGGCTACCGCCGCGCGGACGGCAGCGAGATCATCTTCTACATCCAGCCGGACGGAACGTTTACCAGCAACTCCACGGAATACGAAAGCCTGGCCTATGACGACGCGCGCACGGAATACCGCATTGCGCTGACGGACGGCACGGTGTACGCCTTCGCCTCCGGCGGCCTGCTCTCCCGCATCGAGGAGGACGGCGGCCAGCACGTCACCCAGATCGTGCGCGACGAGGATGGCCTCATCACAAAAATTATCGCGCCCAGCCAGGAAGAATTGCTGGTCGAGATGGATGAGAATGGTCACATCGTCAAGCTCACCACGCCGAGCGGCGCGGAACTGACCTATGGGTACAAGGGAAGGAATCTGGTTTCCTTCACCGACGCGAACGGCGAAACGACCAAATACCAATATGACAGTCAGGGCCGCATGACCGCATGGTACGACGCCAGCGGCAAGCGCCAGGTGCAAAACCAGTACGATAAGCAGTCCCGCGTGACCGCGCAGACGGACGCGAACGGCGGACGGTATAAGATTCAGTATGAGGACGGATATACCGTTACAACCGACGCGGAAGGCAACGTCGTTACCTATTATTACGACGAGTGGAAGCGCACCACGCGCATTGTGGACGCCCTGGGCGGCGAGACCACGTTCACCTATGGACAGCAGGGTGAAATCGTGTCCATGACCGACCCGCTGGGGAACGTCACGACATACGAATACAACGAAAACGGCGACAAGATTGCCGAGGTCGATCCCCGCGGCGCGGCGGTGGTCATGGAGTGGGATGACAACCATCATCTGCTCAGCATGACAGATCAGAATGGCCATATCACCGCATATACCTATGACACAAACGGCAATCTGCTGACGGAAACCGCGCCGGATGGCGGCGTGACGGTCTACACCTATGACAGCAAGGGACGCATGGTGGAAAAGACCGATGCGCTGGGTGGCGTGACTGCCTATGAATACGTGAACGGGTTGCTGGCTAAGGTTACCGATCCCGAAGGAAACGAGACTGCCTATACCTATGACGCCCACGGCTATCTGTCTGCCATGACGGATGCGCTGGGAAACGTAACGCAATATGAATATGATGCCAGCGGAAACTTGCTGCGGCTGACATTTGCAGATGGCACGTCTGTTTCCTATATCTACGACGCGCTGGGCCGCCAGACTTCCATGACCAATCCCAAGGGCGGCGTGACGAAGTACGCCTATGACGCACTGGGCAACCTGATAAAGACCACGCTTCCGGACGGAACGGTGCAGACCGCCGCTTACACGAAAAACGGCCAGCAAAAGAGCATTGCCGACGCGCTGGGCAACAAGACCAGCTATACCTACGACGGAAACGGCAACCGCTTGACTGTTACCGACCCCGCCGGAAACGAGACCCTCAGCGAATACGACAGGGCAGGAAACCTCCTGCGGGAGATCAACGCCCTGGGCGGCGTGACCGAATACACCTATGACGAGGTGGGCTTGCCCCTGACCGTAACGGACGCTACGGGTGCAACACAAACCATGACCTATGATCTGGCAGGCAACCTGCTCACACGCACGCTGGCAAACGGTGCTACCCTCTCTGTGGCATATGACAGCATGAACCGCCCCATCCGGCAGGTGAACGCCCTGGGCGGCGTGACCGAAATTGAGTATGACTTGCTGGGCAGAATCACCCGCGTGACCGATCCGCTGGGCGCGGATACAGCGTACACGTATGATAAGAACGGCAATCTGCTCACCGTCACCGACGCGCTAGGCAACGTCACCTCTTATGCCTACGATGCTCTCGGCCGGTTGATCTTCGAAACCGCACCCAATGGCGGCGTAACCCGTTATGCCTACGACAATACAGGCAATCTTCTTTCCATTATGGATGCGCTGGGCGGTGTGACCCGCTATCAGTACGACGAGAATGGAAACCTTGTCGCGATGACGGATGCGCTTGGGGAAACTGTCTCGCTGGAATATAACCCAAACGGCAGCGCTACCACAGCCATAAAGAAAAATGGCGGCGTGCTGGCGACAGGCTATGACAAGGCGGGCCGCGTCGTCTCCGAAACCGATGCGAATGGTCATACCACCAAATACAGCTATAGCAGGAACGGCCTGGTCACCAAGATTACGGACGCACTGGGCCAGCAGGCTTCGTTTGCCTATGACGTGCTGGGAAATCTTGTGAAGATCACCGCGCCCGGAAAGGCCATAACGCTCTACGAGTATGACAGCGCGGGCCGTGTCCTGAGCATGACAGACCCAGAAGGCTGCGTGACGGAGTACGGCTACAACGAGAACAGCCAAATCGCTCGCATGACGGTGAACGGCAACGCCACGCTGTACGAGTATGACGCGGCGGGCAATATCGCCGCTGTGACGGACGCGGAGGGCCGGCGTGTAGAATTTGCCTATGACCCGAACGGGAACCTGACCGGGATTGTTTATCCGGACGGAACAAAGGACACAACCCAATACGACGCCCTTGGCCGCGTGCTGAAAAACACCCCGCGCACAGGGCTGGCGACTGCATACGAATATGACGTGGTCGGAAATATCGTTTCTGTCACGCGGGGCGAGCAGGCCACGCGCTACGCGTATGACATCCTTGGCCGCATGGTTGCCGTTACCGCGCCGGACGGCACGGAGACTGCCTATACCTACGACGCGTTGGGCAACCTCACCGGCGAGACCGATCCGCTGGGCAACGTCACAGCCTTCGCCTATACCGCCGAAAGCTTGCTGGAGAAGGTGACCTATGCCAACGGAACCACGCAATCCCTTACCTATGACCCGGCGGGCAACGTGACCGCCGAAACCGACGCTGAGGGCAACACCAAGGAATATCAGTACGACAAGGTGAACCGGCTGACAGCCGTGATTGATGAGCTGGGCAACAAGACTAGCTACAAATATGACGCGCTGGACAACATCGCCCAGGTAACGGATGCATTGAAGCACATCACCCGGTATACCTACGACAAGAATGGCAATCTGCTCACTGAAACCGACGCGCTGGGCAACAGGGTGCGG
>OKRW01000934.1_pt1 | contig 27173 bp, 24 predicted proteins | sample 1601151 | NCBI WGS metagenome assembly OKRW01 (sample SAMEA3541471, study PRJEB24748) | human gut metagenome | biome: human gut; feature: human-associated habitat; material: faeces | place: China | collected 2012 | reverse complement strand
ATTCCTTGAGTGCCGTTCTTTCTGCACTCTGTTTTCGCTTGCCCAAAAATGTTGCGGAAAAAGGCGCTGCCTCTCATGGCTTGCTTTAGCCATTTTGAGACAGCGCCATTTTGTATGAAGAAGAGGTTTTAGGAGGCAAGAAGAAGGGAAAAGCTTTTAGGGGGGAAAAGAATGAATCAATCAGTGAATATCAAGGACGTCGCTGCTCTCCATATAATGGAGTTCACCATTTTCATCACGATAATATTTAGCGAAGAATTCATCATACAGGAGATAAGATTCGCTCGGCAGATTGGCATGTCCCTTGTTTTCTACAACAGAATAGCGGAACATGGGAACGCCGTCCTTGTTGGTGAATACGTAATGGCTAAACGGGCCGGAACGATACGTCTGTGCCTCATCGACGCTGCACAGATCATAGCGATCAATGTAATAATCGATGCACTTCTGTACGCTTTCGCTTTCAGACATCTTATAACTGCCAATAGTCGTATCCTTTTCACCATAAATCAACCAGGATGCGCAATCAATCTGATCGTTATAGTGTTCATTAGACAAGGCCTTTTCAGGAAGAGCAAAACAGGTTGAACCGGTTGCCGTGAATACATCCGGCAGACATACGCTCAGCGTCATGCTCATCATGCTGCCCATGGACTGACCGTTTGCATATACGCGACCATTGTCGATGTTGTAGTTTTTCTTGACATCCTTAACCATGTAATCAATAAATGCTACATCGTCAACAGAGCTGTTCCACATCGGAATGTTGCCAACGCCATTCTTCATCTGACGTCCATAACCTGCAATGGGGAATGCGCAGATGAAGCCGCGTTCATTGGCGATCAACGGCCAATCTGTCAAGCTGGGGAAGGTGGTATTAGAGCCGCCGCGCCCTGCCATAGACACCACCAGCGGAACCGATTGAGAAGAATTCTTTACACAATCCGGCACATAAACATACCAATAGCGGGTCAAACCATTGACTTCAGCACTGTAAAGCGTCATACCGTAATCTTCGGGGCTGAGATAATAACGAAGTTCTTGATTTCCGATGCCGCGATGACGAGCGTATACCCAAAGGAAATCATCATAGATTTCTTGCAGTAGTTCCACGCCGGTGCCATCGACGTTTTTTCCAACCGTAAGACGGGTTTGCGCGATATTCCAATCGTCCATCTGCATACCGTGATAGATGAAAGACGGCATGTAAACTTCGTCTGCATATTCATTGGAGTAGGCTGCGGAATCATTGTTGTTGGCCTTTTTCCAGTATTCGATTTCAGCCTTGACGCCTTCGCTTGCTTCGTCGGCAAAAATCCAAACAGGACACTTTACTCCATTCTTGGTAATCCCATCTTCAAAAGAGGGTTCGGCTCCGACAGAATCCATGTATTCCTGAGAAACCGGATCACCGCCAAAGAGCACAACAGATGCAAAGCTGTCCGGCGACTTCATATTGAACTGCATGGCTGTTGTTGCGCCGTCGCCATAACCGATCAAGTTCATCAAATCCCAAGAAATATCATAGTAATGGCGTTTCTTGGCGGCAGCAAAGGCTGCGTTGACCTTTTCAACGGCATTTTCATCCTCAGCCCATGCTTTGTCATTCGGTACAAGGAAAAGAGATACGTTATTTGTGTCCGCGATTTCCTTCCATCCGCTGCTCACAATAAACTCATCCGCTTTTACACCAGACTGTAGAATAATAAGCACGGATTTTTCGCAAACCTGGGAAGAAGCGGGCAGATAGTCGTACATATCAAATGTATCGCTTTCACCAAGCGCGACCTTTTCAATCCACGCGCCTTTAATCATGTTATCAATCGGATGGGTCATATCCAGTTCAATACCGGACACGTCATCTGGCAGCGTTTCAAACGGCAGGGCATCCGCCAAGGCGAGACACGGTGTCAGGCACAGCGTAGCCGCCGCCAAATACATGGACAACTTTTTCATGGTTTTATGCTCCTCCTTTAGTATGGTAAAAAATATTACTTGTAGAAATCAATCTGCTCGAGTTTGAGCAAGCATCCAATCAATGAAATCAGAATCCGAAACCGCAACTTTAGATGCCATGTGGTAAGAAAGGATACCCATTTCATGGAAACGTTCTGTATCAATCAGGGTCAGCTTCACCAAATCGTTGATTTCATCTTCGCTTAACCCTTCTTCCTGATAAATACGGCGCAGAATCCGGTACATGGAAACACCTTTACCGCAAGAAGCTGTTTCGTCGTTGTAGCCGTGCCAAATCCAAACGTTGATTTTATTGTCTACCAGTGCCTTCAGTGCCTGCTTGGCTTCCTCATAGTATTCGGAATCATCCATTTCCATCTCGGGATTTAGATAATCTTCATAGCTGTTGAAGCCGTATGCTTCTTCCATGCGGGTGACATTGTATTCCTCTTTGTACATCGTCTGTGCACCGTTGAAATGCGTGTTGCACGGAACATACGCAGCAAATACCTTGGCATATTCGGGCTTGGTAAGAATGTTAGACCATGTCAAACCTCCGGCAGAGCTGCCGATGCAAGTAACACGATCCGGATCGATGCTGTAATGGCAGATAAAGTAGTTCACAATCTCCATAACGTCATCGCCGGTGGACTTGAAGGGGTCGTTGCACTGCTGCGGAGAAAGTACGATGACATCCTCTTTCGCACTCAGCCAAGCCATGGCGCCTCGGTCGCGGGTAATGTGTGCGCCGCGCGGATCGCCATTGGGTTGAATTCGATAGGTGCCGCCGCCCCCGGTAAGGCTAACAACCATGGGATATTGGCGATTTTCATCATAATTCTTAGGCAGCCAATAGCTGTAATACATTTGATTTCCGTTGGAAAGCGTGAAGAAATCACTAACAAATTCATCTACTTCAAGATTGACTAAATCTTCAAAGAGGAGGGTCGGGAGAACACCCGCCGGAGAAACAACTTCGCCAGCAGCGTTTTTGACATCTTCTTTTTGCTTAAAAACAAGTTTGCTGAAATCCTGACGCTTCCAGTCCGCGCCATCGGTGCCTGCTTCGGTCGTTCGACGCCAAGTGCAGTTTCCTGCAATGGTCGTCGGTTTCAATACGCCGTTTTCTTCGACGGTGCCTTTAATTTCTGCTAATTCGACAACTACAAACCGCCCCGGCACGCTTTGACGATTCTCGCGTACCTCGGGCTTATCATTGGTATAAACCGCCACGATAGGCGCTTCGCTCTGATCGCGCACATTAAAAGCTTCGCGATATTCAACCGTATCGTAGTCAATTACAGAGTAAGCATCAACACTGGGTGTTTCAACCTTTTCAGGATACTCCACAATCAGTGCAATCAACTGATGATAGGCATTACATACTTTGGAAACGCCATAAGTTTTTACGGCATTTGCAATGGATGCGTTCTCTTCTGCAACAGCCATCCCCATGCCTGAAAAAATTGATAACACACCCAATAACAACGCCAGACATTTCTTCATTTTGCCACCTCCAGCATTTTGATGTTTTGGAGCCGATCAACGAACCGCGTCTTCGTCAAACAGCTCCGTTTAAACGTCCCATTTACCCGGGTACTTGTTTTTCTTATACCATAATGGAAGTTTTAACGTCAATTTGGAAATCAAATAAGTGCATCGTTTTTTATGATATATGCGCCAAGTATTCGTGCAGTATGCACATTGACCTGAAAAATACCTCCTATTTTCAAACGATTATCCTTGGAGAAAAATATGCTATGCCAGATGAAAATCGAAGTATATTTAGAATTCTTAATATTGCAATCGTAACTTCCGAGACAAAAAATCGACAAGAATTTTGCTAAAAAAATTAGCATCATTCCTATTGATAGGACTATCATTTATTCAAATTGACCTTTTTTTGTGAAAAAATATAATGTTATCAGACGCCACCCCGATAGAAGCGAGCAAAGATCGAGTGGCAAAAACGAAGGAGGTTTCCTACTATGAAGAAAGATGGGAAAAAGAAAATCGGACTGTTTACTTGGATACTGATAGGATTTATCCTGGGTATCGCGCTGGGAATCATTTCCCCGGAATTTGGCAAAAAACTCAAATTCTTGGGCACGATTCTGACCAATCTGCTGAACATGGTTGTTGTTCCGCTCGTCATGTGCTTGCTGATTACCGCAGCCGCGGATGTTGGCAGCATGAAGAAGCTCGGTAAGCGAGCGGGACGTACCTTCGCTATCTTTATGGTAACAACGGCAGGCGCAATCCTTTTGGGTTTGATTGTTGCCAATCTCTTCGCTGTTGGCAAGGGCGTTACGATTGATTTGGGAGGTCTCACTGCTGGCGAAGCCAAGACCATGAATATTCTGGATACCCTTATCGGCATTGTTCCGACGAACATCTTCGCTTCGATGAGCGCCGCGAATTTGCTGCAGTGTATCTTCTTTGCGCTTCTGTTTGGCTTTGCGCTGACGCTTCTCCCGGAGAGCAAGGAAAAGGAAGCGGTTCAGCACTTCTTCAAGGGTTGTTCCGAAGTGATGAAGACGATTACGAACGTCGTCCTCTGGTTTTCCCCGATCGGCGTATTTGGACTTATGGCGTGGGTCGTCGGCTCGTATGGTCTTGCCATCCTTGGACCATATGCCAAAGCGATTCTCGCTGTCTATGTCGGCTGTTTACTTCAGGTTGTGATTGTTCAGGCTGGCATTATGATGGGCGGCGTATGTCATCGCAATCCGTTCAGGTGTATCAAGGAGTACATGCAGACGATTCTCTTTGCTGTGGCGACTTGCTCCAGCGTTGCAACGATTCCGCTGAACCTGAAGAACTGCAAGCGTTTGGGTGCCGCTGACGACGTTGCTGACTTTGTTATCCCGTTTGGCGCGGTTATCAACATGAACGGTACCGCGATTTATGAAGCGGTCGCTGCGATCTTTGCTGCACAGGTTTTCGGCATTGAATTGACCCTCATGCAGCAGGTCATGATTATGTTGTCTGCGGTTCTTGCTTCTATTGGCACGGCTGGTGTGCCTGGATCCGGTCTGATTATGTTGACTGTTGTGTTGAATGCCGCAGGCCTGCCGCTGGAGGCTGTCGGTCTCCTTGCGGGCGTTGATCGTTTCCTGAATATGGGACGAATGGTTCCGAATATCTTTGGCGATGGCGCGACGGCAATGGTTATCTCTAAACTGGAAGGCTCTCTGCATCCTGAAATGACTGAGGAAGAATATGAGCAGTATGAAGCTGCCAAGCAGAAATAAAATAACGGAGGTTAACATCATGGGCATGATTAACGCTATACTTCTTGATGAAAAAGACAATGTAGTTACCTGTGTGAAGGAAGTTCAAGCGGGTGAGGAAGTTACCTATCGTTCATCTGACGGTTTGAAAACTTTAAAAACCGAAGAGCCTATTCCTTATTGCCATAAAGTTGCGCTGACAGCTCTCTGTGTGGGGGATGAAGTGATTAAATACGGAGAAATGATCGGTAAAGCGACTGCCGCGATTGCAAAAGGATGCCATGTCAATGAAAACAACATCATCAGCATTCCCCGTGATTATGACAGTGAACTGGTATAAAGGAGGCATATAAGCAATGGAATTTTGGGGTTATCGGCGTGCGGAAGGTCGTGCGGGCATTCGCAATCATGTTTTGATTCTTCCTTCCTGTGTATGCGGCAGCGAAAGTGCGCGTATTGTTGCCAGCCAGGTTCGCGGAGCAGTGAATATCGTGTTTAACACCGGCTGCTCGGATGTTCAGGCAAATACGGATATGTCTCAGAAGGTTCTGACTGGCTTTGCATGCAATCCAAATGTATATGGCGTGGTGATTATCGGTCTGGGGTGCGAAACGGTCGGCCATCGGCAGCTTAGGGAAAAAATCCAGAAAATGACTTCCAAGCCGGTTGTCTCCTTTGGCATTCAAGAGGAAGGCGGCACGCTTAAGACCATCGAAAAAGCGGTGCGTGCTGCCCGAGAAATGGCGGCTGAAGCTGCAATGCAGCCTAAAGAAAAATTTGATATTTCGGAGCTGCTTCTGGGTATCGAATGCGGCGGCTCTGACGCAACCAGTGGCCTGGCAAGTAATCCGGCCGTCGGCGAGCTTTCCGATCTTCTGGTTGATATGGGCGCCTCGACAATCATGAGTGAATCCATTGAGTGGATTGGCGGAGAACATGTCCTTGCCAAGCGTGCGGCAACGCCGGAAATCCATAATCAGATCATCGAAGTTTGCCGTGCCTATGAGGAACACCTGAAAGCTGCCGGACAGGATTGTCGTGCAGGTCAGCCGACGCCGGGCAACAAAGCAGGAGGCTTGTCGACTCTGGACGAGAAATCGCTCGGTTGTATTCGTAAAGGCGGCACACGCCCGATTGTCGAAGTTCTTCAGCAGGCAGAACGCCCGACAAAGCATGGTGCAATCGTGATGGATACCGCGGGATTTGACATTTCTTCCGTAACGTCAATGGTTGCGGGAGGGTGCAATGCCGTTATCTTTACAACAGGTAGAGGTACGCCGACCGGAAATGCTATCGTGCCTGTTTTGAAGGTTACAGGAAACGAACGCACCTATAAAATGATGGATGATAACATGGATGTAGATTTGAGCGCTATCATTCGTGGCGAAAAAACTTATCAGGAAATGGGACGCGAAATGCTGAACGATATCGAGGCTATGTGCAATGGCAAAATGACGAAGGCCGAGACCTACGGTTTTTCCGATATTGCGGTTGATCATGTTTGCAGATTTGTTTAATTCATAAAGTTCAGAATATATTCTCGAGGGGTATCTTTACCTCTCGAGAATTCTCTTTTTTCAAAATTAAGACAAAATTCTCTTTTATTTATTTATCCGCTTGTACAAAAAAGCAATTTCGTCTATACTGTCATTAAAAATACTTGATATGGATGGTGAAAGCGGTCATGATTAAGGATATGGATCTAGTCTATGCGATCTACCAATATGGCTCTTTTTCAAAGGCAGCAGATGAGCTGTTTATCAGTCAGTCCTCATTAAGCATGTCCATTCAGAAAATCGAAAGCGAAATCGGCGTTCCGCTGTTTGATCGTCGGCAACATCCAATCAAGCTCACACAGGCGGGAAGTGAATTGATCCGCTTTTACCTAAACGTTAAACCGCTTCAAACGGATATGTTTGCGCGTATTCAAGATCTTTCTGAACTTCGAAGCGGCAGTCTCTCCATTGGCGGAACACATTATTTGATTTCTTATGTATTGCCCCAAACCATTATCTCTTTTTCCAATCAGTATCCTAACCTGGTGCTAAATCTTATTGAATCCTCTTCCAATCGATTTAATGATATGCTCCTGAACTGTGATATTGATCTTTGCTTAAAATGCGATTTGGATTCCCCTAAACTCCAATCCATTGGGCATGCTTTTTTTGATAAGCTGTACCTTGCTGTGCCTGTGGAACAAATAAAGACTCTGAACCTTGCGGATAATGCGTTATCCAGAGAACAAATCGCTAAAGGAGAGTACAAGCCCTTCGAACACTATTTTCAGATTGAAGATTTTTCGAAAATGACATTTCTTCAGCTTTCGCCGGGGAATAACCTTTTTAAGCGCAGCGAGGATATTTTCAAGCACTTCAATATTTATCCCAATAAGGTTATCAGCCTTAATCAATTCGTAACAGCATATAACTTAGCCGGACATGGCTTGGGGTGCACGCTTGCCAGTTCGAGGCTGATTACACAAAATACTCAGGAAAATCTAGCCTATTACGAATTGCCAACGCCACTGACTGTTCGCGATTTTCATTTTATTATGAGAAAAGACGCTTACATATCAAAGGGAGTTCAGACATTTGTTGCGCTTTTTGCAAAATTGGGAAGCAATGAATTCCGACAAAAATAAACGCGTAATGTCATGCCCTAAATTTCCGATGAATCGTCCGCCGGTTACTGGATCATTTCTCCGCTCTTCGCCCTGCTTTTTGATAATACTATCGTAAAATCGAATTGACAATTTGAGCGATTTGTGCAAAACTTACTATAAACAAGCCTGGGCAACAAGAGAAAAGTTGGACAATTTGCAGACTCGCGAACTACAAATTGTTCGAAAAAGTGGAGGAAGGATATATGAAAAAAGCTGTACTTACGCTTTTGATGGTTATTGCAATGATTATGAGTTGTATAGCACTTGCCGAAACTGGAACAGTGGTCAATATTGCTGCTGAGTCCAAGGTTTATCCCGCGTATCATCAGATTTCATGGATCGCAATTGAGTATTCGGACCTTGTAACCGTAAATGGAATTGGTGATTACGCAATTATCGATTTCGCCGGTTCCCATATGTATCGTGCTGATGAGTCTTACTATCCTTTTGCTCAGGCAAAAATCGACGCTGTTTATACGAACAACGAGCCGTATCCCAATGAAGAAAAAACATCCGTTGAAGGCAAATATGTTATCATTGAACTTGGAACAACGAGCAAATGCGTTTACTTTGAGGATGAAAATATTTGGAAGCCGGATGTCGCTGCCTGCTTGGGAACTTGGAGACTCAAAGGACAGACAAAAGATTGTATTCGCAAGGATTTTTCTGAAATGATCATCGATCAAACGCATGACCTGAAGAGTCCTGACGGTGCGACCCGCTATCCTGCTGGAATCATGCCGGAACTGCAATATGAGCAGATTTCCTGCCCGGATTACGATCAGTTCGAAAAGATCGTTATGCCTGCCAGCGATGGCTCGGGTGATCTCTACTTTATGGTCTATGCTCCCGATGATTATGATCCTGCAAAAAAATATCCGCTGGTGTTCAATGAGACTGGCAGCGGTGGATTCTTGAGTTTGAAGGAAGTCGATGAAAACGGTATTCCCGTTGCCTTCGGTTCTCCTGTTACCAGAGACGCGGTAGCCGTTACTATTGTTGATTATGAAAAAGAGTGCATAGTGGTTTGTCCTCAGCCTGGTAGCGGCACTACATCTGTTTTGTTTAGCGATACCCTGCAATATGCGATGGATCATTATTCCATCGATGCAAACCGCATATATGCGATCGCTTCATCTGCTGGCGGAATGAATATGAGTTCGTATTTGAAAGATCATCCTTCTGTTTTCGCCGCATATGTGCCCTGTAACACCTGTTGGAATGCTTATGATGGTAACGGAAAGGTCAATGCCTACCAGCAGGATCCTTCTACTTACCTGGTTGAAGGAGAGCGTGATCCTTTTGGCGTAAAGCCTGTCGGTGAAACCTTTGAAAGCATTAAAAATACCATTGAGCAGGATTTTCTTCCCGACGAAGAAATCTGCAAAGCATTCCAGAGCGTCGTTGATAACGACCTGCCGGTATGGGTATTCCACGGAGTCAATGACGATACAATCAGCTTCTATGCCGGTTATTCTCAGTATTCTATCCTGAGGTATATGTATGAGCAAAAAGGATATACCGGTGAAAAGCTGGATAATATGATTCGAGTAACGCCTTTGGAGGATGAAGATTACTTTAGCGTTGGCGTTCCGGAGAGACATCAGGCTTCTAAGCTGGCTGTTCTGAACAGCGATATGCTCGACTGGATGTTTGCACAGAGCAAATAAGTGCTTAAGGATGAATCCTTTTTATCCATTTAGACACTGAAGGACAATGATAAAGCCCACCGTTTATGCTGACCGGTGGGCTTTGTTGCACTTACTCGACTTCAAATGAAAGATGCTTTTTAGAAAAATCAAATCATTTTGAAATGTCGCAGTGCATCTTCAATCGCTTTTTCCTTATCTGGCGGGCATTTTAATGTTCTGGGGTTTTCGGATTTGGTATGATTATAGTTCTCACGTTCGATGATTCCATGCTTTCCCTTGACCTGTGCGATATAAAGCGGAGTAACATTCAGACCGGTTTGTTCTTTGACATGAGCCTGAATTTCGGCATAGGTTGCTTTACTTTCGGCTTTTGTGACGTTCATTTTATCAATATCAATTCCAATCCGGATAACATCATCCGGCTTTTGTTGGGACAAAACCATCACCGTCTCCACCGCCCCCGTCCAGCAGAACATATCGACGCACTGAACCTTTTCGGCGGCGTATCCGCCTTCGGCGAGCAGCTTGGCGTCGCGGGCGAGAGTCGGCGCGCCGCAGGAAACATAGACCACGCGCTTGGGCGCGGCGGCGATGATGGCCTGCAAGACGGCGGGATCGCAGCCCTTGCGCGGGGGATCGAGCACGATCACATCCGGGCGGAGGCCGTTGGCTACCAGTTTGGGCAGCAGTTCTTCGGTTGCGCCGACGTGGAATTCGGCGTTGGCAATGCCGTTGCGCGCGGCGTTTTCGTTCGCGTTCTGAATGGCTTCCGGCACGATTTCGATGCCGATGACCTTTTTGGCCTTCTGCGCCAGCAGCAGGGAGATCGTGCCCGCGCCGCAGTACGCATCCACGACGGTTTCGGCGCCGGTCAGGCCGGCGTATTCCAGCGCGAGGCCGTAGAGCCTTTCGGTCTGCCGGGGATTCACCTGGAAGAAGGAGAGCGGTGAAACGGAGAAGCGCAGGCCGCAGAGCGTGTCCTCCATGGCGGCCTTGCCCCAGAGAACGCGGATGTCCGTGCCCAAAATGACGTTGGTGCGGCGGCTGTTGACGCTCAGGCAGACGCTGCACAGGCCGGGGACGGCGGCGCGCAGCAGCTCGATCAGCCGACTGGCCTTCGGGATATCCGCGCGGGTGACGACGACGACGACCATCAGCTCGCCGGAGGTCGTCGAGCGGGTCATAATATGGCGGACGAGGCCGCGCCCGGTCTGCTCATCGTAGGCGGGGACGTTGTTTTCGCGCATCCAACTCAGGACGGCCTGCGTGGCCTTGGCGGAATCCTCGCCCTGAATGGCGCATCCGCCTTCGGGCAGGGGGACGAGATCGTGGCTGCGCGGCGCGAAGAAGCCGCAGGCAGGCGCGCCGTCCGTCTGCGCGACGGGGTATGCGCCCTTATTGCGGTAGCCGAAGGGATGCGCCATGCCCCAAACGGGCGGCACCTCGATGGAAAGCCCGCCGACGCGCTGGAGGAGATCCTGCACCTGCTGGCGCTTGAAGGCAAGGGAGGCCTCGTAGGTCATGTGCTGGCAGACGCAGCCGCCGCAGCGCTTATAGATGGGGCAGAACGGCTCGGCGCGGCTGGGGCTCTTTTCCAGCAGCTTTTCCACGCGGCCAAAGGCATAGCGCTTTTCCGGCTTGACAATGCGCACCAGCGCGCGTTCGCCGGGCAGCAGACCGGGGACGAACACGGCCATGCCCTCGTGGCGGCAGACGCCCTGCGCATCCTGACCGAAGGCGTCGCAGGTCATTTCAAAGCATTGGTTTTTGGCGAGCATGGAGGATTCTCCTTTTCGATAAGAATGGGGCTGTTGCGCATGAACAGCCCCACGAAATGTTGAAATTACAGAGAGTTAATCATGTTGTACAGCGAGAGGTTGAACTCGCGCTTCTGCTTGAGCGCCTCGATGATCGGCAGGTAGTACACGCGGCCGTCCTTGATGCCGATGACCTGATTGCCGATGCCGTTGCGCAGCAGGTTGACGGCGAGGTTGCCGGCCTCGAAGGCGAACCAGCTGTCGTAGGCGGACGGCGTGCGGCCGCGCTGGGTGTAGCCGAGCACGGTCGGGCGCGCCTCGCACTTGCACTTGTATTTGAGCAGCAGGGCGAGCTTTTCGGTGCTGATCGGGTCGTCCTCGTGGATGCCCTTCGCGCCGTTCTCGATGAGATAGCGGCGCCAGTCGGAGGGCTGCATGGCGTCCCACGCGCCTTCGGCGACGACGACGGTTGCGCGCGGGTTGCCCATGTCAATCAGGCGGGAGAGGCGGTCGGCGGCCTCCTGAATCGACCACGGCACCTCCGGCACGAGGCAGATTTCCGCGCCGGAACCGGCGGCGGCCTTCAGGGCGATATCGCCGCAGTGGCGGCCCATGACCTCCACCACGCCCGGACGGTCGTGGGAACGGCTGGTCGCGCGGATGGCGCGGATATCGTCGATACAGGAGTTGACGGCGGTGTCATAGCCCAGCGTCATCTCGGTATAGGCGAGGTCGTTGTCAATCGTGCCGGGGATGCCCACGCAGGGGATGCCCAGCTCGCACAGCCCCATCGCGCCGTGATAGGAACCGTCGCCGCCGATGACGACGACGCCCTCGATGCCCATCTCGCGGATGTTGTTGGCCGCGTGCACGCGCATTTCCGGGCGAATGAAATCAAGGCAGCGCGCGGTGCGCAGATAGGTGCCCGGCTGATCGGCGATATCCAGAATGGTATCCAGATCCAGCTCGACCATGTCATCCTCAATATGGTGGCTTCGGCAGAGCGTGCCGTTATAGCCGCGCTTGATGCCGATGAGGGACATGCCGTAATAGCGCGCGGATTTGGCGACCGCCATGACGGCGGCGTTCATGCCCGGGGAGTCTCCGCCGGAAGTCAAAACACCGATACGACGCATAAAGAATATGCCTCCTTCATAAATTGGATGAAAAACGCGCGGATGCGCGGAAATCAGCGAGGGATCGCCGACCGGAACGCCTGCGGCAAAACCCCAATTTGGCTTTATTATACGCTGATGGGCGGTGGAAAGTCAAGTGCGGCGGAAAAAGCGTGATATTTTGCTGACAAACGGTTTGTTCCGGCGGAAATGAATCGCTTTTTGACGCTTTTTTATGGTTTTATCCGCTTTTTACAGGAAATTCTTCTTGACTTCACTGCGGCCGGTGAAGTATACTATAATCGCTTTCGCATGGAACAACGTGCCGCCTGCAGCGGCGCGATTCTACATTTGTTCAAATTCACCTGATGATAGGAGTGTGTAACAATGGCATCGTCTGTCAGAACTTATCAGCCCAAGAAGCGCCAGCGCGCGAAGGTGCATGGCTTCCGTTCCCGTATGTCCACCAAGAATGGCCGCAAGGTTCTTGCCCGCCGCCGCGCCCGCGGCCGCGCGAAGCTGACCGTTTCCAATCCCGTCTGATTGATTTGACAATCAGCGCCCGCCAATCGGCGGCACCCGTTCCGAGGCTGCTCGGGGCGTTCGGTCCGGCCCGGCAAAGACCGGGAGCGGGCCTTTTTCTTTCATTTGCCGTTTTTGGCGTCAACCGAGGAGAGCGTTGTTAATTTGCAAAGAACTTACAGCCTGAAAAAGAACGCGCAGTTCAAATATGTGTATCGCCGGGGCGCGTCCGCCGGGGCGCGGGAGATGGTGATGCTCTACGTGCGCGGCCCGGTGCTCAAGGTCGGCTTTTCGGTGGGCAAAAAGCTCGGCTGCGCGGTGCAGCGCAACCGCATCAAGCGCCGCCTGCGCGCCGCCTGTGTGCCGCTGCTCCCCCAGATGAAGCCGGGGCTGTATGTGTTCATCGCCCGTCAGCCCGCCGCGGAGGCGGCGTTTGACAAGCTCAGCCGTTCCATGCAGTACCTGCTGCGCAAGCAGAACCTGCTGCTCCCCGACGCGCAGAAGAAGCCGAGATCCGCTGAAAAGGCGGCGGATCGCCCGTGATGAAGCGATTGCTGCTGCTGCTGATCCGCTTTTACCGGCGGTTCATCAGCCCGATGCACGCGCCCTGCTGCCCGTTTACACCGACCTGCTCGACCTACGCGATGCAGGCCGTCGAGCGGCACGGCGCGCTCTACGGCGGCTATCTGGCCATCCGGCGGCTGCTGCGCTGCCAGCCCTTTTATAAGGGAAGCTTTTACGACCCCGTGCCCCCGAAACGAAGCCGAAAATCGAAAAAAACTGACAAAAAAGTCGTTTATCCCCCGGCGGGGAAGGCCGTTCGCCCAAGCGGACAGGCTGAGGACAATTCTTGACGCAAGGAGGACGTTCCGTCCATGAGTTTTCTCAATTCGCTGCTGCTCACGCTCATCAAAGCGCTGCACACGCTCATCAACAATTACGCGCTGACGATCATCGTCTTCACCATCCTGATCAAGCTGGTGGTCATGCCGCTCAACCTCAAGAGCCGCCGCTCCACCATGCGCATGTCGACCATCCAGCCCAAGGCGGCCGCCCTTCAGGCCAAATACAAGGATGATCAGGAGAAGCTCAACCAGAAGATTCAGGAGCTGTATCGCAAAGAGGGCATCAACCCGATGGGCTCCTGCCTGCCGATGCTCATTTCGATGGTCATCCTCTTCGCGATGTTCTACGCGCTGCGCACGTTCGCGAACGAGCGGCTGGTGTCCCAGTTCCTCACCTTCTACCACAATCCGGAGATTGACCCGCACACGCTGGTCGAGCCGTTCCTGTGGATCAAGAACCTCTGGATGCCCGACAGCCCGTTTGCGACCTACATGCCGGATGTGCAGTCCCTCCGTCTGGTGGATTACAAGGTCTGGAACGACGTGAGCGCCAAGCTCGTCGCCGACGGCGTGATCCCGCAGGCGCTCAGCTTTGCCGGCGCCGCCGATCTGACGACCTACATCAGCGACGTCGTCACCCCGTTCATCAGCTCCGCGGCCTACGCGCCGTATATCGCGCCGGTGGCGGGTCTGGGCAACCTGAACATCCTCGGCCTGATCCGCTTCTCCATCTATCAGGAGGGCAACGGCTGGTTCCTGCTGCCGATCCTCTCCGTCGTCTCCCAGATCTTCATGCAGAAGCTGACCATGAAGAACAGCCCGATGGATCCGTCTCAGGCGGGCAGCCAGAAGATGATGATCTATGTGATGACCTTCATGTCCCTCTACTTCTGCGCCAGCTACAATTCCGCGTTCGCCCTGTATTGGGTGGTTTCCAACATCTACGCCATCGTCGAACAGATTTGCTTCAACAAGTACTTTGAGCAGCAGGACCGCAAGGCGGCCAAGGCTGAGGAGGTCGGCATCTGATGAGAATCAAGGAATTCACCGGCAAAACGACGCAGGAGGCCATCGACAACGGTTTGGCCGAGCTGGGCGTCACCATTGCCGACGTGCACGTGGACGTACTTCAGGAGGGCGCGAAGGGCTTGTTCGGCCTGTTTGGCAGCAAGCCCGCCTGTGTGCGCCTGACCGTGATGGAGGATGAGCGCGAGGACGATCACGGGCTGAGTGATCTGCTGGGCAGCTTCAGCCTGAACGAGCAGAAAAAGAAGTCCGCGCCGAAGCCAGCCGCGCCGAAGGCCGAAGCGCCCAAGCCGGAGAAGAAGCCGGAAATGAAGCCGGAGAAGAAGCCGGAGGCCAAGCCCGCCGCGCCGAAGGCCGACGCAAAGCCGGAAGCGCCCAAGGCCGAGGCCAAGCCGGAAAAGAAGCCGGAAGCGCCCAAGCCGCCGCGCGAGCGCAAGCCGCGCCCGGCGCGCCCCGCCCGCGAGGAGAGCGAGAAGCGCGATTTCGCGCCGATGATTCCCGCTGAGACGTTCGCGCCGACCGAGCCGCCCGTCATCCACCCGGAGGACACCCCGGCGGGACGCGCGCAGAAATTCCTGATGGACGTGACCGACCGCATGGGCGTCAAGGTGGACGTCTATGTGGACGACAGCAAGGCGGATAACCTTTCCATCCACATGATCGGCGACACGCTGGGCATCCTCATCGGCCGCCGCGGCGAGACGCTGGACGCGCTCCAGTATCTCACCAGCCTGCAGGTGAACAAGGGGCGCGAGGGCTATATCCGCGTCACGCTGGATACCGAAAATTACCGCGCCAAGCGCGAGGACAGCCTGCGCCGTCTGGCGCAGCGCATGGCCAACCGCGCGGTCAAGACCGGCCGCAAGGTTGTGCTCGAGCCGATGAATCCCTACGAGCGCCGCGTGCTGCACACCGCGCTGCAAAATCACCCGGCCGTGACCACCCATTCGGAGGGCGAGGAGCCGAACCGCCGCGTGGTCATCATGCTCAAAAACCAGCCGGAGCGCCCCGAAAAGAGCGCCGATAAGCCGCAGGGCGAAAAGCCGAGCCGCAGCCGCCGCAGCCGCCGCCGCGGCCCGCGCAAGCCGGTGAACCCGGCGGAAAATCAGACTGCGAACGAACCGCAGGAAACCGTTGCCGCGCCGGAAAGCCCGGCTGCCGTCGATGTGCTGGGCGTGGAGGAGTAATCCTCCCCGCCTTTTTTCAAATCAAAAGGATGAGGGAAATTATGTCTGAACAGAAACGAGAAAACGGGCTGCTCGCGCGCGGCCAGAGCCTGATTCGGGATATCATGCTGGCGGTATTCGGCAACGAAGCGCTGTTCCTGATCGTGGCGTTTTTATATGCGACACTCGGGGATAACGCCATTGCGGCGTGGTATCGCGAGCCGGTGAGCCTGCTGTACGGCTATATCGTCATTCCGTGGGGCGCGGCACTGTGCCTGCTGCGCTTGCAGCGGCGCGCAGCCTCGCTCGAACCGGCGAGGGCGGACGTGGTGACGCTCTTTGTGCTGTATCTCTGGATTTTGGTGCCGTTTGCGATCCGCTTCGGCTTTACGGGCAAGAACGCGACCGCATGGCATGGCTACGCGGTGATGTTCTTCGGCATTTATGCGTCGATTTCCGAGAGAAAGCAGCGCGAGCGCGAAATGCTGATGGCGACGATGAGCGTATTGAGCGCGGTCTTCGCCTATGTGTTCTGCGGGGCGCTTCTGTTCTGCGCGTGGAGCGGCACGATTTACGCCGCCGATCTGGGGCCGTTCGGCTTCGGCGTGGTCAACGGGTGGCTGTGCTCCGGCGTGCATTACAACATCACGGGCATGATCGTCATCAGCCTGTGCATGATGTGCGTGATGGGCGTGGGCTACTACCGAAACATCCTTCTCAAGCTCTTCTGCCTGATTCCGGCCGTGATGTCGATGGTGGTCATCGTGTTGAGCCAGAGCCGCACGTCCCGCTATGCGCTGCTGGCCGTGCTGGCCGCCGCCGCGTTTGACGGCGTTCGCCGTGCGCTCTGCCGTCGGAATGTCGCGGCGGGTCTGCTGGCGGCGGTGCTGGCCGGTGCGGTTGTGCTGGGCGGCGGCTATTGGGGCGCGGACAGGATGACCCGCGCGGCGATTGCGCACTACAACCAACTGGCGTATGATGCGGCGCTTCAGGCGGTGCTGGCCGAGCAGGCGGAAGCGCAGCAGGCTGAACCGAGCGCCGAAGAAACAACGGCGGAAGCGCCGGTTGAACCGAGTGCCGAAGAAGCGCCGGAAGCACAGCCGACCGAATCGAGCGCCGAAGAAGCGCCGGTCGAGGCGGTTGAACCGAGCGCCGAAGAAGTGTCGGAAGCGTCGGTCGAGGCGGCTGCCGAACCCGCAGTACCGGAAATTCAGATCAGCGAGGTGCAGGCGCGTGAGCTGGCCAACACGGACGGCTCGTTCAGCAATCGAACCGATATCTGGCGCGCCGTCTTCATGCTCTGGCGCGATAACCCGAAGATGATGATGATCGGCAACGGTGTCAATCAGACGGGGCACAAAATCGGCCAATATATTTCATGGACGGACGGCGTGGCCGTTCACAACGCCTACCTGCAGTGGGCGGCCGATTTCGGCCTGATCGGTTTGGTGCCGCAGATCGTCTTCCTGGCGATTGCGGTTTGGCAGACGATTCGCGTCTTCTTTGCGTCCAAGCGGCCGCGCGGCGCGCTGGGGCTTTGCATGATGGCGTTTGCCGGTCTGCTCATCGGCATGATGGAGAGCGCGACGCTCAGCGCGATGCTGCCCATCAACCTGATGTTCATGTTTGCGCTCGCGCAGCTTTCGGCTATGAGCCGCGACATTGCGAAAAAATAAGAAAACAACCGCCGACACCCAAAGGGGGCTTTCTCGATGAAACGACAGGCTTGTATGCTGCTGTGCGCCGGGCTGCTTGCGCTGGGCGCGGGCGCGCTCGCGCAGACGGCGACGTATGTTTTTCCCTACGAAGGATTCCGCTACACGCAGCGGGAGGATGAAACCGTGCTCACGCAGACGAATCTGGGCGAGCACGAGGCGCTGCTCAAGGCGTTGGGCACGAGCAGCGAGGCCGTGCTGGCCAGCTATGTGGCCTCGGGCATTGTGATGGAGGTCATCCCGGACGACGGCGGGCAGATTGCCGTCAGCGTGACGGACGCGGGAAAATTCGCCGACGTGCAGGACATGGACAAGATGACGCAGGAGCAGCGGCTCGCGTTTCTGGCGCAGTTTGAAATGAGCGGCCTGTATGAAACCTGCGCCTATGTCGATACCGTGCCCGCCTGCGTGCGCCTGACCAGCTCGGCCATGTATGCGTCCATGCCGGTGTACAGCCTGCGCTACGCGACGCTGCACCTGGGCAAACTGTATATGATCGAGCAGACCATCGTGGGCCGCGAACCGGACGAGGCGGACGATGCGCGCATGGAGCAGCTCCTTTCGGGCGTGAAGCTGCTTTCCTCGCTCGGTCAGGCGACGCCCACGCCGCAGGCCACGGCCACGATGCAGCCGACCGCCACGCCCGAACCCATTTTGGGCAGCGCGGCGGTGGAGACCAGCGGCGGCCTGACGCTGGATGAAATCCCGGCGTATACGACCTCGGCGCAGCTCACGCTGTCCGGCCATGCCGCGGCTTCTGCGGAGATCCGGGTGGAGGAGGGCGGAAAGCAGCTCGCCAAGACCGGCGCGAAGAAGGACGGCAGCTTCTCCCTGAAGGTCAAGCTGGCGGACGAAGGCGACCATGAGCTGGTGGTGACGGCGGGGGAAGATACCGCGACGTTCACGATCCGCTACGAGAAGCCGGACGCGCGGCTGGAGATCACCGAGCCGGAGAGCACGACGTTCACCGGCGGCAGCGTGACCGTGCGCGGCGTGACCGAGCCGAACGCGACGGTGTATATCGACGGCAAGGGCATGAATACCAACGTCAAGGCAGGGAAGAACGGCGTGTTCTCCGTCCGCGTGTTCATGGGCGAGGCGGGCACGGAGACCTTCACCCTCCGCGCGAAGGCGGACGGCTTTGCCCAGACCACCCGGAGCATCACCCTCACGCGGGAATGGACGCAGCGCGAGCTGATTGCTCAGTTCCGGCAGAAGATGATCGCGCTTGACTACGACGAGCTGGCGAAAAAGCCCGCGCAGTACGCGCAGAAGCGCTTCATCCTGCGCGGCAAGGTGATGGAATTTACGGATTACGACGGTCAGCCGTGCGCGCTGGTCTGCGTCAGCAATCCCGCCACCGGCGTGTGGGAGGATGCGCTGTACGTTGTGCTGTCCACGGCGGACGAGGTGGAGCAGGGCGGCGTCTACACGTTCTACCTGATCGGCGAGGCCATCACCCTCCCGGCGGACGGCGCGTATACCCGTTCCGGCACGGAGCAGGAGGTACCCGTCGCGACGGCGGTGTATGTGACGAAAAACAAATGAGCGCTTTGAAAGTCAGAAATGTGCTGCGCGCCGGGCTGATGGCGTGGGCGATGTTTATGGATTTGAATGTGCACAGCGGCGACAATTACGTCAACATCAGCCAGTCGCTGGTGGGGACGAGCGGCGCGGCGGCGCTGGCGTGTCTTCTGGCGCTGAGCTGGGCGGATGAGCGCCTGCCCAAAGCGGGGCTTCGGGTTCGGCTGGCGGCGCTGTTTCTCGGCGTTTGGCAGGTGATCGCGGTCAGCGTGGCCAACACGAACGACCTGAATCAGCCTTTCCTTTCCAGTAGCCAGATGCTCAAGGCGGCGGTGCTGGCGCTGGGCATGGCGAGCCTATTCGAGCTGCTTTTCCGCCTGCTGGAGGCCGGGCTGGATGGAAGGCTGGATTTGCGGATACAAAGGGACGGCGCGCTGCGCAGGGCGTATCGGGCGCATACCCTGCTGTTTTGCATGGCCGCCGTGCTGCTCTGCTGGTTGCCGCATCTGGCGGTCAGCTATCCGGCTTCCATGAATTCGGATACGCAATCTCAGCTTGACCAGATTTTGGGGCTTTTGCCGTGGAGCAAGCATCACCCGACGCTTCTGGCGTTCTTCCTGTTGGGGACGACCCGGCTGGGGCATACGCTGGGCAGCGGAAACGCGGGCTTGTTTGCCTATGTGCTGGCGCAGGCGGTCTTTGCGGCGGCGGTGATCGGGTACAGCCAGTGGATCATGCGCGGGCTTTGCGCACCGGTCTGGCTGCGGGCGCTTTCGCTTGCGCTGTGCGCTTTCGCGCCGGTGTACTGCGACAACATCACGGTGATTCTCAAGGATGTTCCCTACAGCTACGCGATGCTGTTGATGCTCTGCGAGATGGTTCGACAGCGCTTTCTGGAAAAGGAAGGCGACGGGTTCAGCGCGGGGTTTGTGCTCCGCATGACCCTGTCCGCGTTTTTGATGCTTCGGATGCGCCCGAACGGCGCGATGGTCTGGATTCCGATTTGCGCGGCGCTGTTTTTGGGAACGCGCGGCAGAAAATGCCGGGCGGCGATTGCCGCGGTTGCGGCGCTTCCGTTTCTGCTCGGCGCGGGGTTTGACGCGGCGTTTGACGCGCGCTTTCATCCGCAGGCGGCGAGCTTGGGCGAGGCGCTTTCCCTGCCGTTTCAGCAGACGGCGAGGTTTGTTTCGGAATATGCCTCGGAAGTCACCGACGAGGAGCGCGCGGCAATCGACGGGGTGCTGGTTTACGACGAGCTGGCAAAACGCTATCAGCCGGAGCTTTCCGACCCGGTGAAGGCGATGTATCGGAAGACGGCGACACCGCGCGACTGGCTGGCGTATGGACAGGCGTGGGCGAGCCAGATGATCCGGGGCCCCGGCTGCTGTCTGTCTGCGACGATCATCCAAAACGCGCTGCTGTTCGACGTGAGCACCTACAATCTGGCGATTTTCACGGGAACCGGGCTTTCGGCGCAGGAGGAAGAAGCGCTGGATATTCACAGAAGCGGGACGCTGACCCGATTGGAGAGGATGGAAAGCAACCTGCGTCAGGCTGCGCTGGCGCTCCCGTTTGCGCTCCAGCTCAATACGCTGGGTTTTTACTGCGCGGTGCTTTTGGGCGCTTTCGCGATTGCATGCAGCCGAAAAGTGCGCGGGATGCTGACGATCCTGCTTCCGCAGATGTTGACGCTGGCGGTCATCCTCTGCGGCCCGTGCATCGAGCATCAGGATCGTTACGGCTTCCCGGTGATCTACCTCATGCCGCTGGCGCTGGCGGCGCTCTCCTGCGCCCTGCGCAGAACGCAGAGGGACTAAATGAAAAAGAGACTGTTAAACCAATAAACCTGATGTTTCAAGAATAAAACGAAGGACATGCGCCCGAAGGTTTCCAAAGAGGTTTTCGATTGTTGCTGCCAGTGGCAGAAACAAACAAACGAAAACGGAAAGCCCTTTGGTGGGGCGATGGGGCAAAGCCCCATATCCTGAAAATGCCAGATTTTAATTCTTGAAATGGTTAGGTTGAGTTTGACAGTCTCTTTTATCATATCAAGTGGAACGGGCGGCAAATTGGAAGGACGGCGGCAGGCGCATATCCTCCGTTTTGACGTTCTTCCAGTCAAACGCGCCGATCAGCGCCTCCATGGTCACGGGGCGGTTCTCGGGCAGAATCCCCGCGCTGTAAGCCAGCATGCCGAGGATGTCCTCGCGGGTGAAGCGCTTGGAGAGCGCGGACAAGTCGGCGTCGCCGTCGCGCTTGGCAAGGCGGCGACCCTGCGCGTCCTCAAGCAGCGGAATGTGCGCGTAGGCGGGCGTTTCAAAGCCCAAAAGGCGCTGGAGATAGCGCTGCCTCGGCGTGGAGGACAGGATGTCGTGCCCGCGCACGATTTCGTTTACGCCGCTGAGCGCGTCGTCTACGACGACGGCGAGCTGATAGCCGAAAAGCCCGTCGGAGCGGCGCAGAATGAAATCGCCGCAGTCGCGCGCGAGATTCTCCCGATACAGCCCGTAGTGGCGGTCGCAAACGGCAATCGTTTCATCCGGCACGCGCAGGCGGTACGCGGGGCGGCGGGTTTTCAGCTTCTCCGCGACGGCCTCCGGGGAGAGACGGGCGCATGTGCCGGCGTAAACGGGCATATCGTCGCCGCGGTTGGGCGCGTCGGCGGCGTGGAGCTGCGCGCGGGTGCAAAAGCAGGGATAGAGCAGGCCTTTTTCATCGAGCGCGTCAAAATAGCGCCGATAGACGTCGGTGCGCTCGCTCTGCACGAGCGGCGGTTCATCCCAGGCGACGCCCAGCCACGCCAGATCTCTGACGGCGGCGTCGCACAGGCGCTTTGGGCAGCGCGGCGTATCCAGATCCTCGATGCGCAGCAGAAAGCGCCCGCCCTGACTGCGGGCGGAGAGATACGCGATCAGCGCGCAGAGCAGGTTGCCCAAATGCAGCCGCCCGCTCGGCGTGGGCGCGAAACGGCCGACGACCGGCGCGCTCAAGCGTCCATCAGCGGGGTGCGCGGGCCGCTGTGCTTCTTTTCGCCGTCCGGGGTGAGCAGCTCGACTTCGAGCTTGTCAAAGTCGATGGGCTCGGTGAAATGCTCCTTCGTGTAAAACGTGCGGCCGAACTTCTCCCATTCGCGGTTGTGCTTGGGCAGTTGCAGCGGGCGCTGCACGTCGAAGCGGCGGCAAAGCTCCAGAAAGGCGGACTCGATATCCCCGTCGTGAATCTCGACGGTTTCGTTTTTTACAATGCGGTGGCGGCTGACGACGCGCCCCCACAGGCGATAATGCTCCATCGTGTTTCTTCTCCTTTACGCGGCGCCGGAGTTGCGCTATAATACATCTATGGATTGTAACGGATAGAGAGGAATTTGTAAAGTCATGCAGCTCAACCTTTGCCCGCTGTTTTCCGGCTCGTCGGGAAACAGCGTTTATATGGCCTGCGGCGGTGTGAAGCTCCTGGTGGACGCCGGGATGAGCGCCGCGCGCGTGGAGGCCAATCTGCGCGAAATCGGCGTGGATATTCGGAACATCGACGCGATTCTGATCACGCACGAGCATATCGACCATGTTCGCGGGCTCGGCGTGCTCTGCCGCCGGTACGGAATGCCCGTCTATGCCAACGAGGGCACGTGGCAGGGCATTTTGCAGAAGGAGACCGGGATTCCGCAAAAGTGCATGCGCACGTTTTACACCGGGGAGGATTTTTATATCGGCGCGCTCAACGTCCATCCGTTCCCGATTCCGCACGACGCGGCCGATCCCGTCGGGTTTGCCTTTGACTGTCAGGGGCTGCGCTGCGGCGTGGCGACGGACATCGGGCACATCAGCGAGACGTGGATGCGCGCGGTTTCCGGCTGTCAGGCGCTGGTGCTGGAGGCCAATCACGATGTGGACATGGTTCGCCGCGGGCCGTATCCCCAGCGGCTCAAGCAGCGGATTCTCGGCCAGAGGGGGCACCTCAACAACGAGGACTGCGCCCGCGCGCTGTGCGAGCTGGCGGAAAGCGGAACGCGCGCCGTCTTTCTTTCTCACCTTTCTACTGACAATAATTTACCTGAACTGGCATATAATACGGTATGCGGCGCGCTTTCGGCGGCGGGCTTCGACGTGGGAAACGATATCCGCGTCTGCGTTTCCAGACGGGACAGGGTTTCCGACCTGCTGACGCTGCAAACCGACGAGGCCGACGCGATGTGACACAGAACGCGGCTTTTGCGAATCTTTGCGAGGAGGGCTGGTGCATGCGCCCCAAAGTTACGATGGAAATGGAGCAGGCCACCTATGACGAGCTGCTGACGCTATCCGAAACCATCGGCTATCCGCCGGAGGCGGCGCTCAGCTATGCCGTTCGGCTGGTGAACGCCTGTATTCGGGAGGGACTGCTGACCGACGTGCCCGCCCGCGCGTGGCCCGAGGAGGCGCGGATGGAGCGGGGCAAGGTGATCGAGTTCCCCGGCGCGAAAAAAACCGAATAAAACGCGCCCTTTCCGCGCAGACTGCATGGCGGAAAGGAGTGGATGCAATGGATCGTTTTTCTCTGCTGCTGGTGATCGTCGGCGCGATCAACTGGGGGCTTGTCGGCCTGTTTCAGTTTGATCTGATTGCCTTCCTGTTCGGCGGGCAGGCGGCGATGATCTCCCGCGTACTGTATACCATTGTCGGCGCGGCGGGGCTTTGGAGCATCTCCATGCTCTTTACCCCGCGGGAAGCTACGCACACGGCGGGGGCGCCTGAGCGCGGATCAAGTGAAAAACACAGTTCTCCCTCCGCTCAAGAGGGAGAATCTTTTTTAACGCCTGATTCCTTTGGTCGGCTTCCTTAGCTTCCTTCGTAAGGAAGCGCTTATTCCCGCCATTCAAAGGGATTGCGCCATACGCCTCCCTCTCAGAGGGAGGTGGCTGCCGAAGGCAGACGGAAGGAGTCGCTGCGCCATACGCCTCCCTCTCAGAGGAGGTGGCTGCCAAAGGCAGACGGAAGGCGTCGTTCACAAACCGCCACAAAATTTTACAAAAATAACAAACGATAGCCCCTGTCCGAAAGAATGGCGATGGTGTATAATAGAAACACATGCCGTTATAGATGGGAGGAAGTGCCTTGAACGCGATTGGGGAGCAGATATCCGCAATCCTGTGGAACGTATTCAACAGGCCGCGTCTGATCGACCTGATCGATATCCTGCTGCTGACCATCATCATTTATGAGCTGCTCGTGCACGTCAGGCAGACGCGCGTGTCGCAGACGATCAAGGGGATCATCATTTTGCTGATCGCGACATGGCTGAGCGACGTGCTCGGCATGCGCACCATCCACGCGCTGCTGGCGTGGATGATTAACGCCGGGCCGGTGCTGCTGATCGTGCTATTTCAATCCGAAATCCGGCGTATTCTGGAAGAGCTGGGCAACAACAGCGTGTTTGACAGCTCGACCGCGCTCGTGCAGGCGGGCAACGCCGAATTGATTATCGACGAAATGATCCTCGCGCTGGAGCACATGGCGCGGCGCAAGGTCGGCGCGCTGATCGTCATTGAAAACAAGATCCGGCTGAACGACGTGATCGCCACCGGCACCCGCGTGGACGGCGTCATCTCCCAGCCGCTGATCGAAAACATCTTCGAGCCGAACACCCCGCTGCACGACGGCGCGGTGGTGGTTCGCGGCGACCGCGTGATCGCGGCGGCCTGTTTGCTGCGCCTGTCGGATACCACGGGCGTGGGGCGCGATTTGGGTACGCGCCACCGCGCGGGTCTGGGCGTGAGCGAAATTTCGGATGCGAAGGTGTTCATCGTCTCCGAGGAGACGGGCATCATCTCCATGGCCGAGGGCGGCAGGCTCGTCCGCCATCTGGACGAGGCATCCCTGCGGCAGATTCTCCATGGCATTTACGACGCACAGGACAAGGACGCCCGTGTGCCGCTGCTGCATTTCAAGCAAAGGAGGAAGGGCGCCCATGATGAACAGCAGGCCGACAAGAAAGCCTGAGGGACGCGGCCCGTTCCGCAAGCTGCGGCGGATCATCGCCAGGGTGGTGGCCGGTAAGCCGTTTCTCATCACCGTTTCCGCGCTCGCGGCGGTGGTCTGCTGGAGCGCGCTGGTCGCCTCCGACGGCACGCTGACGCGGCAGAAGACATTCGCCAACGTCGCCGTCACGGTGACGGGCGAGGCGGCGCTCAAGAGCCGCGGATACATCGTGATGGACGACATCCTTGAAAAGGTGCCCACCGTCAGGATGACCGTCGAGGTGACGCAGGCCAACTACAACCGCGTCAGCGGCACGGCCTATAACCCGCATTTTGATTTGAGCCAGATCACCGGCGAGGGCGAGAACGAGCTGAGCGTGACGTATTATGCCTCTCAGCTCTACGGCCCGGTCGTCTCCTGCGAACCGACCTCGATCACCGTGAACGTGGAGCGATATATCACACGCCGCGTGCCCGTCGTGCTGGAAATGACCGGGACGATCCCGGAGGGGCTGTATCTGGACAGCTATAAGACCGATCCGACCACGCTGTCCGTCTCCGGCCCGCAGTCGCTGGTGGCCAGCGTGGCGCGCGTCGTGGCGCGGCTGGATCAATCCGCGCTGAGCGAGCGCCGGATGACGGATCGCTCCGCGCTGAACATCGAATTGCAGGATTCGCAGGGGAACGTCGTCGTTTCCGACAAGCTGGAAATCACCAACCAATCCGTCATCACCAATTCCGTCGTGGTGGAAACCGAACTGGTGCCGATGAAGAACGTGCCGCTGGAGGCGCAGAGCTTCGTGACGGGCGAACCGGCGGAGGGCTATGAACTGACGGCCATCGAGCTGGCGGAGGAGACCGTGCCCGTCGCCGCGCGGCAGGAGCTGCTGGACGCGATTGACGCACTGACGACGGATTCGCCGCTGAACATCGGGGGCGCGACGGCGGACGTGACGGGCTATGTGCGCCTGAAAAAGCTGACGGGCGTTGAAAACACACTGCCGACCGAGATCGGCGTGACCGCCCGCATCCGCGAAAAGCAGACCGAATGTACGCTGCGCCGCCTGCCGATTCAGACGGACGGGCTGGCGGATCACCTGACCGCCTCGCTCAGCACGGCGAGCACCACCGCGCAGCTCACCGGCGGCTATACCTTCATCAACGCGCTGGACGCATCGAGCGTGCATCTGTTTGTGGATGTTTCCGGGCTGGAGGAGGGCGTATACACCCTGCCGGTGCAGATTCATATCGACAACGCGCCGGAGTTCACTTGCGCGCTGAGCTCGCCGCAAGTCACCGTCACGCTGCAGGCGAAGCCATAAAACGGAGGAAACATGGGAACACTCGCAGATTCGCTGTTTAACCTGCTGATGGGCTGGGTGCGCGCGCTGGTCAACGCGATCTGGGCGCTGTTTACCACCGACCACACGACCCTGCTGGAATTTCTCGGCAAAAACTGGGTCTTGATTGTCGTCGTGATTCTGGCGGCGGGGCTGGCGATCGACTGGCTGGTTTGGCTGATCCGCTGGCAGCCGTATCACCTCTGGGCGAGGCGGGCGCGCCGTTTTCTGCGCATGCCCGAGCCGGAGCAGGAGGAAAAGCGCAAAAAGCGCGCGCCGAGCGGCGACGAGACGCAGAAAATGCCCGCCGCCTATGCGCGGGCGGATTCGGGCGCGCCGGAAGAGGAAGAAGAGGAGGAGCGGTGGCTGCCGCTCCAACAGCCGCAGATGGACGAGCGGCAGGCGCAGGAGGTCATGCAGCGCGCGCAGAGCGTGCCGGACGAGGAGTTGGGCGCATACCCCGGCATGAGATACGGCGCGAAGGCCGCCGAGGGTATGGCTGAAACCCAGCGCTATTCCGCCGTGCGCGCGGAAGGGCCGGGCGCGGCCGAGGTGGAGCGCCGCCGCGCGGAGATCGACGCATGGCAGCAGCAGATGCAGGAAGAAGCGCGGCAGAAGGCCGAGGCCGAGCAGCAGCGCGTCGCGCGGCAAAAGGCATACGAGGCCGAGCAGCAGCGCGTCGCGCGGCAAAAGGCATACGAGGCCGA
>OKRW01000927.1_pt1 | contig 27387 bp, 15 predicted proteins | sample 1601151 | NCBI WGS metagenome assembly OKRW01 (sample SAMEA3541471, study PRJEB24748) | human gut metagenome | biome: human gut; feature: human-associated habitat; material: faeces | place: China | collected 2012 | reverse complement strand
TAATTCCTCCCCTACCTACTGATGTTGAGGAAGGGGAATCCTTGTTTTTCTTGTTGAAATATGGCGGTCTCCCCTTTATTAAATCATGGAGGGGCAACCCTCCGGAAAGGAGGGGATGCCAATGGTTACATATGAAAATCTTTTTGCATATACCATTGTGTTGATGACCTTAGTTGGAATCTGTTATCAGATTTTTAAGGGAAAAAAATAAACCGCCAATCTAGCCCTTTGGCGGTTTATTCTGTAAAATAAAACTAACGGGGAGAATGTTTCAACTTCCCTTTTTCTATATTTACTGTATCACACCTTAAACCAAAATGCAATAAAAAGAATCGAATTCTTTTCTCATTGCTCAACCTTGTAATATAACAATGTTGTTGATACAGTTAGATACATAGCGTATGCTAAAATCATAAAGAATGTGAACTTGTTCCATTCGTGATAATTTTGTAAGGAGAGTCATATGGAAATTAATAAAGAGGTACTTACGCTTAGTGATATAGTCGATATATGTAATAGTGATGTCTCAAATTGGATAGAAAGCGATACAAGTTTTCCAAAGCCTTTAAAAAAAACACCTGCGGAATCAATTTGGAAAACTGAAGATATTATTGACTATTTATATAAAAAAGAGGATTCGAGTACTGTTATATCTAAAGCTAATTTAAAAGCAAAAACAATTGCAATTATTGGCAGAGCAAGAAGTGGTAAGTCTTTTTTCAATTCTCGATTTGTTAAGGATAGAGTGGGATTTACTAAACTATTTTGCGGTAATAACATTGATAAAACAGTGTGTCCAATATATATTCAAGTTTCAGAGTCAACCCTTCTGGAAAACTTTACTTTTCATACAGATTTTAACTCCATCTACAATGAATCAGATTCTAAGGAAATGGCTGCTCTTAAGGATAAGGTGACAGAATTAACAAAACATCGTTTTATTCAGAGTAATATATCTAAAATGGAAGAGATAGAAAATGTAATTAGAGAAATCAGGGAAATTGAGCAGAATAAAAGATATCCAAACAGAAAGAAGGTATCTTTCCATATCAATACCTATCAGAAACCAAGTTTATTTTGTGAGGAACTGCTAAAGGAATGTGATTTGGATGATGTTCAGATAATAGATACACCGGGCGTTTCAGGTAATGTTGAAGCTAAACGTGTTGCTAAATCTGACATATATATTTTTTTAATAAAACCTGATAATAGTGATGAAGCACAAACATTGAAAGATATAGTGACACAAATAAAAGCAGACGTTGCAACTAGCAAAGTAGCCTTCTTGTACAAAAAAGAAGGACTCTTTCTTACTTTGCAAAAATATAAGTCAGCACAAAATAGCGTAAAAGAAGATATCAAGGCTTTTTCTGATTTATTTTCTGATTTAAAAGGAAACATCATTGCAACGGAGTTAGATGTATTGAATCCATCAAAGCATTGCATCCTTTTTCCAACAATGGATACTGGCGAAGTTACTTTGCCGGAGGAGTTATTTTTACAGGATATAAAGAAAAAACTTGTAGAAGCATTTAAACCAGCAGACGAAAAAGAAGAGGATGAAATATTTAAAAATATAGTTTGTAAACGCGGTGATGAGGCAGAAACTTTGGTTCTTAATATTATGAAAGGTATAACGAAACATACTTTAAAAAAGGACATGAATGATTATGATGAAAATAATATTATCAAAGAAAAGCATGACCGAGTAATGACAAATGATCATTATATATTACGCAATGATTTATATGCTGCATATAATCAAGAAACCAAGCTTTTAAATAATTATTTCTCTAAATTCAAGGAAGAGGAGTATCCAGAAGATTGGAAACAAAAAATAATAAAATATATCTATAAGAGACTAACGCAAAGTGTTAGACAGGATAGAGGACTGGGAGTGGGCTTCCACCCTTTGGAAGAATACCCTGCAAGAACAATGTTGGTTGAAGAATCAATATTTGCAGATCGCGTTCTCTCAAGTATTGAAAGCGAAGAGAAGAAAATGAATAATGAGTCGTACAGAAAAGCTCTTGGTAAGGTTATTGAAAGTTCTTCATGGAATTATGTTGAATGCGTAGATAATCCTGAGAGAATAATCAAATTAGAAATTGTAAAAAATCACTTGTCACAAATAGAAGTATACACTCGTCAAGATCTAGTATTATGTAGATATATAGGCGGTTTAAGGCAAATAGCGCAGTACAAGATATTAAAATTAATGGGAAAAGAAGATACTGTAGCAATGGATATATTAAGAGAGATGCCATTTTAAAAATTTCCCCATATTAATCACGCCAGATATTTCCGCTGAATTCGATTCTGTGGTATAATGTTACTGACTCCAAAATCAAGGGGAAAGTGATATCGTGCCAGTGGACAATTTCTTACAAAAATTCTTTTTTTTGTGGAATGTGGTACGATAAGACTGGTCGAAAATATGCGACCAGAAAAATTAAATAATGAAGGGAGTTTTTATCATGACAGAAAAAACAGCACGTAAAATCTGTAAACAGACATTTGCATGGGTACTGGCATTGATGATGATTTTTTCCGTATTTCCGGCAACCCAGGTAAATGCAGCAACAAAGCCTAAACTGAGTAAAACAAAGATTACCATGACAGTCGGGCAGAGTAAGAAACTTAAGGTGAAGGGTATCAGCAAGAAACGGGCCAAACGTATCAAGTGGAAATCTTCTAAGAAAAAGGTCGTTACTGTCACAAAGACAGGAAAACTCAAAGCTCGGAAAGCAGGTAAAGCTACAATCACTGCAAAAGTAGGTAAGAAAAAGCTGAAATGCAAAGTTGTGGTCAAAAGGAAGCGCAAGAAAGCTAGGAAGAAAAAAGAATCGAATTCTTCTTCTAAAAAGATGTGGTTAAGCAAAACAAGTGTTACTCTTCAAGCTGGTAGCGGTGTTGATTTAGTTCTACATAATGCAAAAAATGTTGTAAAATGGTCTAGTTCCAATAATAAAGTAGCATGGGTTGAAAGAGATACTACTTATAAAAATCATGGGGCTGTTCAGGCAGTAGCCAAAGGTACAACTGTTATCACGGCAAAAGTTGATGGAAAAACTTTCAAGTGTCATGTAAAAGTTATTGCAGATGATTATCATGCCAGTGAAGAAACTGAAGCAAAGATAAAGCAGGCTTTAAAAATAGTCAGCAATAGCATGTCAACACAGGAAAAAATCCTAAAATTAACCATTTGGACTTGCGATCATTTAAAAAGAGTTTACGGAGAATACTGGTCATATGAGCCAGAGAATACTGTAAACTGTATTTTAAAGGGTAAAGCAACACGATATGGCTACAATGATTTCCTGGATGAATTACTTTCTAGCGCAGGAATTAAAACCATGTATGTGAATGAATCTTATGGTGGAGCGAGATTAAAAGTTTCAATAGATGGAAAATGGTATAACTTAGATGTTTATCGTATGGACCCTTCTACACAAGATTCTTCTGGACACGGACTGTGGAGTTATTCAATGCCATTCTTTTTATTTTCCGATGCGGAGGCGTATAAATATCATTCCCAGTATTATAGCAAACCAAGTAAGGAATTTGAAAAATACAATCCTCCTGCTACAAGCACAAGATTTGATTTTCTAAGTATGATTGTTAGCAAAGGAAAAGAAGATAATCCTGTGGATTTTGAAGTCAATCCTGAATATTTCATGCAAGCATATACAGAAGATTGTGCAGGTAATCAGTACAATCCGTGGGTAACCGGAACATGGCGTAACTATTAAACAAAGCATCAAAAACTGAATATAGATAGGTATATGTATATAAAATTTTATTAATGCTATACAGATAGCATTTGGGAGCCATGCGTGGCTCCTTTTTTGTTTATGAAAAATACCATTATATACACAAAAAGAGAGAAGATTGTAATACTAGAATTAAAAGTAAAAGAATATCTGTACTTTCTCTGTTTATGGGGGTATATTAAAATTAAATCCTGTTAGCATATTAAGGGTAAAAATAACAGGAGGTATAACAAGATGACTGTCATAAGAATAGTAAAGATAGTGAGCTGGATAGTAAGTTTTTTTGCAATTATATATACAATCAATATGTACTATATAAGTGCTAAAGGTACAGCACCGATAGATTTAAAAAAACAATTAATTCCTACAAGAATTACATTATTATTCATTATCGTTATTAATATTTTTTTAAAATTAAGGAGTTAAAATGGATATTTTAGTCAGAAAATATGTGGAAAAGAAAGCAAATAAATGGGGATTCAGTGATGATATTGATATTTCAAAAGAGATAATAAAAGTTGAAAACACATATTCTGACAAAATATTTAAAGTACGATTTAATTCTTTTAGATTTTTAGGATGATAAGCGAGAATCCTCGGTAATTCAATTACCGAGATGAAAGCGTATGAGCAAACTTATGTTTGCTCTTTTTCTATATAAATGATAAAATAAAAGAAATAGAACCATTCTAAAGAAAGGAGAACTCTTATGGCAAGACCCCGTGCGAAGAAAAAGAAAGTTTTATCCAATACCCATATACGTTCTGTCTTTTTATACGGACAGCCGAATGTAGAAAAGCGCCGCATTCTTGAAAAGCTGCAGGCGGATTATACAGATGCCGTTAATTCGTATATTTCTATTCTTCATGACAGAAACGATTGTCTTTTACCGCTATTAAAGAACGATAAGAAGGATTTTCTTCTTCGTAAGCTGGAAAAAGGATATCGTGTAAAAACACTTACCTCTGCATACAGCCAGAATGCTTTTGATGAGGCGGTAACACTGTTACATAACCGGCTGGAGAATATCCGGAAAGATGTCATTGCTGCAACAGAAGGTTCTATGTTTGCCGTGTCTGTCCTGCTATTCCATGCGGTACTTACTGGACAGTCCAGAGAAGAGATGTGTGACACACTGATCCGTGTCAGGGATGGCTATAAGGACAAGAATAAGATTCAGTATTACGACAGCTTATGTGATATGGTAAAGACGATGGATGAGAAAAAATTCCATGGCGAGACAGCTGAAGTAGAAATGTTTTATCATATGATTTCCGATGAATACCGCATCCCTGTGGTAAATAAGGCGCATGTCAAGATGGATACCCGTTTATGCTGTCTGGAAAAGGCAGAAGATGTAAAAACATCCCATGTCCTTGCTGTCACCATCCCCGGCAGAAAAGGAAAACGGCTGGAGATACCGGTACAGGCAAGCTGGGATGTCCTACGCAGGATGGCGCAGTATAAAGTCTCCGGTTCGATGCGCTACACCATCACTGCCGGAGGATTCCTGAAGCTGACCTGCTCTTTTGAGAAGAAGACGCAGACACCAGAGGAACATTCCAAAGTCATCGGTGTGGATGTTGGTATCACTGACGCTTTCCATACTTCAGATGGTCAAGCCATTGAAAGTTTCCAGCCTGCCATTGATTTTTATCAAACAGAAGTGGAGCCAAGTTTTGGAAAGCTTTCTGCTTTACGGAACCGGAAACAGCAATTACGTCGATTCTTGAAAAAGCATAAGGCTGAGTTGCCGGAGGCAGTCAGCCATAACCTACGGAAACGGATGGACCATTTGGAAAAAGACATCCGGCAGTCGAAAGCCCCTTATCGGAAAAAACGCCATTATTATCAGATCATAGAACAGACCATCCGCAGCGCGGTAGATACTTACATAGAAAGCCTTCACGGGGATAAGACTATCCTTACAGCAATGGAACTACTCGATATCAAGGAGTTCAACAAAAGCCGTAAGGTGAACGGGATGCTCTCTGTCTTCTCCAGAGGGAAGCTTACAGAGAAATTAATGAAAGAGTTATCATGGCATGGATTTCCGTTTGTACAGGTAGAACCGGCATATACCAGCCAGACCTGCCCCGTGTGTGGATACCTTGATAAAGCAAGCCGCAACGGGAAGGTATTTCATTGCACTTGCTGTGGGCATACCGATGATGCGGACCACGTTGGCAGCATCAATATCAAAGCCCGTGCAGAGGATAACGAGATCAACGCTATCTGTAAGAAGTATCTGTATTCTAAGAAGAAACGGCAGGCAGCGATACAATCTTTGCAGGCAGAAAGAAATACAGAGTGGAAGAAGATACAGGCAGTGACTGCCTAAAGCAGAACAAGGCTTCGGTCTTGTCATATGAACTACCAATGGGATGCTTTATACTTGTATAAGGTGTTTCGGTCTAAGGAGTGTGTACCATTGTTCAGCCTACGCAACTGGCAAAAGAGACATTCCTCCAAGGGCGGCGGTTGGATGATAACCGTAGCATAAGAAAAGACCCGATGCAATCGGGTCCCTAGTAAGATGCTCGGCTATTCAATAGCCGTAGTAGTTCACGGTATTACGGACTTGATGCGTTTGTTAGAAAACAAAAAATTATTTTTTCTCCAGAATGGGCAGCTAGAATTGTATTAAAACGAGATGAATCTCAAATTCCTTTTTTATATACACTAGGGCATGAAATGGCACATACAGAAAGAGATATTTGTCCACTAAAACATCCTAAATATTGCAAATTTATTGCATGGACAAACGAGGTACATGCGGATTTGGAGAGCGGTAAAATATTTTTAAATAGAGATAAGAAAAAATTGCTTTCAGCAATGCTGTATATATGTAATAGTAACGGGAAAGATATTGAAACAATAACACATCCTTCATGGAAACGAAGATTACAATATGTAGAGAATTTTTCTTCTTTTAATAAAAAGCTGGTATTACAAATAGCAAAGGATCCGAATACTTTAAATAATGAAATTGTACAAATGGTTCTGAAAAATCATGAAATCTAAAGTTACAAGAAAATTCAGAAAATACATCTGAATCGACTGGAAACAATAAATAGTAAAGAACAGGTTCAGTCAAGCCAATGACTGAATCTTTTTTATCTGCAGCTTTACTGGGACAAGTACCTACCTGGTGGATAAAAACAGCTGCTATGTATCACAGCCCGGAAAAACATATTCATCTCCCGGTTAAAACCGGGAGATTTCTACTTATAATTTAATTAAAAAAAAGAAGTCATTATGGCTTCTTTTTTTATTTCTAGCATAAAAAAGAATTCGATTCTTTTTTCCATCTTCTTTTCAAAAAAATCAATTTAACATATTAGGTGGGACTGTGATGGAGCAGTCAGAAAGGAGGATGCCTTATGAAATGCCGAGACAGACCAAAGCCATAGACTTATAAAGCAAACAAGCTTGGGTGCTTTATATAGCACTATGGTACCGTACCTTGAAAATTATATAAAAAATAACAGGAGGTCATTTATGTTTAGTTTAAAAAAAATCGCTTCTGTTGTAATGGCAACGGCAATGGCTGTGACGACAGCTGTGCCTGGAACAGCGATTGTTGCTAATGCTGAAACAACGACAATAAAGACTCGTGTAAAGAATTCGGATAAGAAGCAGAATACAATTAATGCGGCAGATATGAACAAATTAAGTATCAATACAGAAAATGCAACTGTTACTTATTCTTCTAGCCTTGCTACTGATAATGCAGCAGCTAAATGGGCTAAGAAAGAGATGAAAGACAGCGAAAAACCTAAACTTGGTACCCCGATTGCGGGTAAGTTAAATGCCAATAAAATCAATGACTCTAATAATGGATATTGGATCAAATATTCCGGTATAACTCTTAATGGAGCAGAAAAAGGAGAAAAATACGATTTAAAAGTATCTGTAGAAGAAGCTCATGGAGCTATTAGTGGTGCAGATGGACCATACATTGCATTTCACAAAAAATCCCCAACAAGTATCCGATATAGTGGGTATCAGTGGATTGTTGTTACTTATACATTAACAGATGCAGGAAAATCTACTTTAGCATCTACATGGAAAGGTAATATGACATTCTGGGACATTGACTCTTATCAGGGATTAGAGATTCGTACTCCAGGTCGTGTTACTTGGGCTGGACTTTCAGATGATTCTCATTTAGGTTTTAATATCCCAGATAGTAGATTACCATCAGCTAGCGTAAAAGATAACACCGTTTATTCCAATAATGGACATGATGCAACAGATGGAGCTATAGGAACACATGCGCAGCAACATGCTTTGTATCTTCAAACTCAATTAACGCCAGCTAATAACAAAATGAAAATCCGTTTTTTTACAGGTGGAAAAGACGGTAAACAGCCAAATGGGGTCTTTTTATCTTTTGATGCCCGCAATAGATCTGGCGATAGTCCTACGATTATTAATTTTCCGTTAACTAAAACCGTTAATGGAAAATCAGATGTTACATTAGCTAATTCGTCTGATTCATTCGAATATACCTTATCTACAATGTGTGGTAATGCGGTTGGAAGTCAAATAAAAAGTTTTGTTTGGAATGATACATTGGAAAGCGTTCTTGAATTTACAGGAAATCCTACTGTAATTAGAGAGAGAGATGGAAAAACTGAAAATGTGACGGGAGATTTTACCGTTAAAACAAATGGACAGGTGTTAACAGCTACTGCAAATAAACTCACTGATGATGAAATGCGTGGTAAATTTACACTTCATTTCCATGCAAAAGTAAAAGCGGGGGCTAACCTTTCCAAATATCTTAATGCTGATAAAACAGAAGTTGTTATCCCTAACAAGGGTACGTTAACAACAAAACAGGATAGTGGAACAAAGACTAACACATCCAATACTGTCAATGTCCGTATGAAGATGGCAAAACTCGCCGTTGATAAAGTCGTAGACCAGTATGAACATAAAGTAGGAGACACTGTAAACTTTACGATTACAACAAAGGAAACAGGAAATGCAGCAGATGCAGCAAATGTAGCTGTAACAGATACCATTCCTTCTGAGTATAAGATTACTGGTGTAAAAACAGAAGGTGTTGAAGCAAATAGTTCTTTCTCTGGACAGGATGTTAAGGTAACAGCCGCTTCCCTTCCAGCAGGAAAAGAGTTTAAGACGATCGTTACTTGTACTGCATTGGAGAGCGGAAACGCAAAAGAAAATTACAATACTGCAAAAGCTACAGCAACGAATGCCATTGATGCTGTGCAGGATGATGCTGAAGCTTATACAAACAGTGGCGAATTATCTATTGATAAAGTCGTAGATAAGTATGAGTATGAGGTGGGTGATACCGCAAACTTTACCGTAAAGGTAAAAAATAACAAAGGTATTGCCAAAAATATTACTATCGTAGACACACTTCCAGAAGGCTTAGAGCTTGTTTCTGGTTCTTTAAAGATGAGCGGCGTACCTGATTCCGTGACAGAGCATGTTGCTGGAACAGCAGACCCAACCAATAAGTTAAACCCAGAACTTTGTAATGAGACAGCAACATCAAAAGTTACATCCAATGTTGCAGCAGAAGGAAACGGCTATAAAGCAACGATCTCTGCTCTGCCAAAAGATACGGAAGTAATGATCACATTTTCTGCTAAGACAACAAAAGCCGGGAATGGTAAAGAAATCGTCAATGTCGCTTCTGCAAAAGCAGATAATGCAGATGAAGTAAAAGACGATGCAGAACTTTACATCAATACGGCAGACCTTTCGATCGCAAAGAAATACATCAATGAGTATAAAGCAAAGAAAAAGGATAACCGAGCAGATAATGAATTTCGTGTATACGAAAAAGAAACAGGAAATGAATTAGTAAAATATCAGGTAGATGTGACATCAAACGGTGTAGATGGCACAGTAGCAAAAGATGTAGACATTTCTGATATCAGTTTACCAGATGGACTTATCTTAAATTATGATGATATCCAGATCGTAGAGACAACAAAAGATGGTAAAACAGTAGCCTTTAAAGCCGCAGGCGGTAAGGGAACAACTATCAAATATCATGTTGCTGGAACAGCGGATGAAACAAATAAGTTAAATCCAGATAAATATAACGAAACCGAAGACCGTACTCCTGAGATCACTCTGGAAAAGAGCGGTAACGGATGGAAGTTAAAAGATACTTATCTTGCCTCCGGCAGCAAACTGACAATCACTTATACTGGCAAAGCAACAGAGATTGTTAATGGTACAGAAGTAAGAAATACTGCAAAAGCAACTGCTTCCAATCTTGAAAAAACAGATGGCAAAGCAAAAACAGTAAAAGCGGATGCTCTTGTATATATCAACAGTCCTCGTCTTGTTATCACAAAGAAAGCGGATAAGGAAAAATATGCGATCGGTGATACGGTTACTTACAAAATCGATGTTACAAACTCCCAGATCGGTACAGTCGCAAGAAACCTTGTGATTGATGATGATATCCAGACAGAAGGTGTCAAACTGCAGAAAGCTAGCATTGTGCTGATGGATGCAGAGGGTAATGTCATTAAGAAAGAATCTTATGACGAAGCCATTAAGAACAACACCTTCACATTAAAGACAAAGAAACACCTTGTAAAAGAAGGAAATTATAGTCTCTGGGATCTTGAAGCTGGAAAGAAACCGGAAGTGCAGAAGACATGGAACCCTGTAGGCGTTACAAAGGAAACAAAGCTTCAGATTGAATACCAGATGGTCATCACTGACAACAATCTTGCTGGTAAAGAAATCAAGAATGTAGCCAATGCAGTATCTGATGAAGCTTTAAAAGTAACAACAGATGCAACTGTTACACCAAATGGTCCATCTATTATACCAGACAAGACATCTGATAAAGCGACCTATCACTTGGGCGAAGAGGCTGAATATACAATCACTGCAAGACAGAGCCGCGAAAATGTAACTGCAGAAAAAGTTATCATCAAAGACCAGTTCGACCAGAAAGATAACTTCCTTATTAAAGAAGGTTCTTTCCATGTAACATTTAATGGTAATGACATCACAAAAGATGTTAAGATCACATTAAATGAAGCAAAAGATGGATTTACTATCGAAACTGGAAAAGACCTTACAGAAGCAGATACGATCAAAGTAACATATCGTGCGACCCCACAGGCAGCATCCGTTGGAAAAGAGACAACAAACTCTGTTCTTATCTGGGGAAGCAATGCACCACAGGTACTTGCTACAAACAGAGTAAAGACAGAACCTGTTACACCGGAACTTTCTATCACAAAGAAATCCGATAAAAGCATTTATTCTATTGGAGAGACTGGACACTACACTGTAGTAGTCAGACAGACAAAGAAGAATGCGACAGCAGAAAATGTTGTTATTGCTGATGCCATGCAGGTAGCCGGAACAAAGATCAGCAATGTTAAGATCATGAAAGGTGAGAAAGACATTACTGAAAAAGCAGAGATTTCTGTGAAAGATGGAAGCTATTCTATTAATACAAATGAAAACCTTGCAAAAGATGAAACATTCACAATCACATACGATGCATTGTTTGAATCTGATTCCTTAGATGGAAAGAAAGTGAAGAACATTGCTGATGCGAAAGCGGATAATGCAGATGAGGTAAAGGCTGATAATGAAGTAACCCTTCATGCACCAAACCTTACTATCACAAAATCTTCTGATAAGAAGGTTTACAATCTTTCCGATACTGGACATTATACTGTAAAGGTAACACAGGATAAGAAAGATGCAGAAGCAATCAATGTAAGGATCAATGATGCACTGCAGGTTAAGGGCGTAAGCATTGTAAAAGATTCTGTTAAGATTGCTGATACTACTGGAAAAGACATCACAAAAGATGTCAAGATTGAGACAAAAGATAATAGTTACTCTATCAACACTGGCAGAAACTTAGCGTATGGTGAATCTTTCACTGTAACTTATGATGTGGTATTTAAGGATGCTTCCCTAGCAAATAAAGATATCCCTAACGTAGCAGAAGCTGTTGCAGACAATGCAAAAGCAGAAACAGACAATACCGTTACACCAGTTGATATTGAAGATGGACTTACAGCTATCAAAACGGCAAATCCAGAAAGTGGATCTGTTGTAAATACAGGTGATGAAATCACTTATAACATCACTGTCACAAATACTTCGAAAGAAGATAAGAAGAATGTAATGATCCGTGATATGGTTCCAGAACTTACGGAATATGTATCTGGTGGAACTCTTAAGACTATCAGTGGCAAATCCTATGTTACTTTCTTAGTTGATACTTTAAAGGCAGGAGAGTCTAAGACAGAATCCTTTAAGGTAAAAGTAACAGGAACAGGACTTGCAACGATCAAAAACGTAGCACAGGTAAAAACATCTGATGAGCCAGATAAGCATTGGGAAGATGATGATTTTGTTGATACCAATAAAGTTATCCACACCATCCCATATATCGTAACAGAAGTTGTTCCTGCTCTTTCAATCGAAAAATCATCTGATAAAGAGACATACAGCGTAGGCGATACTGGACACTATACTGTAAAGGTAAGTGAGACAGAAAAAGATGCGGATGCAAAAGATGTCATCATCAAAGATGCGATTGAAAATAATGCAGCAGATATCTTAACAGATACAATCAAGATCACAGATCCTGATGGAAAAGATATCACAAAAGAAGTAGAAATCAAATCTACAAAGAGCGGCTATACTATTAAGACTGGCAAAGATTTAAGCTATGGTGAGGCATTTACCGTAACTTATGATGTGAAGTTTACAAAAGCGTCTGTTGCTAATGAGAAAGTACGAAATGTAGCAAAAGCTACTGCCGGAAACTTAACAACAACGACAACAAAGGATGTAACTCCGGGAACTTATAAGGATGAAAACGGAAATGCACTCTTTGAGATTGTAAAAGATTCTGACCCAGCAAATGGCAGCACTGTCAATGTGGGGGATGATATCAAATACTCTATCAAAGTAAAGAACACATCCGAAAAAGACATCTCAAACATCCATATCCTTGACGCTGTACCAACCGGCACAACATACAAAGATGGCGGGGATGTAAAAGATATCAACGGTGTATCTTATGTTGCATTTACAATCGATACTTTAAAAGCAGGAGAAGAAAAGACTGTATCCTTTACAGTAACTGTTAATGAAAGTGCTGACAAGCAGGTTGCAAACAAAGCGTTAGTAAAAGTAACTGACAAAGACGATGATACTGATTTAAGCTCCTATCAGGAGACAAATGAGGTAACCCATACACTACCATCATGGGTAGAGGATGATAACGAAGTTACTGTGATCGCTCCAAGCTTAACTATCCAGAAAGCATCTGATAAAGATGTTTATCAGGTAGGCGAAGTTGGACATTATACAGTAACAGTAGGACAGGATACAGAAAATGCGGTTGCAAAAAATGTTGTTATCAAAGATGCTTTACAGGTAAAAGGTGCTGAAATCCAGACAGCTACAATCAAGATTGTAGATACAAACGGAAAAGACATCACAAATAAAGTAGATAACATCACAAAGGATGTATCTGGTTATACAGTCGAGACAGGAAGAGACCTTGCCTTTGGCGAGACATTTACTGTGACATATGATGTATTGTTCAAAGATGGCTCTTTAGCAGGAAAGACTGTAAAGAACATCGCAAAAGCAAAAGCGGACAATGCGTCTGCAAAAACAGACAATGATGTGACACCGGTTACTGTCGAAGACGGACTCACTGCATTAAAGAGTGCAGAGCCAGCTTCCGGTACACAGGTAAAAGCCGGAGACGAGATCACATACAACATTGAAGTAACAAATACTTCTAATGAGGAAAAGAAAAACGTCCTCGTTCTGGATGCTGTACCAGACAAAACAACTTATGTTGAAGGTTCTGGCGGTAAATTAGTCGAGATCAGTGGAAAATCTTATGTATCTTTCACTGTTCCAAGCGTAGCAGCTGGAGCTTCAGAAACAGTTTCCTTTAAAGTAAAGGTAGCTGATACTGTAACAGATGATGATGTGATTACAAATGTTGCACTTGTAAAGAAAGCGGATAAGGAAAATCCAGAAGATCCTTCTTCATGGACACCTGATGGCTTCGTACCAACAAACGAAGTAAAACACCCAACATCTGATTGGGTAGAGACAGAAAAAGAAGTTACAGTAGATGGTCCGGAAATGGCTATCGAAAAGACATCTGACAAAAACGTTTATGGTGTTGGCGAGACAGGTCACTATACTGTAAAACTCAGCCAGACTAAAGAAAATGCTGAAGCAAAGAATGTCATCATTGAAGATGCCCTACAGACAGAAGGTGCTGAAATCCTTTCCGATACGATCAAAGTATTGGATACAAAGGGTACAGACATCACGAAATCTGTCCAGATCGCAACTACAAAAACATCATATACCATTAAAACTGGTATGAATCTTGCAAAAGATGAATCTTTTACTGTTAATTACGACGTTAAGTTCACTTCCAAGTCCCTTGTAGGCAAGAAAGTGAAAAATATCGCAATTGGTAAAGCAGATACTGGTGAAGTAACAACTGACCATGAAGTTGACGTTGATAAGGGTACAGACCCTCGTTTAGTAGTGAAAAAGACATCTGATAAAGATTCTTACAAAGTAGGCGGGCAGGGACAGTACACTATCACTGTAACAAACGACCGTAAAGGTACTGTTGCAAAAAATGTAGTCATCAAAGATGCATTAAAGACAACGGGAACTGTCATTGATGAAAAGAGCATTAAGGTTACTGGTCCAGATGGAAAAGAAATCGAAAAAGCTACAGTCAAAATGACAAAGACTGGATTTACCGTTAAGACAAAATCCAACTTAGAGGGTGAAAAATTCATGAAAGTAACTTATAAGGTAACTTTCAAAGATGCATCCCTTGCTGGAAAGAATGTAAAGAACGTGGCAACGGCAACTTCCGATAATACAAAGCCTGGAAAATCCACTAAGACTGTCAAAGTCACAAAGGCAACTCCGAAGAAGTCCACACCAAAGAAATCTTCCGGAAAAAGCAGTGGAAACAGCGGAAGCAATGGCACATCAAAGACTGTTAAGACAAGCGATATCATTTTTATGGTATTGATTGGAGCAGCGGTTGTATTTTGTGTCAGCGGCGTTGTATATGTCATTAAGAAGAGAAAAAGAATCTAACATTTAGATTTATTTTTTACACCTGCGGGCAACCGCAGGTGTTTTTCCATATTAAAGATAAAAAAGCGGGAAGCAGGACAAATAAATGAAAAACACACTTTTCTTGAAAAACAGATCAGCGAAGAACAAACGGAATGAAAAACTAGAAAAAGAAATCATTCAGCTTGAAAAAAAGAATAAAAAACTAATGAAACAATTGAAGAATACAAAGAATTGCAGGTAAGGCAACAACAGCAAAAATATCCAGAATGATGATTTTCTTATAGTAATTGAAAAATACATATTAAATGAGGGAACAAAAAAATAATTTTTGTTCCCTCATTTTTAATCCTTTCTTATAGCCCCGGTCATGTGCCGGGGTTTTTGTTTGTTAAATATGAGACCAGAAAGTTAGCTTTTGAGGGAATAGAATTCTTTTTATTATGTTACAAGAAAGTCTGTTTTTAGGCTTTCTTTTTTTCTTACAAAAATTCTTATTTTCCTTATACTGTTATGCTTTGTGTGTCAAAAAGCACTTTTATAGCTGCGATATATCTGCACACAACTTTTTATTTCATAAAGAAAAAACAGTAGTTGTGTGAATAAAAGTCACTCTTATATGTGTGCTTTTTAAAACACTATTTTTACATATTAATATCTGTATTAAAAAAAGGAAGGAGATAATTATGATACCAACAAATCTTTACAGAACACGTCACGAATTTTATAACACACCAATGCAGCTTCCGAAATCTGACCAATTTATTATTGGCTTAGATGCAGGCTATTCCGGAATGAAAGTATGGTATGAGAAAGGTTATTTCTGTTTTCCAAGTTTTGTAAAAGAATTAACAGAAGACAGTTTAAATCTGTTTGACGAAAAGGATATCTTATATCGAGATAATGAGACAGGCAAAACGTATATGCTCGGCTATACAGCACAGGAGATGGTGGAAAGCGGAGACACAAATGATACGGACTCTGAAACTTATGACCGAAAGAGATACTGGAATCCAAAGTTCCAGATTTTATGCAAGGCTGCAATCGGATTAGCTGTTATGTCAAGGGATAAAGAAGATAACCGTCCTGTATTTTTAGAGACCGGGCTTCCAGCTTCTTATGTGAAAGGCGATTCGCCTATGATGAAAAAAGCGTTAACTAAACCATTAAATTTCTCTTTAAAAAAAGGAAACAAACCTTGGGTTAATATCAGTATGCAGATCGCACCAGAGCATATCCACATCATGGCACAGCCTGCAGGTGCCCTGTATGCAGCCTTGATCCGTAATGATGCAAAATATATCCCAGATGCAAGGAAACTCCTCTTCGGCAAAACGCTCGTTGCAGATTTTGGTGCAGGTACTGCTGATTTTTATGGTATTAAGAATCGTCAGATTGTATGTTGTGAATCCCTGATCAACATTGGAAGCGGCGAGATCTTAAAACGTGTTTCTCGTCTTATTATGAACGAATATGGTGAAGATATCCGAAGCCAGGCTCTACAGCATAATCTTGAAACAGGCTATATCACTTGTCTGAACGAAGAAACTATGGAACAGGAAAGTAAATCTATTGGGGAACTTGTTAAACAGGCAAGCCATGAAGTGTTCCTTGAAGCTATGCAGCGTTCAAGATCTATCACAAATACTTTTCGTGATTACGAAACACTGATTATTGCTGGTGGTACGGGAGAAGCATGGTTTGAAGACATTAAAGAGTATCTTTCCGGTATGAAGACCTTGCAGATTCTGCCAAGCAATATCAATGTCCCAGATGTTCCATTCCTTTACTCTGTTGCAAGAGGATATTATGAATATCGATATGTTTCTATGGCAAAATAGGAGGTGGGATTATGAGATCGTTTGTAGTGCGATTTTATACGAAACACGATATCGATCTATTACCCCTGTATTACCGTAATGTAAATGTGCCTGATACAATCCATCAGGTACTGGTTGCCTTTGTGGAAGGAGAGGAACTGATCCTCTCCCTTCCTAATCCAACAGAGGAAGATTTTTTACCAAAATCCGGCGTAAAAGTGGAATATAAAGTGGCATTAAATGAAAATGACCCAACAGATAAAAAGATCATCGAAATGTTAGAAAAGATAAATGATGGTGCAAGGACAAACTTCTTAAAGACACTTCTCCGCTTGTACTTGTGGAGACCAGTTGCAGAAAATTTCCTTAACAACAAAGAAGACTATCAGTTTTTTGCGGATAAGATCCATCCGTTCATTAAAGATAAACCTAAAATGATGCTCCGGATACGAAAAAGAAAAGCTAGAAAAAAAACAATTTCTACAGTTATCCCGTCACCAGACATGGTTCGTTCTTACGCTCCTCCGGAGGAGAAAGAGGATATCGTGGATCTGACATCTGAAGCGATACTAAATAAAAGACCACAAAATGTAATGGAACCGGAGCCAGCGGTTAAACCAGAAAAATCACAAGATGAAAAACAGGATATTTTTTATCTCGATGAACCGGAAAATGAGGTATATAAAACAGATAATACAGGATTAGAGGAAGATACGGATGATATTACAGATGCATTTACATCGTTTATTGACAGTTAAAAAGAAAAAGCTGGATAGTATGCAAAGCGTGGTAGATTACGTTGCCGATAACGTCAATGTATCCCGCTTTATGTAGGAGGAAAGAAAATGTTGACATTTGACGTAAAGCGCAAGATCAATACGCTGCGTGATATTTTGGTGGGCAAGGTGCCCGCTCCCAAGGCGCAGGTTGAACAGATTAGCATTGCGCTCATTTATAAATTCATGGATGACATGGATATAGAAGGTTTGGAATTTGGCGGCACCCGGCAGTTTTTTACAGGTGAGTATGAGAAGTATGCCTGGACGGAAATCATGAAGCCCGAAAACAGCGGGCAGCAAAGGGCTTTTCTCTATGCGGAAGGCATTGAAAAAATGGCTACAAACCCCAACCTTCCGCAGCTATTCCGGGATATTTTCCGTGGGGCAGATATCCCTTATCGGGACCCGGATACCTTGAATATGTTCCTCAAAGAAGTCAGCGACTTCTCGTATGACAACAGCGAGGACTTGGGTAATGCCTTTGAATATCTCCTGTCCATTATGGGCGGCCAGGGAGATGCCGGCCAGTTTCGTACCCCCCGCCATATCATTGATATGATGGTGGAAATCATAGACCCGAAGAAAAACGAGACTATTCTGGACCCTGCCTGCGGTACAGCCGGTTTTCTGATCAGTGCCTATCGTCACATTCTTGCACAGAACAAGGATGAGGATGGCAAAAGCACACTGACCGCCGATGACCGAAAGCGTTTGACGGAAAACTTTGCTGGGTATGATATTTCTCCCGATATGGTGCGTCTGTCTCGGGTAAATATGTACCTTCACCATTTTACAAAGCCCAAAATCAGCGAATATGACACCCTAACCAGTGAAGAAAAATGGGATGATTGTTATGATGTCATCCTTGCGAATCCGCCTTTCATGACACCAAAGGGTGGAATTATGCCCCATAACCGCTATCGGGTAAAAGCCAAACGATCCGAGGTGCTGTTTGTGGACTATATTACCGAACACCTGAACCCCACAGTCCGCTCAGCCATCATTGTCCCGGAGGGTATTGTGTTCCAGTCGGCTAATGCTTACAAAGAGCTTCGGAAATATCTGGTAGACGATGGTTTGCTGTATGCAGTAATCTCACTGCCTGTTGGCATTTTTAATCCGTATAGTAGCGTTAAAACAAGCATTTTACTTATTGACAAGTCTTTCGCCAGATTAAAAGATGAAATTCTTTTTGTGAAACTGAATAATGACGGATTTGATTTAGGAGTACAGCGTCGTGAAATCGAGGGTAGCGAAATTCCGGAAATCATTCGCATTGTCCAAAAATACCATGCTGATCTTGAACCGCAAACAGCGGATAATGACATTCTCCATCACCCACTGGTCACCATCGCTAGTAAAGAGAGAGTTGCAGAACAAGATTATATTCTGGTAGGGGAACGCTATAAAGTAGATAAGTCATTAGATACAACCTATCCAGTTGTACCACTATCTGATATTTGTGAAATCAATGCTGAGAACAAAAATCCAACACTTGCATTTGGGGATGACGAGTTTATCTATATTGATATCTCGTCTGTTGAAAATGGTACAGGTAAGGTTGATTTTTCTAATAAAATAAAAGGAACCGATGCGCCCAGCAGAGCAAAGCGAGCGTTAAAAAAGGGGGACATTCTTTTTTCAACTGTTCGTCCTAACCTAAAAGCGTATGGATATGTTGAACGTGAAGATTGTGATTGTTGTGTCGCATCTACAGGTTTTGCTGTCATCTCTGCAAAATCCATGGTTTTGTCTAAATATGTTTACTACATGCTCTATAGCGAACCTGTACAAACCCAACTTTCATCGATGATGGGAAAGGGTGCCTATACCAGTGTGAACCAAAAGGATGTATCACAAATTCAGATTCCGTTACCTTCATTATCCATCCAAGAAGATTTTGTTGCTGAACTTGATAGTTACCAGAAAATCATAGATGGAGCTCGGCAGGTTGTAGAAAATTATAAACCGTCAATTCCCATATCTTCAAGTTGGGAAGTAATTCCACTACGTAATTTATGCGAAAACTTAGATAGTAAAAGAATTCCGATAACTTCTTCTAATAGAGGAACTGGAGATGTTCCTTACTATGGTGCCTCTGGCATTGTGGATTATGTAAAAGATTACATATTTGATGAACCACTACTTCTTATTTCCGAAGATGGAGCTAATCTTCTTACTCGCTCTACACCAATTGCATTTTCTATAAGTGGGAAAACATGGGGGAGCAATCATGCTCACGTCTTAAAATTTAATAATATATATACCCAACGGTTTGTAGAATTTTATATAAACCAAGTAGATATCTCTCAGTATATTACCGGAGCTGCCCAGCCAAAGTTAAGTCAGGCTAATTTAAATAAGATTTGCATACCTTGTCCCAATATAGAAGTCCAAGAAAAAATTGTTAAAGAAATCGAATCTGTAATACATATTGTGGGGCAAAACAAACGGCTTATAGCTATTTTTGAGCAAAAAATGGCAGATAAAATTAGTGAGATCTGGGGTGAAAAACAATGATCCCACGATCATCTACAGTTGTATTTGATGCAAGTAAAGTTGAAGAAGCTATAGAAAAAGCGGTACAAGCAGTATCCGCTAACAGCTGCTTGACCTTTGGGCACTGGTTGATACGAAAATAGAAAGGAGGTCCGTCAAAAGACGGTGGCGAATTTCTCCTAGCCCTAAAAGCTTGGATATTTTTCGCTAAAATTTTAATGAAAAATTTCAATTTATCCAAAGATGAAAAAGAAGATATTGTAAAAAAAATGACTGAATTATTAGAATTGTGCCAGATTTATCACTGCCCGATGTTTGCCACAGTTGCTGTGTCGAACAATCAGATAAAAACAGAGTACGAAAATATATGTTTTGGCTCTAATGCAAACCAGATCTCACTGACAGATGATCAGATTCGCCAGCATATCCTTATTGCAGGTTCAGATTTTGTAGCTGTACCGAAACGAGACAGTGTGGAAATGGATATGTCAAAACTTCCGGGAAAGGCAGGAAAAAAAGGTGGAAGGTAAAAATATTGTAGCTGTATCTGTCAAAGATCACAAAAATTTATATGAAAAAAATGAACTGCGTGTTTTAAAAGATTATACTATTTTTCTAATAAGAGGAGAGGGACAAAAAGCACCGGAAGAAGGAGAGTTTGAGGATATTGTTGTAACAGACTGTAACGATGGACAATGCATCCGTAGTGCCATAAAAGACCATCTTGATACAGAAGATATTGGAAATCACCTTCTCGTTTTTTATGGAAAAAACTTGCCACAGATCAATGCTGCCCCCATTGACGGATACCAGATCATGTTCTGTCCAAAAGATAACCTAAAAAGAGCAGTGGATCAGTTTACAAGTAAGCTAAATCTATCAAAAGCACAAAAACAACAAAGCAAACAGAAAAAGCAAAAAGCTTCCCAAGTATCTGGAGATAATGTTCCGTCCGAAAATACTCAAAATAAAAATACAGTCGGTACATCAGATACGAAAAGAAAAAGTACTCCTTCAAAACAAATGGGGACTTCGATAGCTACCGGACAAAAGATAGAGGAAGAGTCTCCAAAGTCTCTAGCTGCGGGTGATGCAGAAGAAAATAAACAAATCATGAGTAGAGTGTCCGTAGAAAAAGCAAAATTGGTAAGTGCTGTTAGACAACGTCTTGCTTTTCATATTAAATTGTGTATTGGAGTTGAGTTAAATCGGAAAGAATTATTCTCTCTGATTAAGATTGTCGCAGGGATTCCATTAGATAACAACTCCAAAGAAGGGGAGTGTACAAAAGAAAAAGAGAGAGAACTCGTATTCAGCTCTTGGAACGCAATACAGGGAAACCCTGCGTTAAGCAAAATAACGTTTGATGATTACGCTGCTATAAAAAAAGAAATTATTTATTATTATAATCTGGCAATCTTCCTATATGAAGAAGATCGATTTGAGCATTTATAAAGAGGAATGGGAAATACCCCTTTCCTCTTTTTTTCTTCCGAAAAAACATATTAGAAGAGATTTTTCAGAAAGGAGGATTTTAATGGAAAGAGAAAAAGAGACCTTTCTTTATGAGGAAAGGGAGCAGAAGTTAAAAGATCAGCAGATGTATATGAATCTGATGCGTGAACATCCAGAAGAGGTCAGAGAAATATATATAGAAGACCCGACAATCCCTAGTCCAGACTCTAGCTACAAGGCTGGAAAAATGCAGGAACAAAAAGAATCCGATTCAATGGATGATATAAAAGTTAGCTACATTGATCCACCCGATTTTGTACAAAAAAAAGACAACCTTAACGAATCTGATTCTTTTTATAATACCACTTCTTCATTTAATGAAAGTTATATAAGAAATAGCAGGGAGATGGATGCACAGAAAGAATGGAATGAAAAAATGCAAGAGCGCAAAGATTATTCCATTAACAACCAAGATAAAGAAGAAATCATTTCTCCTGTAAAAGAATTACTTGAAGAACAAGATAGCCAGCATAAAACAGAAACTGACAATGTGATGAAAGGGAAGAACTCGCAAAAAGAATCCAATTCTGTACCTTCTTCTGCATCATCCTCGTTTAATGAAAGTAACTTAAGAAATAGCCGAGAAATAGATGCACAGAAAGAATGGGAACAAAAGATGAAAGAGCGTTCCCAAACAGACAAGGAAGAAAAAGAAGAACCTGTTTTCCAGACAGAAGACTTGATTGAAAAACGGGATGAAATGCAGGAGAAAGAAATCGACAATGCATTAAAGATGTCTTTAACTAATGTGATGAGGTATCAGACCAACAGTATGTCCAAAATTCTGGCATCACAGAAGAATACGATAAAAAATGGAAAAGATTTTTTATGGCGTACCAGTGGTGCCCAGACAGATACTGGACGGGGAATCAAAGAAACCGAGGCTAATGTCCTTCCATTCGTACAAATGGCTGTCGATACAACAAAAAGAACATTAGCTACATCGATTGCCGGAAATATGCATACAGATAAAGAGCTGCAAAAAGCCTATGAATGTTTAAAAGCACGGACAGGAGAAACAAACACCTTATTTTCTGTTGATACTACGAAAGCGCTGACAACAGAGGATATAAAAAAACTGCAGAAAGGGTTGCGGAAATATCTACGGGATAATAATATCGGAACATTTTCTAATAAACCGGAAATCATGCAGTTGGAGCTTAACCGAGCGATAAAATCCGGAAGGATCAGCATAGACGAAGGAAACGCAATTAAAATACTTAATAAAAAAATTGGAGAAATCCAAAGCTTGTCTGGTAAATCAAATCTGCATCACCTGCTCCGTTTCGGACGGAGAAAACTACATAAATACGGACGGCAGGAATCTACTATAAATGCATTATTTATGACAGGTGCTTTATTGAGGCATACAGAAAATATCATCCGTAATCTGATTACTATTGCAAAAAATGCAAAGTTCCTTGTGAAAAATACCGTAAAGATTGCAAATCTGGCAGCAGCAAAAGCAGCGGTTAAGTTATCAAAAACAAAACTGGCAAAAAAAATAAAAGAAAAAATGCCGGAAAGAGTAAAAAAGAAACAAGCGGAAAGACGGAAAAAGAAACAGGAATATAGGAAAAAGAAAGAGCGTAAGAAACAGAAAAGAAGAAAACGTAAAGATATCATTGATAAAGTCATTGATAAGATACCGCATCCTGCCCGGTTTGTTAAAAACAAGATACAACGTGCAAAATCATCTTTAGTCAGTTTCATCACTCGTGGTAAATATAACCCTTTGCGTTTCCTCGGACGGATATTCCATACAGCAACTAAAGTGAAAAATATATTGATCATGGGTGTATCCTTCATCTTGTTGATTTATTTTATCATATTGGTCATTCTTCTCTTTATGACCAGTGCCGGAGCAAAATACTCGCTGGAAAGCAATGAGAATAAAGTAAATGAATTTTGTTTAAAAAAAATAGAAACTCTTTACAAAGAACAACAAAAATCATTAGCATCATACAATGAAAATGGAGCTTACCGTCATGTAAAAATTAAAAAAGTTGATAAAAAGAGTAATTCTATGTATAACAGCGACCTTGATTTTACGGAAACAACAAATACCGCAGAAATGCTGGCAATGGCACAGGTTTATTTTGATTTTGATCTCGATGATGCAAATGAAAACGACATTAGTACTTATCTTTCAGGATTGTATAGTGGCTCCCATACAATGGATATTAAAGAAATGGATCATTACACAACGGACGAAGACGGTAATAAAGTCTTAGATTACACAGATGCAGAAATCACTGTAACAACCTATTATTTTGATGACTTATTCGATTGTGTGTTAGGAAGCAGCGGGATGTACGGTAGTGAGTCACCAATGGCTGGGCAAGCTATTGATATTCCTCAAACTTATAAACAAATGTGGACTGTTACTGAGTACGACAAATTCCACTGGGTGTCTGATTGTGGAAAATTATTTAAAATGTGGAAAGCTGCGGGAGCAACTTGGGATGATGGTTTCGCTTGTATCAATATCGGCGGCAAGACATACCGTTTTATTGCTGTCCTTGAGAAATTTGGAAAAGTGGGAGACTATATGACTGTCCAGCTTGATAATGGACAAAATATAAACTGTATCGTTGCTGATACAAAACGAGCAAGCGAATGCCCAAATGGATGGGGGCACATAAGCGGAGGATCGTTAAGTGTAGTAGAGTGGGAAGTAAGCCAGTCTTACTTTGGCAGGTATGGTAATCCTGGTGGTGGATATGGCAAAGAATTAAAAGGGAGAAAAGTTGCCCGTCTGATTAACGGTGGTTCTTATTTTAAAAATCAATCTGGTCCATCTTTTCTTTCCAGCGGTACAACTACTACAGGAAATACGGTTAGTGCTACCCAATTTTTAAGTTATCTTGATACGTATTCTGCTTACATCAAGCAGAACCATCCGTATTTCCGCCGTTCGAATTACAAGAATGTAGGAACTTTTGCATCTGCAAAGAGCAAAGTCGCAGATGGAGATAAAGTCAATGTTAACTGTGTATCTCCTACTATGTGGGCACTAAAAGAAATGGGATTATTAGCGCAAGGTACTAATTTCTACAGTACCACAGATGGAAGGTGGCATGGGATGAATGAAAAAATCAAGCAAAAGGTAACCATTATATCCAATGGAGACCTTATTGGGATGAATGTCACAAAAGCAGCAAAAAAAGGCTTACTTCAAGCAGGAGATATTATAGCAAATAGTTCTTTCAATCATACTTATGTTTACGCTGGTTACCAAAACGGTGAGATATTAGTATATGAAGCAGGAGGAAATGCAAGTGGAAAAGGATATGGGAATATTGGGTGTGGACCTTTTTCCGCTGGGCAGTATAAAAATTTAAACATCAAGAGTGTTCTCCGATGGCGTTAGAAAAGAGAAGAAGTCTTACGGCTTCTTCTTTTTCTTATGAAAATTCCTTCTTGTTTTTCATTGGTATCCTTTAGCAAAACGGTCTGGAAGCTAAAGCAAAAAGCAAGGAGGATATAAAAATGGGAAACAATAAAGAAAAAGCGATTACAAAAATGTCCATGAGGCTGCGAGAAGAAAACGCACCAGCTATCGTAGAAATTAAGCTTGTAGATGATGAGTTTTCTTCTTATATGGAAAGAAAAATACAGGATGATTCTTATCGTTTTTCGGTATTAGCTGATTTTGTAAAACGGAAAGAACAGGGAGAAATCCTTTCTATTGAGGATGAAGCTTGCAGGTATTTCAAATCTTCTGAAAGGTATATACATATGTATCTTAACATCTTAGAAAAAGGGATACCTCAGCTGAGGGTAATGGTTGAGAAGGGCAAAGTTTCTGTGGCTTTTGCTTCCCGCATTACTGGTTTGTCCGTAAAGAAGCAAAGAGCAATTGTGACTCAGATTAAAAAATGCAATAGAATAGTTGATGCCAATCGTTTCATTGCATCATATATGAAAAACGAAAAAGGGAAAAAGTACGCAGAAACAAAAAAGGAATATCCGCTGTTAAAAAACAACCAAGATTTTTTCCCTGTCTTTTGCAATTCTGCAGAAGCTTTGCTTAATAATGCAACCATATTAAAAGAGACAGAAAAGGCGGCAATAATTAATCTATGTAAAAATCTGATAGAAAAGTATAAAGAATAGGAGGTATTTTATGCTTCATTTTAACAGTACACTATGGATGATATTTTTTCAGACAGTGAAACCATTAACAGATAATACAGGACTGGTGATCATTCTGTTTTCCATTTTTTTTGGAATTGGATTCTCCTTTCTCACTTTTTTTTACCGAAAGGGAAAGGTGCATTATTTGGGTGTTCTTGACGGATTATATCTCGTTTCTGTTTATTATATGTTGAGACAGCTTCCTTTGATTCATCCAAGGATCCATCGGGCATTAGTTACGGTGTCTTCTATTATAAAAGCATCATCAACTTATAGCAGTAATTTTCAAGAAGCCTCTGGTATTACAATACGAAAAACTTCGGATATTGTTTATTATTTGTATTCTTTGTCATCGAATGAACTGGAAAAGTGGTTTCATGTAGATCCAGAGATTCTTTATCGGAAGTTATATACTGCCTTTGAGCATTCCAGAGATTTTTTTGGGTATGTGGATACAAAAGTGATATGGCTCTCGGATCTGTTTTATTTTATCCCTTTTGTAATTCTGATGTTGATTATGGCAAGAAATGGATTTAAAGAAACTATGCAGATAACAACCGCAAAAGATACAGTGTGGTTCATAGGGCTTAATTTCATTTATCTTGTGATCAGTATGACGGTTTTCCTTACTGGTATAAAAGGATGTGTTTTAGCTTTTAATGTTTTATGTCTTACACATATTTTAACATTCAAAATTTTTTTTGATAGCAGTGGAGAGAGACGAAAATGGCATCTTCACTGATAATTAAGTCAGCTCCTGGATTAATGGGAGCTGTTTTTTTGCTGTATTTTTAATTTTCGCATATTAATAATGCAGTTATCTCCATGAAGGAGAGAAAAAAAATACATATTAATCTGGTAAGAAAAGGAGGTGAAAACAAATGAAAAGTTTAGTAACAAAAAGAAACCTGTTCACAAAGGACAAAGTAGAAAAAGCTTTTTTTACAGCTGCACCATTTTTCATGTTTGCTTTTTTCGTTTTTCTGAATTCTGTCTGCCCTACATTTGCTGATTATAAATCGGATGTTAAATCTTTAGTCGATCAGGTTGTAGAGATTGTAGGTTTTATCTTCCGTGTAGTCGGTATCCTCATGACAGTATATGCTGTTGGGACATTGATCCAGGCATTCCAGTCTAATAATCCAGATGCTCAATCACGAGGAGCAACAACAGCTGTTGTTGGAGTCATCTTAATTGCACTACCATCAATCGTAAAAACATTAAACCTTACAAGTTATTTAGCTAAATAACTTGTATGATGTGTCCATGGGGATTTCCCATGGACATAAACAAATGGAGGAAAATAAATGCAGGAATTTGTATATAACCAATTCGTAACTATTTTTGGTAGTGGTTTGATAGAAAAAACATCGGATTTTATCAATATTGTTGTTGGTGCATTAAATACATTATTTCCTCTAAATGGAAATGGAATCATGAATACGGCTTGTACACTTTTTAGTGGTTTAGCTGGTTCTCTTCTTATCATTTATTATTTTTTAGATATGTATTCACTTGCAGCAAAAGATCTTGTTTCCCTTGAAAAATTGACAATATCTTTTATAAAACTTATTCTTTGTTTCATGCTTGTGCTGTATGCTAAAGAAATCACCGTAAATTTGTTTAATTTATGTGGAAATATGTATCATATGGTTGCAGAAGAAACAATCAATAAAGAAATAAGCCAAAATGGTACATCAACAGATAAAAACAATAAAAAAACAGACAATGGTTCTTTAT